>JAABUH010000727.1_pt1 | contig 43356 bp, 56 predicted proteins | sample 5559121 | NCBI WGS metagenome assembly JAABUH01 (sample SAMN10711871, study PRJNA513364) | rock metagenome | isolation source: Antarctica rocks | place: Antarctica: Victoria Land, Battleship Promontory nord | collected 2015-12-28
GTTAAAGCAGAGGTCTCATAATCTGTTGAATGTACGAGATGCATAAGAGTAAAAGCTAAGAATGAAGACTTGTATTTAAGTCGCGCGGACGCGCGTACTTCCGCGGCGCGTCTGATCCCTTAACAGAACCCACTTTGGCACCCGTTTCATTGCGATCCTCGCGCCGATGTAATCGGATGATGGTCTACTCTTCCGGGCCAGCAGCTTCCACCTAACCATCGCTAGGTGAGTCAGCTGCTACATCCTTGACTATTCGCTGAAGCCTGTCAGCACCTTTTTGGCCCGGATGTTCACCATGACCCCACCAACCCCGCGGGTACCAGCGCCCCCGAGATCATCCACCTCCCCTTCGCTTCAGATACGGTCACCATCTTCCTCAACCTCGCTAGCGCATCCGATCCTTTCGTGCCCAAATCGGTCTCGAGGCTTACCAGGCCCTCCTACTCATGTCGGACCATTTTGACGCTGAGGCGATCAAGACAAAAGTCCTCGTGCGATTGTACGAGACAGCACAGGATCGCCCGTTTGACCTCCTGGTTTTCGCTTCGGATAGGGAAGATGTCGTCATGGGAGTCAAAGCGCTGGAGATGACGAAAGCAAAACATACAGCGGAGATCTACAAGACAGCCGATTCCTTCCAGACGTATCTTACAAAGCTCAACCCAGCTTGGGAACTCGAACTCATCCATCTGCCATTTCTCAATCCCGTGACGACTTCACGAGGTCGTCACGATGGATTCAGTTCCGGAGCTTCCTCACCTTGCCCCGGGAGTTGACGGGATGGTGATCTCGCAGAGTTGGGCGGGCGGAGGTTACTGATAGATTTTCGCCGCGAAGGAATTGACCGTAAGTCATGACCGGCATACATTGTGTGAGTGCTAATGGGTCATGACAGAGAAGGTTCGGAAGAGGTTTTCAATGCCACCTGATTACGGATGGAGAAGCTATAAGCCAGCACGAGGTCCCGGCGTGCCTTGGGGAAGCGATCAGCTTATCGTAGCATGTCTCCATGGTTCCGCTTACGCATTGAAGCGCTTCTTCATCGCACTGACGCCTCTCAGCGGTATCGAACGGGATAAGAAGGCTCATACCGAAAGACGGATATACCCTAGACGTGTCAGACCTTCGATAGCCGTTTCGAAGAGTTCACGTCGGAGGTCAACAAGTCAAATCGCACGGAAGCGCCTGGACTTCGCTAACGTTCGCGTCGATCCCGTCGATGTTTACCGCCGGCCAGCGGCTATTCCACGCTAAGAAACGGCTTAGAACCGGTGCCCTTTCTTGGCGCGATTCAGGTTCCGCTGTTCATGGCTGATAACGAGCCAGTCGTGAACGACATGGGCGCTCGGTCTGGATGGTCTGGTTCTCAGCCCACAGGTCATTCGGTCTGGGGCCTCCGCATCATCCGAGATGTCAATCCTTGTCCGTCATTTACCGTCCGGGTTCCCAATCATGACCCGGTGCTTCACGATGCGCTCTCAGGTATATATGGAATTCGACAGCGGGACCCGAATCGTCTCTAGCTCGGCTAGACAATTTTGCCCAGACGATTCTCAGATAGCCCAATACGACCACGTCCACTCCCAGTCTCATCGAATCTAAAGGCGACGTGGACCATCTCGAATTTGGTCAACGGACCACACAGCACTACTTACCCCGGACGAGGTCAAGCACGGTGATCGCGCGCTCGAGCTCGTTGGTGACGAGCGAATCGATTGACCGAGGAAGATGTAAGTCGTCCTAACGGTCTTTCATCCAAGCTGACGTATGTATGCTTCCAGGACGGCAGCACCCGACGCAATGCGGACAAGCATATCGCCATCATCCTCTCTGGGTCTGCTTCATACAGATCCTAGACAAGTCTGTCGTGAATCGTCACCTCTGGCCTCGTTAATGAAAAGTGATGCACCCTTACAGCTCGGATACGGAAATGTCTTTGGCTTGTCCACCGACGCCAACTGGGTCGGCAATCAGTACTCCCCGGTCAGTACGATGAACGCTATAGCCCAGCTCGCATGGCAACCATTTTCGTCATACTTGATTATCCGAGTACCGGCTAGGACTTTGATGCATCCTTTGTCTTCGGCTGGTGTGCGGCCCAGGCCTGTATGGCAGCTTCCACCTCGTGAGTACAAACGTCGACATTTTGGGAGGCTTCTGCTGACCTTGGCCGTCCTAGCTTCAATGCGCTCATTGCTACCCGATTCCTCCTCGGTCTTTTCGAAGCTGGATGCTTGCTCCTCTTCAAATCTTCTCTTCGCGCAATGGTATCGTCGATCCGAGCAACCGCTCCGTGTCGCCGCTTGGGACTCCACCAACGGTATCGCCACGATTTTTGCGGCGATCCTTACTCTCGGTCTGTGAATAGATCTATCCCATCAACAGTTACAACGAGGGTCCATAACTGACAAGACCAGTGGTCACATCAAAAGCGATAAGAATCACTCCTAGCAGCTCATGTTCCTTGTCTTGGGGAGCATGACCTGTATCACCGCCCCACTCGTCTATTACGTTTCGATTTCGATGTCCCATCCGCCCGCTTCCTCGACGAAAAGGACAAGGCAATGGCCATCAAGCGACTACGTGCCAATCAAACCGGAACCGGATCGAACTAGTTCAATTGGCTCGCGCGCTCGATATTCTACGATCCAAAGTCATACATGTGGCTCGGGATGGCACTTTTACTCAATATCGGTGCAGCACTGACCAATGCTTTCGGTCCTACTCTCATCGCTACTTTCGGCTACGACAAATTCGTATGTCCCCCTGAACAAAAACCACTAAAATGACCAATACTGACCCTGCTCGGTTTGGTTCAGATCACGGCTCTCCTCAATATGCCATTCGGAGCTCTCCAAGTCGTCTTCATCATTTCCGCCTCTTACTTCGCTAAGAAAATCAGGGTCAAATCCGTCATCCTCGCCGTTTTCGTCGTCCCCGTCATCATTGGTCTCGTCGTCCTCTACGTCGAAGGTACCTCGAAGAATTTCTATGCCAGAGCTTCGTTGGGGGGAAACTACCTCCTCGCTTTCCTTTACGGTGAGAACCTGTTGATCGTCTCTGGATGACCTCGAATACCGCCGGTCAGACGAAGAAACCGGTCATCATGTGTTTTTATAATGCCGGTTCTTCTGCTGGGAACATCGTCAGTCAGTCCTCTGAAAACCCTTTCCCCTTTTCCCCTTTTTTTCTATGTCGGACCTGAGCTAAAGGAGTCAGCAGGGCCGATACTATTCAACGCAAAACACAATAAGATCCACTACATCCCGGGAGTGAAAGCCGTCCTAGGGATCTTCTGTGCCTTACTAGGCGTCATCGGAATCCAAGTCGGGATCCTCTTCTCCCTCAACAAGGTCAGGCAGAAGCAATGGGAAACCGGAGTACATCAAGTATGCCTCGATGAGCGATGTATGTCTCTTATGGCCAGGATGGAGGGGACGTGCTTCAAAAGGGTGAGTCTTCTCCGAACCACTAAATGAGAAACAAAGTCTGATGGGTGCGTTTAGCTCTCCTCGACTTGACCGATTATAAGAATGACGAGTTTGTTTATCTCTGCTAAGGGTTTTGGCGGGATGTAAAGCATGGCGTTTCGAAGGAAAGAGTGGTGAAAGGGTAAACAATTTATGGAATGCATATCACCTTGGGTATAGGGTATCATTCGTTCAGCTTGATCGCTGAACGCGGTTTTTGGCGTACAGTGTGATTACGGTTGGCCGCCAGCCATGTACTGCTTGCCTCTGTACTATCGTCAGCTTTGGACATTCTCTCACAGAGCGACCTTACAAGGCGGTCAGCTGGCCATTAGGATCCAGTAGCCGATTGGTATCAGCCACGCCATGTAGATTGTTCTCATTGACCGCCGCTCCGAACCAAGCGTACCTCCTGTCAAGCGGTCAGCACCAGCACGTAAGCCTCTCATTGCAAGGGAGACCTACGCGACAAAATTTTGTTCGTCTAGCCATTGTGTGGTTTGACCTAGAGATCGTAGATACCCGTCAGAAAACAGGCTCGAAGATGACATTAGCGTCTAGGACATACCCATGAAATTGTTGACGTCCTGCTGAGAGGGAGTGACTCCAGTCCCACCTTTTGGCGGGAAGTCCTAATACACCAAACGCATCAGCTACACTCCTTCTCGTATGTCTTGCCGGGATGTTGGAGGATGACATACGAAGCAAGCGAATTCTGAGACGACGACCTGGCGCTGAAAACTATCATAGAAAGCGGTGACGTTCTGTTGGAAAACTCCAACATCCGTCGTGTAGGAATGGACTTGAGTGTAGTCCCATGCGTATTGACAGCTCTTCCAGGCCCCGGGATAGCCTGGACAGATCGCGTTTGCAAATTCCTGGTGTGACTTATCAGCAGAAAATTCTTTAAAGGGGAAAAAGGAAGGGCATCGCATACTTCTAGCCAGGTTATGTCCCTTGCGACTCCTGGTGAGTAGAACTTGACATTCTGGTTTGCAGCGCGAATTTGATCGACCAAGGTCTTCCAGCTTTGTACAGTCAGCCTGGTCGCAGTGGAGTCAGATCTCTTACTTGTTTGCCGCTGTGATGGGATCCACCGTGGTTGATACACCCGAACCAGTGAGATCTGAACTCCTTGATCAGCTCGCGATTGCTGAAAAGATTCGCAGAACAGCTAGCTCACCAGGCTCATTGTACCCCATGATCCCCTGCCATCCCGCGTGGAGCGGCTGATCATTGTTCAGACCAGAAACGTCGAATCTATTTCGCTGCAGTAAGATCCTCATTAATTCTGACCCGTTAGACTCACATCATCGGTACAAAGTCGGCGTTGCTGATCGTAAGTGGCGCTTTATCAGCAGTAAAGATCTCGTCGCTGCCGGTATTCTTGTTCCAATCGAACCACCAGGTGATCCTCTGACCCTTGCGTCAGTAAGGCATTCAGGCGAGGTGATAGGTACCTACTGAGTCGGAGCCGAAGAATTGCTGAACTGGTTGTGCTGAGGGCTCTGTGCGGCGAAGGAGATACCGGCCTGAGACATTCAGCTCCATCAATCGGGATATGGAGATCTAGCTGACCTTGGGGTTCGGACCCCGCTTGATCAAGGTGGCCGGTGCGGCTGTAACGATCGAGAGCCAAGCGACAGCCGCAAGGCCGTTGAGGACAGCGTACATTTTGGTAGCTCCTTGATGAAAGTTGCTTTCTGTCGGGAATGTATGGGGAAAAAGGTTTCGATGAGCGCCAACGCCGATCGACTTGCAAGCGGAAAGAACGTGGATCGTCCAACCAGGGATCAATTCCGACTGTACTGTTCTCGAGTGATAGTCAGTCTAAAGATGAGCCAGTTCCTCTTGCCAGATTTAGCCATCAGTGAGCAGTCCGGGAGCGATTGAAATACGTATGAACAAAAGACCCTCCTTTCCCTGCTCGGCTGCTACAGTACTGATGGACGTTTTGACTGGCAGTGAACGGATACATTTGTGTTGAGCTGCAGTCCTGATGCGGCGTATCACATGTAGCTATAGGCTCGAGAGCAGAGTGGCACGGAATAAGGCAAAGCGGGATGCAGTGCCCTCTATCGAAAACCCCGTCGCCCAGAGCCAGGCAAGGTGTTTCACTCAATGGCACCCCCCCCGGATTTGTTGGCCGCTCGCGCTGTCGTGGCGGTGTGCCGCGTCCTTATTCGTGGCCACCGCGAATGTACTGCTGGCCCCTTCAAGCAGTGTATTAGCCTGGATCGATACCCTAGAACCCTCCTGGTGACGTACAGAGCCGTAATCTGTCCACTCTCATCCATAAGTCGATTAAAAGGATGAACCCCGTGCAGATTGAACGGATCTCGTACCGCGCCAAACCAAGCATATTTGCTGATAAGACCATAAGCATACTCTCTTGACGGGTATCTTTAACTCACATGATCCAATCCGTTTCGTCTAGCCATTTGGTCGTTTGCCCTGAAGACATTATTATTGCTTTTTCGATAGATCGTTTCAACATACCCATGAGATCATGCACCTGCTGTTGTGATTGAGGAGGAGGGACGTTCAGGTCGAAGCTCTGTGGATAGCGAACGAACGGGTGCAGTTGTATTCAGGTAAAGATGTCTCACCTGCATGGCAAATTCAGTGACCATGATCGGCAAGCCGAATGTGCGATAATAACTCTCGATCATCTCTCGGAAGGAATCGAAGGTGGTAGTGTAAACATGAATAGCGAGATAGTCGGGTTGCGAGTTGGCGGGGATGAGCGAGAAGAACTCCTGCACCCACGATCAGCCGTTCTCAGCAGTTGAACAAGGGTTTGAAACCCACTGCCAGCCAAGCAAAGGTCGTCTGATATGGCAGGGGAGACAAGCTTGATGTCGCGGGAAGTGCGGAGTTTCGCGAGCTCTGTCCACCTAGTACATGTCGGCGAAGAGCTAGATGAAGCTCGAGGGGAGACAAACTTGCCCTGCAGCAGCTTGAGCGGGGGATCTTCTGGCTGCGACTGAAGGATCATGGTGGTCTGAACGTATATCTCACAATCAGTCAAGCGGCCATAGAGCTAGGAGAGGTGCTTACCAGGCTCATTATAGCTAGAAGGCATTGCCATCCATCCTGCAGCTGGTACTCGTCATTCAGGTACTCGGGCGCGAAGTTGCAAGGATGCGGCAAGGTAAGACACCTCATTTATGCAAGGTTGGATCCTCTCACATCATCGGCACGAACTCGGCTTCGATCCTCAAACCCGGTGTCGTCTCCGGCAGGATGACGTCCCAATTCTTGTTTCAATTGTAATGCCAAGACAGCTTCCACCAGGTCATTTAGTCTCAGCTCGACGTCAGCTTCTAAAGATGATGAGCCTACAGAGCCGGGTTGAAAGAATCTGGCGACCGGATCGGAGGGGAGTTCTTGGCATGGCCAGCTCATACCGGCCTAAACAGATTGGTCGAGTCCTTCATATCGGAACGTAAAGCGAGTGTACCTTGCCTTTCTTACTGAAAGTTTGGCTCATGGTCAAGAAGCCATCATGACCGGGTATGAGCCGTGATTAAGGCGATGCAGTACTCCGAAAGCAGGCATGACGTGGCCTTTTGATTCTTCAAGTTATCACTCGGCCTGTTGTAGCTTGTGAAGGAGAATCGTACATTGTGTCTGAACACTGCGAAGGTCCCGAAGAAGTGAACGACTGCAACCTCCCGCCGTTTGCTCGGAAGTGAGAGCTCACCGCCAGAAGGCGAAGCTTCACGAGCAATACGGCATTCACGGAGTATAGCTTGAGGCGCGCGTTTCAGCTCGCACCCCGCCGCTGGAGATGACGAAGTATAGGAGAGGGGCCTTTTAGCCAAAGGGTGGTGACAGCATCTTATTCTTGAGCTTTCACTACTTTCGACAGGGTATATTGGTGAATAGCCATGCTTCACCTCAAAGCTGCCCCTTCCCCCTTGACCCAGCTCGCATTCAGCTAACTCGCCATCAGCTTCTGCTTTACGGGATTTCCGTTGTATATTTCCAACATACACAATCGACAATATGGCGCAGCCAGTATCCGATTCGCTTTCTCCTCAGACCACCCCGAATACCATTGCCACCACATCATTCCCCTCTCAGGCGTCCTCCTCATCTTATCCTCAAGCTCAGAACGGACATAGCTCATATCCCGGCCTTCCACCTCCACCTCCATCCGAGCGTATTCCGCCGTCTAAGGGCAGGTCGACCCACCATCCAAGCCATCAGAAGTTGAAGCTAATGAGGAAGGGACGGGACAAGGAGAGAGCTCGACATCAGGCCAAGGAGGATGAGGAGTGGACGCTGGAGGGGTCCACATCCAACGGTCATAGGGAGAAGGCCTTACCGGTACCTCCCGTAGAGCTGGATGCTGAGCTTCTGTACGACTCTCAACTGACCGAGGTTCCTCCTCCGAAAGACGAGAAGGAGGGGAGGAAGGCGAAAGGACGAGGAGTGGTCAAGAAGACTTCGAGGCTGTTCTTCTCGCGGATCGGCAAAGACCGGCCAGGCGAAGGAGAACCGTCGAGTGCTGTCACGTCGGACAGCACTTCCTCCCTCCAAATGCCAAGCGGAAGTCGCCAAGTATCATATTCGTCCGTCACATCTAGCGAGATCAGCGGATCCTCCCGTAACCACTTCTCTGCTCTCAATCGCCCTTTCTCGCACACCTCGTCGAACAAATCACCAAGATCTAGTCACTCTCGCCGACCGTCGCAGGAGTCTCAAGGATCTTGGCAGGCTGCTGCGCGTTCCATACGGTCCGGCTCAACATCAACGCATAGTTCACCGGTTGAGGGTCATCAGCTCGTCATACCGCAAAGGCAATCTTCCCACCAGGGAGCTTCAGCACCAACCCTTTCTCGTCAGGCATTACCGCAACCTGCTGAAAACGCCAACGGTTCGGGCGCTATCAACAGCGCTCGAAATGGTGACACCTTCCCAACGCGCATGTCCACATGGTTTTCCCATCTTCTACCCTCTGCTTCGTCCTCGACTGTGGCTGAACCGTCAGCTCCAGCTGCGCAAGTCGACTCGCCTCAACAGTATCCTTCCTCCCCAGCGCGGAAACCTCCATCTGCCGCTGCTTTCTTCCTCAATGCAGCTAGGCAACGAGCGGTCGATGGCGTTCGGCATCTGCTAGATTCCGAAGCGCAACTAGACAAGTGTCCAGATACGATGTGGGTGCTTGGGGTGTCACATCCTGGCTGGAGACCAAGCTCGCCATCCAGATGTTCACCTGGTCAGCAGTTTGCCGACTTACCGGAGTCTGACGGGAACGGAAGGCGACGCTCGAGCTCGTCCGAGAAACCATCACCTCCGCCGAAGAATGAAGCCGGATCATTGCGACCAGCTGCTTGGGGGAAGCGGAAAGATCCGTCAGCACCAATCTCCCCGCCAAGCAAGGGCTTCAGCAATCTTTTCTCCTCATCGAGCTTATCTCTAGCTCTTCCCGCATCCATGGCTAGCGGCTCACCCAGCAAGGATGCGAGTGGATCAGGTGCGGTGGCGGACAGTCCCGGAAGAGCAAAAAATCGGAAAGCCGAGAAGGAGGTGGTGAGATGGCCAGATGAATGTGCGCCAAAGCTCCTTTCGAATCGCATGAGGCTGATCCTGACACAGTCTACGACGACTTTCGCTCACGAGTCTGGTGTACCTACCGCGCACAATACGCTCCGATCCTCTCAATGCCTAGCGGAACGCTCATACCCCGCGGTGATGCCTACTACTCCGCTTTCGGACCACCTGCAGATACCTCCTGCGGCGAACCATTCGCAGGATTTTCGTCAGCTGCTCCTATGCCAAATCGAGAGCCTCCTACAGCGTGGAGCTGGTCTAGGTCGGGCGAGGAGAGAGGACTCACGAGCGATGCGGGTTGGGGATGTATGTTGAGGACCGGACAAAGCATGCTCGCGAATGCTTTGATACATCTTCACCTTGGACGAGGTATGTCTGACCCCATCTATGCTACGTTCCGGCTGATTATGGTGTCCTAGACTGGAGAATACCGGCAGAAAAGCCCGATTGCGACCCTGCAAACCCAGCGGAAAGCGCGGCTCTCGAAGCCTACGCTACCTATGTCCGGGTTTTGGCGTGGTTTCTCGATGATCCCTCGCCACTTTGCCCTTTCAGTGTTCACCGGATGGCTTTGATCGGTAAGGAGCTTGGGAAGGAGGTCGGAGAATGGTTTGGACCGAGTACGGCTGCAGGCGCTCTCAAGTGAGCGGTCAACAATCAACTCGCCCAGCGCTGACAACAGTTTAGGACGCTCACTAACTCCTTTCCACCATGTCGATTGGCTGTAGCGACCGCGACCGATAGCATGATGTACAAGTCCGATGTCATCGCTGCCTCGAACCTCGTTGCAGACGGCTGGGTGGAGGACGGTAGTGGGTATGGAACGGCTCGCCGACCTTCCGTGACCCGACATACAATCTGGGGATCGAAGGCTGTTCTCATTGTCGTTGGGATAAGGCTAGGTCTGGACGGCGTAAACCCAATATATCATGACAGTGTCAAGGTGAGCGACTGGGATTATAGACGAAACAAGCTGACTTTGCCTTAGATGTTGTTCACGTTCCCACAATCCGTCGGTATCGCTGGCGGACGACCATCGTCATCGTACTACTTCGTCGCTTCGCAAGCCTCGTCCCTGTTCTACCTAGATCCCCACCTTACGCGCCCTGCCGTCCCTCTCGAGACCCCTCCAGCATGTTCTAATCCCGTTATCGAACCGGAAGACGCAGAAGAAGCCGTTGTTGTCGATCGGCCGAGTCCGATCGGCCGAGAATCGCCCGTCCACGTTCCGTATACTCTAGACGTTATCGACGTGGACGATTTGTCGGATGACAGCGGATCGTCTACATCACCTACGAACCGGCTGCGTGGACGGAAGCGATCTTCGGCTGTGGCGGATCAGCTCTCCTCACCACCGGCAACACCTTCTGTACCAGCTCCTTCTGGCCCGGATACGCCATCGACTCCTGTATCCACCTCAGATCCCTTCCGTAAGAGGACACCTGTTGGTGCGGCTTCATCGTCCGTTGGTCCCTCGCGTCCGACTGTCGACCCGCAAACAGTGTGGTATGCAAATGCATACTCGGAAGCACAGCTCCGCACATTCCACTGTGAGAAGGTCAAGAAGATGCCACTCTCCGGTCTTGATCCGAGCATGCTTCTTGGGTTCATGTGCCGAGATGGAGCGGATTTCGAAGATTTCTGCGAGCGGGTGGCCAAGGTGAGCGGAGATCGGGTGGAATCGATCGTCTATGCTGAAGTGTACCTTAGCTGCCTCAAAAGATCTTCACAGTACAAGATGAGCCTCCATCCTGGGACGATAACGATGCAGCCGGTCTAGAATCAGTTTCGGAGCCAGAGTTGGATGATTTTGCGGATGAGACGGGCGGGATGGCTATAGCGGACGATGACGGGGACGAGGCGAATACGACATGCGAGACGATGACGATACCTGCTAAGGCGGCGATTAGAACACCTGTGATAGAGCAAGATGAGGCATGGGAGAATACTGAGCTGGTATCAACACCTTCGAGCCAGCCAGTGCTGGTCGAGACGCCGAGAGAGTTTGGGAGGAATAGGCCAGGTGTATCTGAGAGGACGAGAACGGAGTCCTGGGTTCAGACGGGGAGGAAAGAGTATGAGGCTCCGAATGGAGGGAGCGTCGTGTAGTCCATCCTGGCTGGTCGTAGTTGCCACGAATATAAGCTTGTATTGCAACGAAGGGGCCCCCTAAGTCACTGCGGCCATATAGCTAGACTGTTGCTGTACTCAGACCTGGTGATGCTCTCAACGGGATCCGATGGCTGTATCGATACGATACTTGAAGCGGAATGTACAATGCAAAGGTTACGACGATCGCGCTAAGTTGACCCACGCCTCAAATTACCAATTGAACTGATCTGAGTCAGGTTCGCGAATGGTTTGTAATCAACAATCACTTAATGAGGCATGCCAAGGTTGATTAAAGCCGTCCCTTACAGCCCACCGACAAGTCCAGCTGTGGATGTCGAGAGGAGCCCAGACCCGCCATAAGCCTGAATCCTCGCTCATCCACAATCTCTTGCCAATCTCCAAAGTCAGACAAACATGATCATGCAATATGTCAAGCAGCTAGGGTGAGTCAATATGATACAGAGCAAACCTTCCGCATCTTCACCACCTTTCATCTCCAAGCGCCACGGAGACACATTAAACGATCCGTTTCTCCTCATCCTCCAGTACGACTCCCCTCGTCCCATTCTTCTCTCCCAGAATTCCATGGTCAATACGCTCCTCACCTCGTTCTGCAGTACATGTCGGATGATCGAGAATACGAGTTGAGCTTGAAGGAGGGCGAGGGATAGTACTGCGAGGCAGAATGTCATGGGTATGAGGACTGGAGGTTGCAACCATCATCAAACAAGCATCCTGAAATGGAACGGAGGAGAGGTAAAGGACGTACCGAGATCTGGAGCGATGGAAGGATGGTAGATGTTCACGAGCAACATCACATCTCCAGACCAAACTGTACCACATCAGCTGATTCGATCGTAAACACCCTCACGGTTCTTCCGTGATCAGGTATAAGCGACGACATAGCTCACCTGCCCAAGAACCGAGCAAAGCGCTATTCAATCCAAATTCCATCCAAGTCCTCCCAAAGACGATCAATTCACCTTCCTCGTCATCCTCCTCCGCACTGGAGAAGACACGGACGTCGTTCCCTTCGAGGAGGGTGAATGTTACCTAGAGGAGGATTAAGAAGATGCGGCTTGAGATTCGGCCGATGGCGTGAACGGGGGGGGGGGTGGTTTGGTCGATGATTGAGGTAAGAGCTGTGTCGCATCAGTCAGTATCAATCACTCAATATGGAGCTTCTCCTCGGCGAGGTCGAACAGGGGTTTTGAGGAGAGTAGGAACAGGTGAAGGGAAGGTGGACGTGACGACGACATACGTTGAGAAGCGATGGTTGTGAGGAGGATGTGACCCAGTATGAGGAGGAAAGCGACGAGGATCGCTTGGAGAGTGAATCGGATCGTATAAAAGCTGTTGCCGTGCACCTTGATGGGGATTGATGCAAAGAATTTTGAGACTTGAGTGTAGAGTAGTCAATGTTGTATTAGGGATACAACGATAATGCTGATTCATGTGAAAAGGATGCTCAAGGACCGGTGCTATGCACACGGGTAAGAATCGTAGTCAGGATGAAAGGAAGAGTAAAAGAGAAAGGAGCACAATCAAGAAACGCGTCGAAGGGGATTAGTTCGATCTGGATAATGAAAGGAAGGGGAAAAGGAGGGAAAGGATTGATTGGCTTCGAGGGGCTGTGTAGCGAGGTTTGATGTGCTATACACCGAGAGACCGAGAGCGGGCGATGTCAAACCTTTCTTCCTTGAGCTGAGCCTATCCAGCGCTTGACTGTCTAGTGGAGAAGAGTGTTTGAGGGATTTGGAGCTTATCGCGTATGGTAGGGTTTGCCACGTGCTTCTGACACCTCTCGCCCGTTACTAAACCGTGGGATCGCCCATTCCCAAGAAGATTTTACGTTAGCAAGTTGAAGCGCGTAGCACATAAGAAAGCGATATGTATGGGTTGCCTCTGCTCACTGACCTAGTTCTCTCGCGCAACTGATGCTCACCAAAAGCTACCAAGATGACCAAACCAATCGACTCCGAAGCATTCTTCGACGCCGTCTTGGTATGTCCCATATCCCCTCCCTTCCATCTTCGATCCTCTCTCGCTCATCCTTTTCAAGCTAACTCCAAGCAGAACCGCCGCTCGTACTACGCCCTCACAAACAAACCAACCATCTCAGACTCCCAACTCACCGACCTTGTCCAAAGATCGGTTAAACACGCTCCAAATCCATTCATGATGCAAGAGACTCGAGCGGTGATCATCACTGGCGAGCATTATCATAAGCTCTGGGAGATGGTGAGGGAGACTTACAAACTGACTCTTGGAAATGATCGTGAGTCCGACACTCTCAAGCTTTACTTTGGAGCTACGGTGACGGAAGGGATGCAGCTGAGAAACTGAAAGGCGGCGACGCCCAGATCGACCGATACGTCTCAGGATATGGTACAGTCCTCTTCTTCGAGGATATGGAAATCGTTCAGCAATGGTGTGGGAAGATGCCTCCTTTCGCTCAGGTATGTTATCTGCCCACCTACCTTCCATCCAACAGGACTCACCAACCAAGTTCGATGCTAATCTGTTACTTATCCTCCGGCAGATCTTCTCATTTTGGTCGGACAATTGTGGGCGGGTATCATCCAATTTATCGTCTGGACTGCGCTTGAAGCGGAAGGATGGGTGCTTCACTTCAGGTTGGACCTCGTCTTCCCCATCCTGAACCGATTCTCTCACCAAGCTGACGTGGAAATCAGCACCACGCAGCGTATTCCGCTGATACTCAAGCACGTCTGACCAAGATGTTCGACCTAGCTACGAGCTGGAAGGTATGTCTCCACATCCAGTTCAGGTCTGATGCATAGAGCACCGGGATGGTGTGATCACTGGACCGCCTGGGAATCCTGGCCGTCCACCTAAGGAAGCTCAGTTCGCTCCTATCGAACCGAGGGTAAAACTTTTCTTGGCCTAGCGGTGGGTGGTATGCGCATCCGAAAGAAGCAGCCAGCAGGAGGCGAGGAGGGGTTTAGGAAGAAAGGAGGGAAGGGGGGTTGGTGATGGCTGGCACCTATCATGCGTACGATGCAGTGTTAGTGCATTGCAGCGAAGACTTCAAGCTGTCGATAAGGTGCATTGACGTGAAGGTCTAGCATGAGTTGACTTCAAGGGGATCCCTCCGGTTCCCGGACAGGGCTTGCGCAGATCAGTTGGACTGCGATAGGTCAAATTCAGGGAGCAACTGTGAGCTGAAAATGATCTCCATAGACACTGATATCAACTAGGAGAGCAAAACATCCTCCGGTCGATCCCGACTGAGAGACGAGTAAGATATCAAGAGAGAGCTCCCAACTCATCATCCCTAATCACCTGATCGTATTCCATGGTTTGATGCTTCTTCATCAAACACTGCGGATCTCGCTCCACCCTTTTCACTCGTCACCTCGTGAGACTACCTACGAGCTGTTCAGCGAGGTTCCTAGCAGTCGGCTCGATGACGACTCACAGGATTCGTAGACCCTGACTCAACTTTCGACCGATCCATCGAATCAAGCGGTATCGAGCTCTTTCTCCTCTAAACCCCGGAAGCCAGCGTCAAACCCAAGTATACTCCTGTGAAAATGGATCGAGGGATAAAGATCTACCTCGCTCGAATCACCGCTCCCTTCGAACAATCCCTGTCGAAGCGAGTACTTCCTGTTGAGCACTACCAACAAGCAGATGAAGTAGACTTTGTTGTTGCATCTGCCCAGATCAAGTCAGTCATTCAATCAACCCTTGCCAAGCAATCTAAGCTGAAGATGTATCGAGTGGGTAACTCACGTGAAGAAAGCTGTGATGGTTCCAGGTGATTGGGCGGCGAAGGCTGTGAGAAACGCTGCTGCCCTACGAAGGTCGGGTGAATCATCGGCTTACTTGCTCATGTTCGCCATGTGCGCTTAGACTTACATGATTGTAGGTGGGAATTGGGTCTGGGCGACCATGCTAAGTTGCGAGGTGAGAAGAGATCATTCCCGAGAGCACCAAGTAGAGGACAGTAGAGGAAAGAGGTTCGCAGCAGAGGGGGGATCTTGAAGCAAGGGAGGATGTTCGAAGCAGAGGGGTTGTAGAGTACAGACATACCCCAGCAATTTCGTCAAAATGCGATCGGTCGCGCTCCATCCCGTTCGAGAATGGAACAACCACCAAGCGATGCAGCTCGTCGTGATGAGATCCCCAGCGACATCGCATCCAGCCTAGGTGGGTTCAGCTCGAGCTAAGTACTTATCATTAGACTTACCTTGACATAGATCAAGTCTTTGGCGATCTGGAATGGGCCAGGACGATCAACATAAATACTCAGAAGGGCTGGGTTCGAGAGATGGTGCTAGAGAAGTCGGTCACGTACTTCAATATTGTTCCAGTTTGGAATGATGATTTTGGCTGCGATGGTCATTCCAGCTGGGACGACACTACTCTTGATCAGTGCATACACGGATAGAGTGGTGGATGACGGTGGAGAGGATAGGAAGGGATACACGTATGATCAAGCGGAGGAAGAAGCATACAGGAAGAAGATCAAGGTCAAGCCAAGTACGATCGATCGATCCATCATCCTCCAAGCCCTGTACCCGAAAAACGCCTACACACAGGTCAGTTGAAGCGCCAAGAGATTCCTGTATCAAGGTGGAGCGAAGCTCGACATGTTCCCGGTACGGTTTTGTAAGGAGACCTACCGAGACTGGTGTACGAGCAAGCATATCAAGGATGTAGAACCACGAGTTCCCTAGCCAAGCCAATGTCCTCGTCAGCGTCATCATTCAACGGGAGAGAGCTCGAGCGAAGGAGGACACACATGCATTATCGATGAACGGTCCGAGCTCGCCGAAATGATAGACGAAGAGATGCATCGACCAAGCGACGAGGCTGCACCCATACCACCATGAGTAAAAGTGTCCCTGTCCTTTCGCTTGAGATCGAGATCGAAAAGTTTGGCTGTGGAGGCAAGGAGGGAGGAGTATAGACGGACTAGACACTGATGATCGTGCTCAAAGCCATCAGACCCCACTAGACCGGTTCAATCAGCAAGGTTACCCCTTTGTTCATTGGGCTGAAATAACATACCACTAAGATCCGGATAGCGAGTCTTTCGGTAGTCGCTGAGTGGGTCTCGAATTGTACGAAGAGCGAGAACGCGAAACCGAACATGATTAGATCTGCTAACATCCTATTTCCAGATATAACTCTCATCAGCTCGGACACTTGATCATGAAGAGGCAAGTGGAAGAAAATTCCAGTGGATATCGACGTACCCGAGAATAGCTGGACCTACACTGAGTCCGAGATTGTGTCCCATTTCAACTTGACCGATACCTTCCATCTGAGCCGGGGTGAGTGTAAGCATTATTAGCCAGTAAATGGAGCGGTAAGGATGAGAATAGAAGTCGAGGATATGGTCAAGTCAAAGCATATGTCTTCATGAGTACCCTGATGGTCGGAGGGGAATGTCCTGATCGAAGGGAAGTCCTTCCGTGGATAACGGAGTGCATTCAGGAAGGAAGGAAAGGACCATATTTTGAGGAAAAGGAATCAATCGAGAGAAGGGGAAGGAGGGATAATATGCAGATTGTGGTCCGGCAGTGACTAGTGGAGATTAAGTAGGTGAAAAGGTCCTTCGCGACCTTTTGTACGCAAGATCTGATCGGACTATGCCATGGCACTAAAAGAAAGAGGAAAGGAGGAGAAAGGATTCCCGCTTTCCCCGGAGATGGAGTTGACTCCAGCCCGGAGATGGAGTTGACTCCAGATTTGAGACCCCTTTCCGCGGATTCACCCTGATTGAGACCCCATCCGTTCACCAGGTATCTCTCTGTTCGTGCCCTGTGACGGAAGCTTCAGGACCTGCCACAGACATTATGCTGAAGTTCGATGTCGTATACACCCTCGATGGTAAGACATAGGTCATTTCCTATAGAGGAACCCTGCAACCGGAATCTACAAATAGCCCTCCCGTCCACACCTCCTCATTTACCTTTGCCCTACCTTTGCCCTACCTTTGCCCTACCTTTGCCCTACCTTTGCCCTACCTTTGCCCTACCTTTGCCCCACCTCCAGCCTATTGCCTAGGCTGCTGATACCCCGTATGCTCATAAACCTGTCCCTGTCCTCCGGTATACCCATACTGCCCCCCCTCATACTGCCCCTGCTGATGATGCGGTGTATAAGGGTGATGTCCATGTTGATACGACGCGTAATCCGCTCTCTGGTACGCTCTCTCGTCCGTCCCGTCGTCGTGCTCTCCGCCGTGCATCTGCATCTCGATAGGCAGCTGCATCCCCATCTCCAGCTCGTCTATTTGACCCGCATTCGCCGCTGCAGCAGCTTGCATCGCCTGCTGGACCATGTGCATATCGACGGGAGCGTTTGGATCGCCTTGAGCTTGTGTCGCTGACATGAGAGTAGGGTCAATTGGGATACCGCTGCCGGATGGTGGATTACCATTCGAAGGACCAGCTTGACCGTATGCTGCTGACGACTGCTGGTATTGCCCCTCTCGACTCGGTGACTCCTGGTAGAAGGATTGATCGCCGCCATCCCCGTCCTGAGTGATATCTCCTTCATTCTCCAATTTCGCCTTCGTAGTCTTCCGCCTAGCCTGACCATTCCCTTGCTTCCTCTGCCTCTTCACAGGTGGTATCCCATCATTCACTCCAGCCTGCGACATGCTCGTCTTCACTCCAGGATGACCAACGGCCAGCGCTTCAGCTGCCGCAGCTTTATGGGCAGCAGCGGCTATCAACTCATTCTCCTTCTGCGCCTGTGCTATCGCTTCCTCCTGCTTCATACCTCGTCCTTGGAAACCACCATTCTCGAACCGCCAGAGATGGTTCTGTCGGATTCGCCAACCAGCGATACACCCCTGATTTAGCTTTTCGTAGTACATGTCGGCGCCTTTCCGGGCGAGGTACGTCCGCACTCGATGGGCGGAACATCGACCTTCGTCGCCGTCCCACTCGGAGGGGTAGTGTTTCCGGATCCAACTGACGATGTCGTTGGGTTTCTGAGGGAATAAGGAGGAGCATGGCGGAAAGAGCGGGGATGGAGTAGCGGCATGGTAGGATGAGTACCGGGATAAGGGGAGGACAGAATGAAGAGGCATTACGTTGAGATGAAGATGGGGTTACGGAGATGATCGAGGGAAGGGACTACATCAGCGTCCCTTCTATCCTTCTATGTGGTCCATCTGTGTGGTAGGAAAGAGCGATAGACGATCTGCTCACCAGAGGCCAATTATCATTCCCGTTCGACAGGAGTGCACGACCTGTAATAGCTCAGTCAGCAGCCATCTCTTCACATCCTTGCGTGATACGAATGCACTCACCAATAAAGAGGTTGACACTAGCATTTGGCGGAGGCTACAACGAATCGCCACATCAGCTTCCATCCACAACATTCATACATGCGGCACTGCCACCCCTCACACCGCAGGACAGCTGATTAGATATGGAAAAGCACCACTCACCGCGGGCCAGTTCGGATTCATTTGCGCCGCATTTGGCGGAGCGATGGCCTTCATCAACTTCGCCGTTGGACTTCCTGGTACTCCATCTTCCGCTGCTGCATCTAGAGCTTCCAGGTTGATAACATCTTCGTTGAGGGGGAGCATGGAGAAGTCGGTAGTACGGGGTTGTGGGGCGAGTGCGATGGATTCAGTGATGGTCATAGGTGCCCCGGGTTCGCGGGGTCCGGAAGGGGGATAGGAGACGGCCTCGGCGGCGGGTGTACCGTTTGGTGAGTCGGATTTGTGAACGTGGACTGGGGCTGGGAGATCTGCTAGTTCTGGGTCGATAAGGGTGTCTGAGGGTCCGACACCTTTGGAGGGAGTGACATCGGTAGACCGATCGCCCGTGGTGGTTTGATCTTGACGCTCCATGCTGAATGAAGGTGGGTTGAGGGAACGAGGAGGGCCGACTTCGAGGTCGGCTTGTGCTGTCGCGGTAGTAGCCGTATGTAGGTGCAAGGGGTTGAAGACACCTTTAGGAGCTAACAGAAGGAAACCGTTTGGTGTTCGTAATCTAGATACACGAGCCACTCATCTCGATAACATGGTACTGCAAGGGCTGTGAGATGTTGTTGAATAACCCGGACAAGGGGAGGAGAGGTCCTTTCTACCGTAAACGGCAATATCCCGCATAACGCCGTTCTGACGTATTACGTAAGGCAAATTGTAGAATTATCGATGGTCAATTTCGATGAGCTTTCTAAGATATCTCGAGAATTGGTAACATTATACTGCGTCTAGGAAACGGTTCAGCAAAGAAGGGCACGTAACCACAATCACATTTTCAGCTGGTTCTTCATGAACGCCCGTGCAATCGCCACCAAGCTTCGCTCCCTTCCCCGCTCTTCCCCATTTTCCCACCTACCACCTCCAACCCGACCGAACCCCTTTCTCAAACGATCATTCTCATTCGCCTCCCGATCCTACTCCGCAACGCCACTCCAAGCCGCCGAACCAGCCTCGCAACCAGATGTAGCTTCATCATCAAGTGAAGGTGGAGATCCGAGCAAGCGATTAGCAGAACTCGAAGCTTACAAGGAGCAGGCTGAGAAGACCGAAGCGAGTTTACGGGAAAAGACCAGGGAGCAAGAGGTGATCGTTCTTCTCTCTTCTCACTGTGAAGCTCAGAGCTGAGTCTGAGCTTCGGTGTAGAAAGATACACTGTACATACGAGCGGAGATGCAAACCCTCTCACGACGGATAATTGAAGAACGTTCCAAAGCCTCGGAATTCGCCATAACCTCCTTCGCCCGAAACCTCCTCGCGACAATCGACGTCCTCTCCACAGCTCTCCATCACGTCCCTAAACCGATCGACCCTTCAAATACAGCTTTGAAAGATCTGGTAAACGGTGTTGAATTGACACAAAAAGCGATGATGAAGACTTTCGGACAACATGGTGTTGTGAAGATGGATGTTGGAAGAGGAGTGACTTTTGATCCGAATTTACATGAGGCGACGTTTCAGGTTCCGAAGGAGGTTGCTGGGGATAAGGGTGGTGGTGGGGTTTGGGGACCTGGGGAGGTTGTCGAGGTCGGGAAGGAGGGGTGGATGATTGGGAATAGGGTGTTGAGGCCTGCTCAGGTGGGAGTGACGCAGGTGGAGTAGGGGTGCACTGTGATCGATCATAATGAGGAGGACGGACTACCCAGCATGAGATGGCTTCTCACACATCAGCAATATAGACGCATATGCATCCCCACTTTTCGCTAATCCGATGCATTGACGGGAAACACCGCCTATGCACCAAAAATGAAGACCCGGTCATTCTCATTTACTCCAGGCGAGTTCCACCTGACAGGCCTTATGAGCTGTTCTGTGGAAGCCTCGTAGAGTTATCGAACGAAACGAGCGAGAGCTATGCCGCGTTGACTGGGGATAAAGAAGAGCTTCATGCGGAGCTCGGCGAAGAGGATCCTCAGCTTGGGCATTTACGACGACTCGATATCAGCCATCTATACCAAGCGTCGGACTCAGCTGGAACCGGCCTATACCGTACTAAGCCTAGATATCTCTCACAGATCGGGCCGAACCCCTTATTAATCAGTCTGCTGAACACACTCATCCCGACTTTAGAGTTATCTGGACGTGTCTTCGACGTCTCGCTGCGCGACAATCTGTCGAAGCCGTCCGGCCGCTGGGGATGATGTCATCATTTGGAGCGGTCCGAGCGTCAGGGTCCTTCGGTCAACCTTCTTCTCCCATTTTTCTTCTTTCCTCCATTTGCTCTTTCACCATATTCTCTCGAATGATTTTTACTCTTTTCCCGTTGATCCGACTCCCTAGTAAAACGACTCTCGCCATCAGATGGTGACCATCTCGCCTCTCTTCTCTGACCGCTCAGCAAACCTCCGTCTTTCTTCAGATGACGGTACCATATTCCTCGTCCAATCTTACTACCTCATGGCGGCCAGGTAAGAGTCGGCTAAGATCTATCGAGGCATTTTCGCTGAATCGGGACAAGTCGAGTCTTTCGCGACATGCTGAGCGATGCAACAGCCCTCGACCGCATCGATGAGGACGAGAAAGCGATCGAGATGGACGCGACGAAATCAGTTCTCACAAGCTTCCTCGAGGTCGCCGTTTATTGCACCTACTCGAATCGTCCCAGTTTCGATGAGATCCTGGCAATCATTCAGCTCAGTAACACATTCAACTGCGGCCTCGTCAAGCGTCTTCTGTCCAGTCAACTCGAACGCAACGTCCAAAGAACGCGCATAGGAAACCTTCGTCTTCGCTTCTCACCTTGACGGTCACCATCTCGCCTCTGTTGCGATCCGTCACATGGGGAAGGAGGGGGTATGGGCGATCAAAGGGGCATGGACCGTCTAGCAAGCGTCTCAACCGACTCTCTCTTACCTCTTCGGCTTTGTCAACTAGATGATCGCCAATCGAGACGCGATCGCTCAGGCCGATAATTCCTAGCCTACGTTGGTTTGCACCTTCGTCCCTGCGAAAGAAGCGCCGATCGCAATGGAGGAGCTACCGTCTACTCCAGTCATGGTAAGTCCGGCAAAGCCTGCCCGTCGAGCAGTATTCATTAGTAACCTCAGCCTCCCCCTTCTGTCAGGCGCACAGTAAGCTTAACAATCCACTGCAACACTAGAATCCGTTGACCAAACGCTTAGGGCAAGAGAACCAGAGTTCGGTTTTAGCGCGACGAGGGAGACAAGGAGTGGGAAGGTCATCGACAGATGTCGAGGTAGCATATGGAATTCTCGAAGTAGTTGAAGATGTCGCGAAGTGATCCGCCCCTCTGTAGACTCATCCCGATCGATCCTACATCTCCGGGATGATTGCAGGTTCGAACACATCGTGCCACGGAATGTCCTCGACCTGCACTAGATGACCAATCTACAGATGGATCCGCTCCCGCCATTGCACCTCGACCGTACTGATCGCATAAGAGAAGGCGCTCGCATTGTTTCCGATGGGGGTTTGGAGGGTAGCTTGTGATGATGCACGATGTCCAGGGAGTAGTCGATTTCGGTGGTCAATGCGTTGAGTGGGATGGAGTTTGCCTCTGCGCTATTCTCATTGGTCGGCGTCCCAGCTTTGGTTCGGTGAGCATGTCGAGGAAGCAGGTGCTGAGATTCCTCGGTGTTGGACTTCGACTGTCGACACATGGAAACTCACCTCAGAACCTCGAGCTTGTGCGAGTGAACCTGAAAGTCCGGTCTTCATCGCTGGTGAGGATCGTATACGCGGTGGGGTCGGTGTAATATTCGGAAGGCTTCGGTTGAGGATTGGACGTTTTGGCCTATAGAGTAGAGTGAATGACAATGAGATCTGGACAGCGGGACATCTTCAGGAGCATTAAATCGTATGTTTGATAGAGGCGTGGTGTGACAAGGAACGAGAGTGGGAGGACCGGCGGCGTGACCGTGGAAAAAAGATTGATGCCATCAATACCCCCAAACTCGGCACTTTGCCATGTTGCCGTCAATTGCTTTCCTGTTTCTCTTTGTCTTCCTGTCATCTCTCTACAGATGCTCTTGTAGTTCAGAAGGAGTCATAAGGGTATTGTCTAAAATTCGAAAACAGCTACGACATGCCGACCACCTCACCCAACTTCAATGACGCCAGCACCGACCTCCGAATCTCCCCGGCTGACGGTACGATCTTTCGGGTCCATTCGTACTACCTCATCAAAGCAGCCAGGGGATCGATGTTCGATGCTCCTCAGTCATACCGCAGCGCTAAAGTGAAAATAGCCCCGTTTTGCGCGACATGCTTGAGGACGAGACCTTTACAGTTCGCCAATCAACCGAGAAACCCAACGAAATGAAGACCGCAAGTAACGCCCTCCATGTCTTTCTCCCAGCTTATCTGCGCTAAAAGCGTCATGACACACCTTCCTCTGGACGACGCGCTGCGTCTCGTTGTTTTCAGCAGCGAGTTCGATTGTGAATTCGTCAAGCGCCTCCTATCCAGCCACCTCGAGCGTCGCGTGGAAGATGATGGGTGGAATACCTACGTCCTCGCCTCTCACCTCGACGACCCTTATCTTGCTAAGATCGCGATCCGTCCCATGAACAACGATGAAAGATGGGCGATAGTTGGAGACTGGAGCCTGAAGCTCGATGATCAACCCACCTTCTTCTACCTGATCGCCTTCGTGAACGCAATCCTAACCAATCGATACGCCATCGACGACGATTCGTGCAGATGGGACAAGGTGGCTGAGACTTCGAGACCGCCAAGGCGACACTTTCGCAACCACCCAGGCCTTCGGTACAATTGACAGCATATCGTGCGGTGGGTATGTGACCCATGTGATAGGGGAGAAGCTTACGCCACAGGCTCCTCGAAGACGAAGAAAGGTAGATACTCCTAACGGCAGCTAGGATAGGCGCGGGAGAGAGAACGATAGGTTAGGAAAGAAATTTGATCTTGATCGGAATACGATGAAGCTAGGAGTTAACAATGAAAGCTGTACCGAACCATCGCTCTTGTCCCGCCGGGAAGCTCGCCATCATCCCATTTTGTCGGTCTTGAAGCCCCGTCAGCCGAACGCATGGCAGAGCCGCACGACCTCTTGTGTCTCGGAGAGCGGTATGAGCAGGCTTAGTGCTCGTTAAGGCTGAGTTGCCGTTCCATCCATGACCTGAAAAGCATCTTGCTCCAACCATCCCATAATACCCATCGACAGGTCACTTTCCGCCATCTCAGGCCAGCCAGGACCGCCATCCCAAGCCAGAATTGGTTCACTAAGCCAGTAGTCAGGCAGGGAAACGGTCTAGAAGGTTTATGCTCACTTGATACCGTCGAAATCGGCTCCAAATCCCGGAGACTCATGTCTCGAGACTGGCTTCTCCCCCAGCAAGTACTCGATAGTCCTAGCGAAGGTCGGCGTGAAATGACCTTGGTTCGACTGATTGCCCTTCAGCAGGTCCAGGGCGATCGAGAAGTACTTGTTCGCCATTGGGTTGGACCCGTCGCTAGCTAGTGTAGCAGAAGCAGTGCTTCCTGGATGCATAGCCAAAGGACGGGGTACTAGGCATAATGCTGCATGGGCGAGGATCGAACCTGCTATTCCTGGAGCGAATCGGAGGCTTGGTATGGGTATGATGGATGATGTGAAGTCACGATGGAAAGAATCGACGATCTCGACCGCTGCCGACAGGGCCAATCGATAACTTCGAGATGAGATTTGTGAAACATCGCTCGTGGCATGTGTTTGGAGGGGAAGCATGTTCAGGCAGAGTCGGACGTGATTGGCGAGAACGAAGGAGAAGGTTCCGCTTCCTTCGAGGAGATGACTTAGCTCGGATGCAGGGCTAGTCCAGCGGAATTGCCACCTATCGAGTTCATCGTTGACGACATTGAGCAGGTCTTCGAGTGGTTGAAAGTCGTTTCGAGCGATCCACTCGATCAACACCCGCATAGGATCGACGAGCTCCGACTGAGCGACCAGAGTCCCGGCGAAAGGGGGGTCGATACCGGATAGGATGGAGTTGTCTGCTGGACGTTCAGGTCGGTCCTTCGTGAGGGGCCGGCCATACCCAAGGGTGACCCTAAGCTTGCATCAGCGCAGCCGGTGTTGGAAACCTACAAATGGTCATAGACGTCTAGAGCGATGACGGTATACCACCCTCCGCTCAATGGGACGGAATCATGTATCCCTATCCTTTTCGTGATCCGTTGTCCATGTCCGATGAGTGGCCACGAGCTCGGTCCAGAAGCAGCGTTGCGTCGAATGTTCCACGATGCTAGGTTGAGAGTCGCGATCGCATCTTCGGCTCGGACGATCCTGCGCAAAAGGCTTGCAGCTGAGAAGTTGAGAGCGAGATTTGCGAGGAGATCGGCTGTCCGTCCATCACCAAGCAAGTGAGCTTCACTCGGCAGACTCGGTAGGATGTTCAGGTCGACAGGGGTATTGACGTGCGCGACTGCTAGTATGGAGGATAGCAAGAATGGGGATCTCTGCCTCATTTCTTCGAAGCTCAAGCGGGACAGCGGGATATGTGGCGCGCAATATGTCTGATAGCTTTCCCGTTAGCATTCAGACTAAGAAGAGCTACTCACAATTCGAAAAGCCATTTGGCGAAAGGGAGGGAGACGATCCCGCAGTCGATGGGATCTCTCAGCTCGGGGAACGGCTGAGCGCAGAGCGGGACTAGCAAGTCCTGGACCGGTGGGTCTGGAGCGGGTTGATATGTGAAGGTCGAGAATGGGGGACTGACATGCTCCACGTGAGCTGGAGTGGGATTCGTAGCGGAGGTCTGACGTTTGGGTGTCGGGTCGGTACGCATGCTGGATGTCGACGAATACCGAGTCTGACCGTGATGTATGGTAGGCGATATGGGCGAATCGTAGCGGTTTGTGACAAGCGTCGTTGTGGTTGACGAAGAACGGCGAGGACGATCAATCTGGGAACTTTTCGCTGTGGGACCAAAGATACACTCGAACCTCAGACGATGACATCGCTCGCAAGGTTCATCCCCGTTGCAACGGATCTTCTGTTTCCGGCATTGCTGACAGGCTATACCCGCTCGACCTCGGGGACGGGTGTCGGACATGTCGTCTACGGTCTCATCTTTTGTGCTAAGGGACGTTTATTAGCCTTGGACCTGACTCTCGAGGATAGGGTTAGGAGGTAGATGACAGAGATAGATCAGGACCCGGTAAGCCGGACGTTATCAGACCGAACACTTCATTTTCGAATTGATCCCGGCAGTTGCGGGTCAATGTGGCAGGGAGGCCATTTTGTCCATGTGAAGCTGGAGCAGCTACTGATAAGAAAGCGATGACTATTGATCAATCTAATGCATCTAATAAACAAACTCCCCGTCGATCCCTCGATCGTCCTGCTCCGACATCCACAGATTTGCGATTCTACCCGCGTTTACCAGCCCTACCTGGCGCCACATGCGCAGTCGATCCTTCTGCACCCCATTCATCCTGACCTCGTCTCTCCCCAAGACCTGCATTCCTGCTTCTCCAAAGTGAGCGGCAGTGCCCGTTTCAGCTCCTGACCAGGGCTCGTCGACGTGGATAAAGGCGAGCCAAGCCTCTCCAATGGCGTCTGACACCGTCGAGTGGGTGTGAAGCCCTTGTTCCTCGAAGATATGTTGGTAAGCGCGGAAAAGGTAGACCGCGTCAACGCCATGATAAGCCATACCATAGTTTTCTGACTCGGGGAAAGGGTTCGAGAGCGAGGTGTGAAAGCGGATAGCGTTTGGCCAAGTATCGGCTACGGCATCGGTCGGATAGAGGTATCTCAAATCCTGGGCAAGGTGAGAAAGCTGCTCGACGACTTTCTCATCGTCAATCCTTGAGTCGGGTTTAAGATCATATGCGGCGAGCTTGGCTTTTGCCTCTACTGGTGAAAGGACCGACGAAAGTGCGGCGTGGAGGGGACTGATACCTCGTTTCCGACAACGAGCGATGAAAACGCTTCGCTACTTGTCAACAGAGCCCTCTGGGCCACAGACTCACCTCATCCGCGCAATCACCGATCATGACTGCCTCGACGCGAGGTGCTACATGCTTGAAGTTCCATTGCGAGTCGAACAGCTTCGGTGAAACGAACGGTCCCTCCGCGAATACGCCCCATGTGCCGACCTATTCGTCAGCTATGGGGTTTAGAGCTGACTTACTTTTGCCACAGTATGAGCCAGATGCAGCAGCTCTTCGGATCCGCTTTGACGCAGCGCTGCTACTCGTTCGGAAGCCGTCCCACTCTGGCCTTGTACGTGTTGGCGCAGAATCTGCGACCAGATTAGATCCAGACGTTCAAGTGACCAGATATGACGGGGAGCGAGTGCGCCGCTGTGTATGATCGCTCGAGAGAATAAGGATGGCTGAGAAGAAAGATGGGTGTTTGCTGCAATCTGGGAATGAATTGCATCTGCCCATATCAGTATAAGTCCTGGCATAATCATTATAGCTTACAGCCGCCACTGCTCTGACCGGCGATGGTCACACGATGTGGCTGATAATCAGCTACGATGGGAACGACTACTTACATCTCCTCCGAAGCCCCGGATGTGATGTTGTATCCAATCCAGCGCGATTCGCTGGTCATGCAGACCATAATTCCCCCTCCAAGGGGATCCATGGGATTGCTGATCGAGATCCTGCGATTATCAGCCGTATCCGACTGACCAATGCTCATCTTTACTCACCGAAGAGTAGAGAAAGCCGAACGGTCCCAAGCGATAACTAGAAAGCCATATGAGCACTAAGGGGAGTCCGGTCTGGAGCGATAATCCCACCTGATAGCCACAACGATTATCGACTTCCCTTGCTCCGCTGACCAAGAGACAAGGCTAATGGGCTCGAAGGGTGGCTCAGAAGCACAACCATTGAGGAAAGCTCCGCTGTCCTGCGTCAGCAAAATCAACGTGCTTATTTCTGAGCAATAGTCCTCACCCGTGTATCCAGACCAGTACCGGCAAAGTGCTACCGACCGCAGGTCTGACTATGTTGAGGTTGAGGCAGGCGAGCTCATCTTGCTCCTGGTGCATCTCGGGTAGTCTGGGTCCGAATGTGCGAGACATATCTCGATCTTCCTGAGGACACTTGGGACTGGGGGATCAGCGAGCGCTATGATTAAATCACTCACCCATACGATGTAGCATCGAAATGAGGGGCGATCTCGTCGCATCGCGTCGCGAATCTCCATCTCTCCAGGACCGTTCCGTATGGGACTCCGAGGTAGGATATCACATCACCTTCACTGGAGATGCCGGTGATGGTGCTGTTCAGTGTCGGATGAACGAGTTGAGGGTTTGTTCTGACTGGCATGATGATTTCAGTTCGGGGTCCGGTGTACGATCCACTGTAAGGTCAAAAGAAAAGCAGGAACCGTGTCCTCCTCGTCCGGGCAATTTGCCATTCATGGTAACTTAGGCGGAAAGAATGGGAGAGAACGGAATAGTCCGAAGTATATCGGACCTCGGTATGCCGGGAGTGGAGTAACGCTTCACCTCATCAGCAAGCTTCCCCGCGGGAAAGAAGGTGGAACTCCCCCATGTCACGAGATCAACTTGGCCTCGGTAAGCCTTCGGACCGCACACCTCGTACGAATGAGACTCAGCATGCGCAGATATATCATGGACGATCCGAAATGGATCCGCCTCGACCGCCTTCCAAGCTATTATCCTCATAGCGAGTCGGATTTATCGATATGAGACTCGCCAATACCATCTTTAGCCCTTGGAAAGCGACTCCTCGAGCCGCTCTCAACTTTACGTTGTTCTTCGCAGTATGGACATTCGGTTTCTGCGGAGCCATGGGAGGTATGTCTTGGGTCAGTCCACTCTGAGACCTTCCTGATCATCCCTAGGTATGGACGATGGCTCGATCGCAGGTGTCATCGTGCAGCAATCTTATATCAAGAGATTCGGCCTGAGCACGACGAAACACAGCGCTTCTGAGCTGGCCAGCATCAAGGGTAAGCATCTCTTTTTATAGATGCTCTCGGCCTGACCACTTGGAAAAGGCAACATCATTTCCCTCAGCCAAATCGGTGGCATCCCAGGATCCCTTCTCATTTTCCCTGCTCTTGAAAAGCTAGGCCGTCGCCGAGCACTCCAGATTGCTACAATTACGAACGTCGTGGTAAATCGTTTCTCTTAGGCTGTGTTCCTCCAGTCGATGACCGTCTCTAGGGCATCATCATCCAAATCTCCGCCAAGTCTGGTATCGGACAGATCTACGCGGGAAGGATCATCCTTGGCATCGCTGGAGGGATGGGATCGGTCATTGGTCCGACTTATCTGGCAGAAATAGCGCCAAAGAGTATAAGGGGAGCGTGCGGGATCTTCCGTACGTATAGCTGCTCGCAGATATCATCATTTTAGTATACTGACGCTGAGCAGACGGGATGTCAATCTACATTGGTATCGTGATCGGCTACTTTGCGAGTGAGAGATGTTTTTCATTCGGATGCTTCATCCAGCTGAGCCAATCTAGACTATGGAACCGCGCTGCATGTCAGTAATACCAACGATGCACAGTGGCAGATCCCACTTGCACTAGCCCTGATCTTCCCTGCGATGATGTGAGGAAAACAAAGCCTCCTTTCAAGCAAGACTAACGGCAAATTAGGTTCTCACTTTCCTTCTGGGCACCCGAATCGCCTCGGTGGCTGATCAAGCAAGGCCGTGAAGCCGATGCCCACCGAGTCTTCACGCGAGTCCGACACATGCGCGAAGATGACCCGTACATCATAGCCGAATTGACCGGTATACACGATCAGCTCGAACGGGAGAGAGGGATGACGGACGGTGGTGGCTTCTGGGCGCCGCTGAAAGAGCTCTGTTTCGTCCCGGAAATGCGGTATCGACTCCTCTTGGCGTTCGGTCTTGGTGCAGCGGGTCAATGGGCCGGTGGTGGGGCGTTCACCGCTTTCGCACCGGAACTGTTTGCCCTCGTCGGTATAACAGGGAACACTGGCCTCTTCGCGACGGGTATCTACGGCATCGTCAAGCTCGTCTCGTCCTTCATCTGCGCGTTCTTCGTGGTCGACCGCCTGGGTCGGAAACAAGCTCTCTTCGCTGGGATCAGCTTGCAGATCTTCTGCTCGCTCTATCTGGCCGTCTATCTGGAGATCACGAACAATATCGCACAATCGGCTTTCGACTCGGCACAGAAGCATGCTGCGACTGGAGCTGTGGCGATGATATTCATTTCCGGCTTGAGCTGGTGCGTCCTATTCAACTCATCATCGCCCTTTGCAGACTCTTCGATACAGGGCACTCGGATGGAATGCGATTCAACATCCTATCAACGCCGAGCTGTTTCCGTTACGACTGCGAGGGATGGGCATCGCAATCGCTGTCTGCTTCAGGTCGCTCATGAACTACGGAGCGACCAAGGCATTGCCCAGTATGCGTAAGTCCCCCAAAGTTCGGTGTCATGCCAGTGCTGACGAGATGTTTTCCCAACAGTCGTTGGCATCCAAGGGTGAGTCTTACCCATCAAAAAAGGAGGCCTCCATTTGGTGCTGATCAGGTACGTAGCTTCGGTACATACTACTTCTTCTTCGCCGAAGGGATAGTCTCCATTATTTTCGTCTGGTTCTTTCTGCCCGAAACGAAGGGTCGCGCATTAGAGGAGCTCGATGCGATATTCGCCTTACCTTGGTACAAGATCGGACGAGTAGGGAGGCTCTACGCCGATGATGAAGGGCTAGGTCTGGTCCGTGTTCCGGAAGGAAAGTATGGGGATGGCACTGTCTCCCCGGGGATTGGTGAGAAAGGGGAGAAGGCACAGTTTGAGGTTGTATAGCATTATCATCAAGTATCCGTACAGCTTCCTGGCTTTCATGTACCAGCGGATCCATCAAAGCCAATACCTGATTGCAGTATCATGACTCCCAACTAGATGATTCGACTGGCCTACGTCAAGAATCGCCTCGATGAACAGGTCTTTGCCACAACTGGACTGCCACACTAGATCATCTCCACCTTTGACGGTCAGGCAGTAGGGTTGGCTCATCGCCAACCTGCATCCTGCATTTTCACATTCCGCTTGAATGACATGACGACTGTATCGACCACGCCAGCTCTTAAGAATGCTCCATCCCAAGCAGGTTCATCCCAACTCAATCTCCCCCCTTCCCAGTCACAAGCGGTATCCTCCCTAACATCCCTCCTCAACCAACCCCTCCGAGTAACCATTATCGACCGACGCACCTTCATCGGAACGTTCATCTGTATCGACCGAGGATGCAATATCATCTTGAGTAACGCTGAAGAGTTTCGACCACCTCCAGCGGATGAGGAAGAGGACGAAATGTTGAGGAATAGGGATATGTATTGGCCGAAGAGTCAGAGGGCGGATGGGGAAGGTGAGGGATGGGGTGGGAGACAGGTTGGGATGATCTTGATACCGGGGAAGGATGTTGCGATGGTTGAGGTTGAGGAGGGGTGGGAGAAACGAGGGGAGCTGGTCTAGTTCAGAGGACAACTGGACGCGGATGAGCATATACCTTGAGCTGGGGAACAGGGGAGGGGGTTGTAGCCGTACTACAGGGGATTATTGGGGATGCCATCCGTAAGCATCTGTCATCTATTCGTCGCTCAACGAGCGAAGGCATCTTCACAGCATTGTCGGCAATGTCAGCCCTCAACACGTCGATACACAATGTTCTGGCTTATCAACTGATTGCTAAGCACTTGGACACCTCCGAGACGTTTTGAAAGATGCAACGGAATGCACCGAGAAACATCACTGACATCGAGCCACTTGCTCACTCACCCATATCCTCGATCGCCCTCTGAATGTTCCCCTGCATCCTCGTTCACTAATCCCATAATCTCGTCAGACTTCGACATCGGATCCGGGCGTAGAGAACACCTCACCTTGTTCATACAAGCCTTCACATCCCCACCCTCTATCGGCGAAGCTACCTCATCCCACTTCACACCAGTCTGCTCAACATGGAGATCACGGCAGTCTGAACGACCCTTTCGAGGGAGGGGTCTCAGCTGACGAGGACGGACCTTCTTTGGACACATAATCCCGTACAGTTTCTTCAACTCCTCTCCCGACCAAGCACCCATCTTCTTCTCCTCACCACGAGAACCGGGAGCCTTCTTCGATGGAGTCTTCTTGACCGAGGCTTCGGATTCTTCGGCGAAGGAGTAGCGGTTTCGGTGTCCGAAGGAGAAGCTGCAGAATTGTACTCGCGCTTGACGCCTGGCATCTCGGTTTGAGATGACGAGTAGTAGATGGCGGAAAGGTTGGAGAAAGGTTGCGGCGATTCGAACGCTTAAAGCACCTTCTTCATCCGGAGATTGATGGTCGTCAAGTGGGATTTGATGGTAGTCAAGGCGACCTGATCGTTCCTTGAAGATAGATTGCGCCCTAATTCCGAGACACGCGGACCGATCAGTCCCAAGAAACACTCACCTTGCAATCTCGAAGCAGGAACAAAAACGACTGACCGGAAGAAGACCCATTGCCTCCCAGAGCGCCCTTACCTCCGCCTTAGTCCAGGGCCCCATTTTCCTCTCCCCTTGCGATCCCATCATCCCAGCCACTCGACCTTCCTTCGCGGTATGGCGCTTGCTCGGACAAGGCTTCGAGGTCGACGTGCGTTTCTTGGCATTGGATGGCGAAGAATTGGGCGTAGCAATGTATTCGTCACCTTGTGAAGGGGTCGATGAGTCGCTGGGCGAAGAGATCGATGGCTTGATATCGGAAGACGACATGATGCTATATTGCTGAAATGGACGAGATGGTGAGGATCGGCTGACGAGTATATCTCTTGTCCATATCCTGCTGAGGAGAAGGGATCCTGGTGATTCAGGTGAAGGTCAAGTGGGATGAGGTCGCTGAGAAGGTGGATGGATGCGACAAGCTCGCAGGTCTCCGTCTTGGTTGAGGAACTCGCAGAGTTGATTGCCGACCAGTCCTGTACCAACAAGGTCAGCGTTCCCTCTTAGCGGGAGTGATGTTTTGAAGTGCCCGAGGCTGACGAGATGTGGGAATAGTGGCGTTACGACATCGTGCCGAAGCTGCAAGCGCTCATCGATTCGCTTGGCGAGTGAGCCTTGAGACGGTGAACGAATATCTAGAGTGGTGCGCCATGTGCTTTGCAAGAGGTAGCCAGCTGTAAAACGAATCCTTCCTTCGCTCAATTATGAGCTGCCCAATATGCATACGTTGCTGCGCTCACTTTCGGTAAGGAGGCGGTGAAACCAGCCACGCACGAGGACGATGAAACGCGTCGTTGAGCCCAAAGGAGTAGTTGACGTTATCGATCAAATGGCCTGGAAATTGTCCACCTCGCAGCTTTCACACAGCATCGACTGCTTCTTGACGAGATCCATTTCCTCACCTCTTCCCGCAGGCTTCCTGTCTTGCGTCATATCGAAGCTCTTCCCCGTGCCTAGCGTGCTATTCAATTAGCTACAAGATTCCTTCGATACCCTGACTCCCCCTCTACGGGCTAAGACTCGCTGTGATCGGTCCCAGATCATGGCATCTACATCGTATCATACGCTAGCCAGGATGCCATCAGCTAGAGACTTCGCTTCATCGGGTAGCTTTGCGAGTCCTTTAGCCCAATTCAAGCAGGCTTCTCTACCTTCTAATTCGGTGAGGCTTGTGCCCTCCTCTCGCTTGATGCTGGCCAATGCTAACGGAGCCAGATTGCGTCATTGTCGAAGATCGTCCCGCCAGTCCCACCACTCGACTTCAACCTCTTCCGAACTCCATCAGTCTACTCCATCGATTCCCTTACCAGCCTAAGCACTTTCAGCCATGAAGATGAACCCCCTCCGGACCGACCAGAGACACCTACCACACCTCGAGCGAGACCGGCGGATCTCGGTCCACCGATTCAGTCGCCCACCAACTCTCGCTTAGCCTCAGGAAACATCACCCCCAAGCGGAGTTTCGTGGTCACTTCCCGTCAACCTGTATCGCCTACTTCTCCCAGATCCGTACAAACCCACTTTCAGCTTCGACCCGTTCCCGGGCGAAGTCAGCTGGACACTGAACCTATCCCACACGATGTTCCTCTTCCTGCTCAGCCAGTTGCAACGAATCCGAATGCTGACTGGACGAGTATACATGGTGAACAAGGCTCAGATTGGGGAGAGGATGAAGCGCAATTCGAATGGTTGGACACGAGTAACGCTCCGGAAGCCCTGAATGGTACCTCGAACGGATGGATGACGATGAGCCCGAGCAAGAGGCTTTTGAGGTTGAAGGCAGCGGTGAAGCCGAGTCTAAGCGTCGGGCACGGTGAAGGGAAGAAGTTGCGGAAACAGCTGGTATTCCCTCGACGAGCTGCTCCACCTCCTCCCGTCGAAGATCCTCCTCCAACTCGCTCTCTATCTATCAACAAACCGCCAGAGTCTCCGTTACGACCACGTCGGCCGGAAATTATCTCCCAGACTGTACCAGGTCGACATCTCGCTCCTCCGCCTCTCACTTCCCGGTGGAGCGATGGACCATCCTCCCATACACCTCCACCCACTGATCCTGGCCGCTTATCGCCCCTAATGGTCCCTCTCGAAGGCGACGACAGCCTCAGTCCGAAACCCAAGAACCTATCCCGGAATTCCCAGATGTCTTTCCAGTCGATGGCTTACTCGTTTTACGATATCCAAGGAGATGCCGATCCTCCAAGTACCCCTACTGCTCATCAAATCGGTTTTCCCCATGGAAAGTATCTCAAGGTCTCTGTGTCGAGTTTGGAGAAAGAGGAGATGCGAGAACGATCCATGTCGGATCCCCAGCTTCGACGAGGTGACATCAGCCCAGATTTAAGGATCCATGGGCGGACGGCGGAAGGATTGGTCAATGCTGGGATCGAAGCGAGAGGGAAGGGGGATCTTCCGAAAGCCGTTTGGTACTTTATGAAAGCTGCTGAAGGAGGAAGCGTTACGGGGAGGATGTATTGGGGTAGGTCGGATTTTACCAGCCAGGATCGAGCTGACGTTAGAAGGGCTTGCACTTAGACATGGGTAAGTCCGAGGGGGTCTCGGGGCCCTATGGATCTGAGCGAGACTGACGAGCTTAGATGGGGAATAGCCCGTGATGATCGCAGAGCATTTGCCGAGCTTCGACAAGCATGCGATGATTCCCTGATCGAAGGCGGGCTAGACTTTCACCAAAGCCCTGGAGCGGTCAAACTCAGCTCGCAACAGAAGAAAGCCTTCACGGTGCGAACGCCCCTGTGTTTTCGTCTTGAGGAGGACTGATCTATACTTTGAGCAGCGAGACCTCTCGGTGGGTATGTTTGAGATTGCCAATTGCTTCCTCGAGGGGGTTGGGGTGAAGAGATCATCGGAAGTCGCTTTGGCCTACCTCAGATTCGCTGGGAATATGGGAGACCTCGCTTCGCAGGAACGTGAGTGCGATCTCTCCAGGGCAGTGTAGGCATGTCAGCTGAGGGAAAGTAGAGCTGGGGTTCTTGTTGTCTAAGGGGACGAGTGGGATCAAGAAGGACATTTGATTATCCCGAATGGCTTAGCTTTCGCACGGAAGCTGATACAGATACAGGAAGGAAGCGGCCAAGTGGTATCGCATTGCGGTAGGGTTTCGCTTCATACTCCCACCCTTAGCTTCTCTCCATCGCTCCCGTCTCTTCTTCCCTGACTCTACCTCCTCCTCTTCCCTGACTCTACCTCCTCTTCTTCCCCTTCGTTCATTCCACTTGTTCAGCTGCGTCCCCCTCCCCTCCCTGCCTCTCTCCCCTCTCCCCCTCTCCGTGCCCATCAACTCATCTTCGCTCGCACCTGATAATCGTGAATGAGCTGATCAAAACGAAGATTGGACAGGGCTCAACGAATACATTCGGACTGGCTTGGGTCTGGAAGGTGAGCATAGTAGTGCGGAGTAACAGCTGATCAGCACTAGGACAAGTACATGTAGCAACGAATAAGGAGACGATCACGACAAGCAATGACGATATTGTAGTATGATAAGTTTGCTTAAGCAACGTTCTAAACGATGTCTAATGCGAGCTTTGCGTTGTAGCTGTTGGTATGAACACGAGAATGAGGCCAGGCCCCTCCAGATTCCGGCCTGTATTGCATGCATCGACGTGAGCCGTCCCGATACCTGCTGCCGTTGCAAGGGCGTTTAGATGGCGCAAAGAAAAGTTACGAGGGTCCGGCCGGCTAAAACAGCCACTCTGCCCTCCAGATACTTTTGACTTCCTTCCCCCGTTCCTTTCAATTAGCACCACACATTATTGACCCGACGCCTAGAATTGCTATCACCACTCCACCTTCCCGGGTGTTGAGAGAGCGAGAAAGACCCGTATGCAATGACGCAATGACATACGAGATCGACAATCTCAGTGTTCCAGGGCGGAAATCCAAGAGGGTTCAAGCGTTTCGACAAACATCACCACCCGACGGGTCATCTCATCAAGTAGAAGTTTCGTAACCGCCCATAAGACGTACCGGCGGGTCATGCCGACCGTCAACACCGACCTCATCTCCATCCGATGGGGCATGTGATCCCGTGTCGAAGCTGGGATGGGGCAAAACATCGGCTAGGTTGTTGACCAATCACCGGAGAAGTGGAGCGAGGGAGTGGCATGCGCGCCTGATTTTAGCCTAGGGTGGAGAGCGGTATGGGCGGAACGGACTTTTGGTGACCGCAGCTCTTCGCATTGGGTGGTAGTCTCTAGTCTCTTTGTCTTTCGTTGTCTGTTGCACTTCTCATCTAAAGTGTAAGACGTTGTGCTCGTTCATAGGTGCTGGAGGTATCACTGTCTTTACTCAAATCGACAAATTCGTACGGTGGATCGATTGCCCGTCCTCGACGGACCGAGAACCAGGATATATCATCCGACAAACATCCGTCGACTGGGACAACATCCAACACACTCCTTCCATCATCAACACTCTTTCTGAACCGAACCTTAGCTTCGTTACTTCACCATGGCTGCTGTCGCCCATCGACAAGGGGACTACTCCTCTCACCAGTCTTCCAGCTCGAAACAACCCGCCGGTGCATACGGTACACAACATGGAGGCGCAGCTGTGACCAGGAAGAAGACCGGATCGAGCAGTGGGAGGGATGATGCGAAAATGATTGGGCAGTGGAGAATCGGACGGACGATTGGCAAGGGCAGCTCGGGTGAGTCCTTCGCCCTGCCCCTCGCTGCGAGCTGTCGCGGAAAGGTGGATATCGAGATATCCTGACCAGTTCTACAGGCCGGGTAAAGATCGCCAAACACGCCATCACAGGCAAATACGCAGCGATCAAGATCGTCCCCAAAGGTCTCATCCTCTCCTCCCGGATGTCGGTGTCCGAAGCTGGTGCTCGGGCAGACAAAGTCCTTCTCGGTATCGAGAGGGAGATCGTCATCATGAAACTGATCGATCACCCAAATGTCCTCAACCTGTACGACGTCTGGGAGACAAGTTCAGAATTGTATGTTGTCCTGTCCAGACCTCGCTGATACCATAGATACCTCATCATGGAATACGTTCCCGGTGGAGAATTGTTTGACTACCTCGTCAAGCGAGGACGATTGCCTGTATCCGAGGCACTGCACTACTTCCAGCAGATCATACTTGCTGTGGACTATTGTCATCGGTTCAATATATGTCATCGTGATCTGAAGCCGGAAAATCTACTTTTGGATAAGGATAAGAACATCAAGGTCGCGGACTTTGGGATGGCTGCTTGGGAAGCGGGGGAGAGGATGCTCGAGACTAGCTGTGGAAGTCCACATTACGCATCGCCCGAAATCGTCGCTGTAGGTCGTGCGAAGTACTGGGCGAAAACAGTCTGATACGTATGCAGGGCAGAGCCTACCACGGCTCATCATCCGACATCTGGTCTTGCGGGATCATCCTTTTCGCTCTTCTCACCGGTCGACTACCATTTGACGACGACAATATCCGCTCCCTACTTCAGAAGGTCAAAGTAGGGGTCTTCGAGATGCCTAGCGAGATCAAGGAGCCGGCAAGAGACCTGTTGAAGCGAATGCTCGAGAAGGACCCGGAAAAGCGTATCCTTGTATGCCCAGTGGCTTTAGAAAGGGGACGGCTCTGACCCCCAGCAGATGCCTGACATCCTGACGCATCCGTTCTTCGTGTCCCGAGCACCTCGTCCTATACCCGGTCGACAGTTCGTCTCCCCACCCAGCCTTGATGAGGTCGAAAGGCCTGTCAACTCTCCTGAAGAGATCGACGCAGACATAATGGGGAATCTTAAAACTTTATGGAGCGGCGCAGCGGACGACGAGATCCTCGCGGCTCTCATGAGCAAAGAGTGAGCGGACTGCTGACATCGAGACCATACTAACAGTTCCTCAGGCAAACATGGGAGAAGGCAATCTACCACCTGCTAATAAAGTATCGCAACAAGCACCTTGAGAACTATAACATGGATGACGAGGAGGACGCCGAGGCTCAAGCACGCCGTCAAGCACGAAGACAACCTGGTCCATCACCTGCAAAGCGTAAGGGCGTACCTCAACCTTTACCCAAACCCCGACTCGAACCGCTAGGCGAGAACGCGACCATTCAGGATCGAGCTCCGTCTCCAACACCTCGACCGCAAGCACCGACTCCAAAGAAGGCTCTCGGCAAAGCTTCTGATCAATCCCCAGCACCAGCTCGTCCTATGAGCAAATTAGCCCCGACCCGACTGCCTCCCGCTGGACCTCGTCCTCCTCTGTCACCTCGCGGATCGTCATATACATCGAGCGATAGTGGTGGTGCTCCGGTAACCCCTGCTATCGTCCTACAGGAAGCAACACCGACCAAGGAGATGCCACCACCATCGATGGTACCATCCCGACCAGTATCCGTCATTGTACCTGCTTCGCCCAGTGTCGCTGGTCCACCCCTGAACGTTCCACAAGTTCATGATGTACAGCTTCAGCACTTCTTTAACGAGGTCGCAAATCAGCTCAACACGATGAATATCCGGTCTTCTGTCGCCTCGGCGTCGTCAGGAAGTAGCGCCATACTCGGTTCCGACTATCAAGCTTATCTTGCTTACGCCTCTGGCCAAACTGTACCATCGGCTTCACCCACCATCGCCAACGCCGAGCTTGACCCGAACCAGTTTGCGGACGCAGATGACGACGAAACCGTAGAGCTGGCAAGTATACACTCTAGCTTTGCCCCTTCGATCATGGGTGGACAGACATCTCCTCTTGTTGGCTTGGGACTTGGCGGGCCACCACCAGCATCGCACGGAGGTCGTCCTGGATTGTATCCCGTACAAGGCGGAACCAGCACTCAAAGGTGGAGTTACGCGTCTTCGACCGGCTCTTCACATAGGGGCGTCAGCCCTGGCTCCACTGTTCCCGATTCGCCCGGCTTGTACTCGCCAAACCCCACCTGGGGTGTTCAACCTGAAGTCCATACTCTTCAAGCTCAGCGAGTCGTTCCCCCACCGCCAAGGACAGCTTCACGGCCAGCTCCACCTCGTCCAGTAGCCTCGAAGCCAAATCCAACGGGCGACTCCCTGCTACAGCGAGACGGCTCGTACGTGGTTATCGAGAACTCGGATGTGCCTGCTTCGGATCCTAATTTCACGAGCTGGGGTAGTAAACAGAGTGGGTTCAGTGCTCATCGGGGACAGGACGCTTTCGGGATGCTCAAGAAGAAGAAGAAGGGTACGTTCTCCTTTTGTCTCGATGACCTTGGCTGATGACCGCCTAGTCACGATTGACCCAGTGCCATACTCTCCTGGCTTGTCCGGGCCAAGCTCTGCTTCATCCGGATCAAGCTCGACCTCACCTAAACGGAGCTGGTTCAATAATCTCTTTTCGTTCAAGCCAGCTTCCTGTACCCTACTGTCGCACGACAATGTCGCGAATACCAGGGAGAGGACGAAGAAGCTTCTCGGGGAGATGAATGTACGGGTCAATGTGATCGAGATCGAAGGGGTCCGAGCACTAAAATGCCGGTTTGATGAAGAGCGAGGTGGGTACATCAGCTGACCTGAGGGGAAGTTACTGATGACCTTCGCAGATGCCCAAGGTACAACGACAGTGACGAAAGGTGTTCGATTCAGAGTCGAGTTTTCGCGATCTTCAGCGAATACTACCGGAGGTTACAATACCCTTGTCAGCCTGACGCAGGAGAAGGGCGCTCAGTCATCGTTCAAGAGTAAGTTTTCCAAGTCTTGAAATCCATGGCGATGGTCTGACCAATCGTAGTGATCTTTGGGCAACTCAAACAGTCCATCCAATCGACCAGTACCGCCGACTTGCGCTCTCAACCGAATCAAACCCACTCTTTCGTCCTGCCTTCAGCCGCCCCGCGACCTCAAGCATCCCCTATGCTTTCGGCTCCGCCTATGCGGTGGACAGCCAGCGCACCGACTACTCCTGTTTTTCCCTCCACACCTCGCCTTGACGGTAATCAAGCACCAGGGAGCGTGAGACTTCCCTCGGCGATCCGCTTCTAATCGCATCATATCGTATCTTCCAAATAACAGTACAAATCATGCACATAGTTCAAAATGAGGACAATCATGATAGTCACGTACAACAATGAACACGTATGCAATGCAATGCAACGAATCCAATGCAGAGTGAGAATTCAACCGACGCGAGTGGCATCTTTATAAGATACATTCGTACGTGGTGATACAAGCCACATGTCTAACCCTTGTGAATCTTTTTGTTGTCGTTTTTCCGTCTGTCGTTTTTGTGCTCTCATGTCACTTGTCCAACAGCCAACATTGTGAACGGGTTCATTGCCATGTCGAGAACTGCTCTCCCTGACTTTGGCGACAAGCCTGATTGCTCTTCATTCGGGACGGTCCGTTTAGCTGAGCGACGGGGTGGTGACTTATCGGGAGCCGGTGAATCCTGAACCAGGCGTTCATTCTGATTCGTAACAGTCAGCAACGGGTTCTCCGATTCAGTGATCAGAACTATGAGGGGGAGAGAAATTACTGACTTTTCGAGTGTTGAGCTTAAACCCTTGCTTGGCGAAATGTTCAGCCAACTCCGTCATACAGAGAATGGGGGCGGATGGCTCACTTGCGCGGAGAGTAGACTCTGAATGCTTGACTTCGACATTCGACCAGCGTCGGTGCGGGCATATTCGAGGCGGGATCAACGGCTGTGAGGTCGAAGCATCGGAAGCGCAGTGCGTAGCTAATGTCAACGCTTTAGCTTTGACATCAACCGAACGAGGATCCAGCACTCACGCTCCCTCATGTCGGACGGTCAAGTCCTAGTCATCTCATTAGCACTTGTGTATGTTTGTGTGAGCATGGAAATGACTTGCCGTGAAAAGGAACCACAAGCCCATAGTCGTGTCCATCGCGGTTACTCTCACCCCAGCAACATGCAAACCCCCATACAAATTCCTTCCTGCGCCGGGTTTGACCTTCCGACTCACAAATCCCGAACTACTACCACTGCCGTCACCATGACTGTCCTCGTGACCTGTACCTGCAGGTGTCCTCGACCATCCCGTATTCGAGGTGTAAGACAACTCTCCTCGACCGGGACCGGGGTGACCGTGCTGTGTCCCGCCATCGAATGACTGGGTATAACCTGTAAGGTACTGCTGGGAAGGAGAGTAACCATGGTCTATTCGGCGCAAGGAGCAAGCTGACATGTCAGCTGTGACGCTGTCTGTTTCTGGTTCTCGACCTGATTCTCGGTCTCGTTCTCGGTCTCCGTGTAATTCTCGTCCGGATTCGTGGTCTCGTGCTGGGCCTCGGTCACCTTCCGGGTCTCGTTCAGATCTCGGGTCTCGTTCCCGTTCTCGTTCTGGGTCTCGTTCAACTTCCCGGTCTCGCTCTCGTTCAGGATCAAGGTCGATCGACTCCGGAAATACGGAACGACGCCGCAAGGAAGCAGGAAGGGGAGAAGGTAATGACGAACGTGATGGACGCGAATATCCATAGGAACTTTGATGCTGCGTGAAATGTTGATTGGAAGAAATCATGTTAGGTGTCGAGGGTAAGGGGTCGCATAGATCGGCGGCACACACGAGGTGAGAAGGTTCGATCCCGCTTTACGAGTAAAAGGATGTCAGAGGATGATCTCCGCTGACTATTGTGGTTTGTACTCACTTTAAATCCACCTCCTCTTCTTCCCACTCGCCACTTGGCCGCATCCGACAGTCCATCATCCGTATCCGGACGATCGGACAATGAGCAAGCGGTCTCCGATCTTTCTCCGTCTTCCGCCGTCCATGAATTGGCTCCTGCTCGACCTCAAGTGAGAATCTAAAATTCCAGCGGTGTTAGCGAAACCGTTACCCTCCTTGAGAAGCAAAATCCAATAACCGGTTGAATCTTCGCCACTTACCTTGTGTTCCTTCCACCGAAGATCCCTCTCTCCAACCATATCGGCGGTCCATATCTCGGTCTCACCTCCGCGTTTTTCGACCTCTCCGTACGATTCTGAGCTGGGTAAGAAGTGGACGAGTGAGTCGTCCGTATGTGGGTGATGGGTGGAGGAAGCATACACTAATAGGTCGAGGATCCGGTCACCCGGTTGTCGAGTCCCTTTTAAGGGTTATAAGCCGAGAAAGCGGTAGAAAGGCCCAAGGGGAGCCGGTGGAAGCTATAACTTGTCCTTCCTCTCGTCTGTAACGATGAAAGCCGGTATGTTCCCTTCACGTAAGGAAGAGACAAGAGCTGTATTCGTACTGTATCCGCACTTCGGGCCTTCATAAGCCTGAGTTTCCACGTGGTATGACGAACATTCTTTAGCGTAATGGCAAAAACATTTAATCTGTTTTTAATCTTCACGTAATCTCTCAGATTACCAGCCAGATCTTGCATAGGTCCCGAACGGCTTCGAATGGCCTCAATAACTCAATAAGCCCTTATTTTATTCAGTACAGCCTCACGAAGTATCCTAGCAACCCTTCGAGGCCAAGTCGAAGTCCCACAAGCTCCTTTGAAGCTTTGATCAACCTTTCATTTAGGACACAAACACGCTGACGTCTGGCTCAATACTGATCGATACTACCTTTCTGGTTATCTATCATGTCATACCAGCTCATTTTCGTCTTGCCTTGTTGAGTTTGTCGCTCCCCAGTGCCATTCGCTGCAGTCTCCTCTACCTTACAGCGGATGGCATCCCGTCGTCCTCAGAGTTTCGCGTAGTTCGAGCTCGAATCGGCGACCTTCGACTTCCCACAGCGAGAGCAGTTTCCCATATACTCGGGTGATCTTCGAATCTCGCGAAACCAGAGGCGCATTGGCAGACCTCTCTCCTGAGCCTCGTAGGGTCCTTTGGGCATCGAAAGACATACATCTACCAGCTTTCGCGGAACCAGTTCACAAAGCGAAGGTGTCTCACGGATTCCTCAAAGACACCACGAAAGGTATACAAGCGGATCCATCTTATACAAGCGCATCTCTGCGTCTCGAAGATCTTCCGAGGTGGTTCGATGCTCAAGTGAGTCATATCAGCACACCGGCCTGCATGCACTGAACCTTTACAGCTTCATGACTACAATACAACCCCGTTCGGCACCAAAGTTTCATCCTATGTCAAGGTTCGGTGGCTAGACGCGCCGGGTCTATACCCAGCAGACATTGGTGCCCGACATGTGATGATTGAACTGCCGAAAACGATCTCCCAGATCGTTTGGCGAACCAGATAGTCAGCGAAGAGCACGAATGCGTCCAACGGACGAATTGATGGGCTCGGACAAGGAATGGCGTCCTTCGCGGATATGTTTCGAGTGGGAGATACTGAGGAGTCGGACGAGGATGCTATCTCTGGTCATTCGTGCAACGCCGCTGTCATTGTGAGTGATTCCCGAATACTTGATTGGGTCTCGAACTGACTCCATATAGGTTGAGATG
>JAABUH010000728.1_pt1 | contig 43352 bp, 59 predicted proteins | sample 5559121 | NCBI WGS metagenome assembly JAABUH01 (sample SAMN10711871, study PRJNA513364) | rock metagenome | isolation source: Antarctica rocks | place: Antarctica: Victoria Land, Battleship Promontory nord | collected 2015-12-28
GCCGCCTGGTGTTCTTCATCCGTAGCTGGTATTGGTCGAAATCCGTATGGAAGAGGACTCCGTGCAGGATTGCAATCAACCAAGTCAAATCGGTCAAGTATTGCCTCAAGGTAATGTTGTTGAGATGAATGAAGCTTGCGTGCCGGTCGATCTCGATAGATGCTGAAGCCAAGGAAGTATCCGGCCGGTCCAGAGTCAGAGCACTCGAATTTGTTATTGAGCGTGTGCTTGAATGCATCGAGAGCTGATCGGCTGTTGCACGCAGTGAGTTGATCGTCCACGTGGACTGACAGCATCAGGAACGTATTGCCTTGTCGTCTGGTATAGGGATCGGCTCGAGTTGCACTTGACCTCGCAGCCACTCGTCAAATGCGTTTTTGAAACAGTGGCGATTGCTTGAGACCATGAAGAGATTTCCGCAAATGTAGGACTTTGTCTGCCGATATATTACTGCCTTCTGGTGCAAGATAGACTGTCTCCTCAAGGTCACCATTGAGGAAAGCCGCTTTGATATCGACCTGATCGCATTCAAGGTCGAGATCGTCGATTGAGTCTTTGTGTGCAGTTGCAGCAAAGAGTTCGTTGAAATCAATTCCCTCGATTTGACTGAATCCTTTGGCAACCCATCGAGCTTTGTATGCCGATGGTTTGCCCGTTTCCCCATCAATCTTTCTAGTATACACCCAACGTGCTCCCACGACGCGCATATCGGGTGATCGAGGGACGACTTCCCAGACTTTGTATTGGTCCATCTCCCACTGCTCCCACTTGCCTGAGTGACGGACTTGTAGATATGTGGGTTGTGCTTGCAAGGAGAGCATGCGCTGAAAAGAGATGTGGATTGACGCCGCCTTCGTCAAAGGTTGTAGATTAAGCGGATCATCATCATCGATATTGTCTGGGATTCGTAGTGTTTCTTGTTGATCAATTCGGGAGAGTTGGCGTAAATGCTGCCGTTGTGGTGATACGCATTTCTGTTGTCTCAATAACATCGTCGTCTACTTGCAGTTTCTGGACCGACGTCTGGAGCAATATCACTTGTTGTCAAGTGATGTAAACACAACATCGCGTGATGTTATGACTGAATTGCTTTTGGTGCCCCAAATGCGACAGTTGTGTGCCGACGTATCGCAAGCTGGGATTGCGATAGTCACGACATGACAGCCAAATGGTTGCAAATGATCAAGTCGGCTTTCTTTGTTTTGCCAACTGTCATCTAAGGTGCTGAGGTCCGCAGGAGTATATGCAATATTGTTAGCATGTGCTGCAGGTCTGACGTGTTCAATGCCGCGAGATTGCATGTACCATGCTGCCGAGTTGAATTCCATCATCTGATCGGATGGATTTGACCTTGCAAGAGAGTTGTCGCTCAACTCTTGCAATGGTCATCATGGCAGTGAATGCGTCTGATTTTTGTTTCAAGAACGAAAAGTGAATCTTGCGCGTGCAATCGTCATAACATGAATGAACGCCGATCGATGGTGTTGTTGCCGGTCCCCAGAGATCAATACACGAAAGTGGTTGTTAAGAGCGATTGTCAATCGGAATTGAAGGCGCAGGCAAGCGTTTGCCTTTAGAATGCAGGATTTGCAAATGAGATCGTTTACATTTTTCCAGACACTTGACTCAATCCTTCAATCCTTCCTGCTGCTCAAACGCATAACGTCCTTGACATTTAGATGGCCTAGACGGAGGTGCCAATCATGAAGCAAGTCAGCCGTAGCGGTGAGGGCACAGGCGAGTGCGTCTTGACGGAGTAAAGACCGGCGCGCAGATGGGCGGTCAAAAGATTGTCGCCATTATTGTTGTTGCGCAAGGTCGTACCGTGCTTGTCAAACTCCCACTTGGTGGTGTGTGGAGTATTGCCAACCGAGATGAGGTTACGATTCAGGCCAGACAACAAGGCCGTGTCAAAGGAGTTTACCGAATTGCAAATCGCATTGTTGCTTGCATTCGAGTCGACTTCCATCGATCACAACCTGCTTTGTCGGAATTGACCGCAGACTTGTTAAAAGTTTCTTGTCGGCTACCATGTGATGGGTCTACGATGAATATCGGCAGTTGAAGAAATTCGTATTTGCATTGAAAGCTCTGGCATCGGATGAATACATTATTGCGTTCGCTTTTGTTGCTTGCAATGTTGATTGAAGAGGTACTGTCGGTCGGATCTGCATTAACCTCCAGCCGTTTGCGCCAGAGACAATCATTGGTGGAGTGACCATGTGCCTTGTTTTGATCGCAATAAGCTGAAGAATGCGATTGCTGGTCTTGTTGTCGTTCTTGTTGTTGTTTCGCTTAACAAACAGAGCGATCGTAGTGTCGTTTGTTTTGCGCCTCGCCCCAGCCTGTACGGCCCCGGCAACATCGGCAGACCTGAGTAGTGCACGCAACCAAAGGTTTTGCTTGATTATCGCAAAACTCTCTTTGAGCGCCACTGTCATCGCATATCCAAGCATCCTGTCGGATAGATTCTCGCCTCCTGTGTTGATCTGAGCGTGTGCCGATCGAATGCGGGCCAAATGCGCAATTGGATCTTCTCCCTCGCTGATCGGTGATGCCCAAATCTCATGCAGAAGAACGGCCTGCCTCGATCCAACCGATGCTGAATACTGACCTTTGACTTCGTCCCAGAGCAGTTGCGGCTTGTAAGCGGTAATAGATCGTGAAGCACTGAGTGTATCAGAACGTAGAGGTAAAGACGTTCTTTTGGCACTCAGCTTCGGTAAGGCAAGTTTCCGGTCTAGCAGGCTATACGCGCAGTGACTTGCCACAGGTGAGGATGCCCACACGGAGCGTGCAGCTGCTTGTTGTAAAGCCGCGGTTTTATTGTCGAGTCAAAAGTGTGGGCAGTACAAGCGTACACTGCCTCGATCGCCCCGGCTTGATTGAGGTGTCCGGTGCTGCTGCAAGCACGCGCTGTCGTGAACGCAGCCGCTGCGGGCAGATCTGATCGAACAAAAGTGTCACGATCGTGAATTGAAGCTCGGATAATATTGCCGAACATCGCCGACAATAAGCAACCAGTGCTTGTCTCCGGCATTGTAGTCTGAAACGGGGTGCAACCTTGTTCATTGTACTACGAAACGAGGCTATCATTGTCAGTATTCAAACGCCTATTGTCTCTGCTCGCCTCTATTGTCCTCGCTACGTTTCCCCTCGCCGACGACGAACCATTGAACTCGAAACGAGAAGGACCGAAGGTAGGGAAGACGACGTATAGTGACTTGAGAGTCGGGGAGAACCAGCGATTCGAGATTGAAAGTCATTGAAAGTCACTGAAAGTCATTGAAAAGTCACCCTAATTACCTAGCCTACTCATAGCCTCTGCATCTCTAGCCCACGCTACTCGACCGGCACTTAACTCGGCTACAACCACGCGTGTCCTCGAGTTATTCCACCTAAGTTCGACCTCGGTAGCCCAACTTCGCCGAAGCTCAGACGACCGTCGCCGATTCTAGGAGCTGAGCGTCGGGCCTATTTGCTGGTCGATTTAGCACCGTGACAGTGACACCGACCTCCGGGTATTCCACCAACTATATACAGGTCAAGTCCCCGACATGACACCTCCGCAAGTAACCCTTTGCCAAGGAGAGTTCGGCAACGGAGAGGAGCTGTAGGCGCAGCTGTAGAGGTTGCTCAAGAAGATAGTCGTTTAGGTAAGGGTACGATCCTCTTCGTTGTTCGAAGAGGAAAGCTGTCGGGAAATGTACTGTTAGTGGTCACACTAACCGCAAAGCTAAAAAGCATCAATAGGAAGTCCCGATCCCGGGATATTCCTGCAACTATATAGGAGTCAAGTCCCCGACACGACACTCTGGCCATCTTTGTGAGCTCCTGCGAGACGACTATCTTCCCCTATCTGACCGAAAACCTCAACTGGCTTACGTAAGGTGCATTATATGAGGGATCCAACTCTCCCACGGGCGAGTTGCCGAGACCAGCTGATGTCGTCGAAATCCAAGACCCAGCACCCTCTGGGGGAATCGAACCAGTGACTTGGGGGACTTCCTATATTGTCATGCTACGGAAAGGCGTAGTTGGTCACACTAACCGCAAAGCTAAAAAGCATCAATAGGACGTCCCGATCCTGGGATATTCCTCCAACTATATATGAGTCAAGTCCCCGACATGACAGTGAGAGACGCGGGTATTCGGTATCGGCAGCTAGAAATCATCCGCAGTAACTCGCCAAATGTGAGGATGCCTATACTTTGATCACATGGAGCATGCAGTGCCCGACTGGTAATGGGCCGATGTACATGCCAATAGGCCGATGAACAAAGCATCTTTTGAAAGAGCGCAATCGTGGATTGCTCCTTGAGTGAAAAGTGCAGGACAGTACGAGCGGACATAGCCATATTGACTCCACTCCGTGTATGTTTGAGGTCTTCTGTGCTGTAGTAAACGCGCTCTGCCCAAATCACAACCTCCAAGGGTAGATTCAAGCCAAAACGCAAAATATGGCGAGGGATTGCTGAATGATATGTGCGTATAGGAGCTCTGAGTGATTCTTTTCGTTGGTACCGCAATGTGAGACCGGTGAGTAGCGATCCGCCCCTTTAAGCGCAGATCGTCGATAGAGGAAGCGGAATTCAGGTGGTTTGAAGTAAGCTGGTAGCAAGGAGGAGCTAGCCTAGAGCGTCGGCAGCCGTGGTCATACGCTTATCAAAACTTGATTGGGGCCATTGGACGCTCACAACCTGTCGAATATCCACGAAACGCATCGAGAGGAGAAAGTTTGAATGGCTAGCTTGAACATCACGTGTCGGACTGATGATGTGGCAAATTAGGCGAGATAGGGTATCACTGTTTATTACGATAGCTTTCTATGCTCGCGTGGCTGGTGCCTTCGGACGTCGCCGAACTAATGACAATCGGTCTCTCTATCCCTGGTCGTGTGTATCCATCCGGTGATTTTTTGTATCCCTCATGTTTTGATTCTGAGCTCAGGCTCAAGCTGAACATGTCAAATGCGCCCGGTGACCTGTCGGCAGACCCGACTGGCGAGACTCTGCCGGCACAGGTCTCCGCGATTGGGATAACTCTGCCAGATCAGGATGCAACGAGAGCCTCGATCTCCCCGCGGGACTCGATACTTCGTGCAGATCACGTAGAAGGAGACAAGTTCCAGTCCGTCTCGAGTACGACCCTGAAGTCAGAAACGGGGGAGGAAGAATTGGAGGAAGACGAGGATGAAGATCAAACGTATGTCGGAGGGGTTCAGCTTCGCGATCTTTCTGGATCCCAGGTCGAACAGTTCCCAGGGATCAAGCGCGAGAAATGGTGGTCAGTAGCCTGACTCCGATCTCCTTATCTCTTACTTATGGACGCAAAGGCAAATATGGAGACCGAGACATGCACCTACGCCTCCAAAGGCTTCGCTCGATGAAGCTGAGGTCATTCCCCTCGCCTATGTGTCTGTGATTAGCAAACTCACCTTTCATGTACGTGACCTTGGCACGTTTCTTACTGATTCTTGCAGTGGGTCACTCCGATCATGACCCTCGGCTACCAACGACCATTGCAAGCGACAGATCTTTGGAAAGTGAGCGAAATCCTAACCTAGCTGTAATTGCTGAGGACGCCGTGCGATCCAGATGGATGCCAGCCGAGAAGGTAGGTCGTAAGTGGGGCTGGACTGATGTCAATAGCACATCATCTATCAACCCTTTTTGTTGAAAAGCTTGATAAACGACAGTGTGACGCCGCCGAATGGAACGCAAGCCTCAAATCGAGAACACCCAAATGGAGCCAACGAGTGGCCTGGGATACCTACGCCTTCTTTCATCGATCTCTGCCGGAAGACATTGACCGATATGGTGGCAGTCACAGTTTTAAGGAGAGGAGGCAAACGCTGGAAGAAGAGTGGAGAAGGAGGAGTGGGATCAAAAGAGGAAGCGTAGTTTGGGCTCTCAACGATGTCATGACAGGTTTTTGGGCTGGAGGTATGTGCAGAGAGGAGCCGAAGCTGAGACTATCCAGGCCTCTTCAAGGTTTTTGGAGATACAGCGCAACTCATGTCGCCATTACTCATCAAGGCTTTGATCAATTTCAGCAAAGAAGGTGATTCAGCTTTTTGAATTCCCCATAAGTCCGCCGAAGCTCACGAGTCCAGTGTATGCCGCGAACCACAGCGGAGTTGCGCAGCCGAATATTGGTCGCGGGGTCGGGATGGCATTCGGTTTGTGGGGTCTTACAATCATGCAGTCAATCTGCCAACATCAGGTGAGCGTAAAACTGGATACGCGGAATGTTTGCTGATATGCCACTAGTTCTTCTTCCGTTCGATGGCGATGGGTGTACTCACTAGAGCGGCCCTCATTTCAGCGATATACAAGCGATCCTTGTCCCTCTCGATCGGCGCTAGAGCTCAACATCCAAATGGCAAACTGATTAATCACTTGTCCAGCGATGTAAGCGATCCACTTATCATATACTATGCCAGTCCTCATGGCACTTAGATCTCTCGGATCGATTACTGCGCACAATGTGAGCCTTCACTCGCGAAATCTATGATGTACTAATTTGAATGCTTTTTAGGGTTCCATGCCGTACGTCTGCCGCGATTTCAATGACGTGGGTAATGATTTTCGGCTTCCAGATCTGGACTGCCCCTATACAGCTGATGATCACCTTGAGTAAGTGATCAGCACAGAGGGGCGCGGCAATTGACCAGCTGACATTCGATCGCAGTCTTGCTGGTGGTTCAGGTGAGATTGCGATTTTGGGGCGAAAAACGGATCTGATGTTCGTCTCAGATTGGTCCTTCTGCTTTGGTTGGCTTCTCGCTCTTCGTCCTTCTAGGGCCACTTCAAACTTGGTTCATGAAGATGAGTTTCATCGTCAGGAAGAAATCTATGGTGGGTCCATAACTGGGGGAACGGGCACTGATCTGCTGCAGAAATTTACGGACGGACGATCTAAGCTCCTCCGAGAACTTCTTTCTTCGATGCAAATAATCAAGGTCTTCACTTACGAGATCCCTTTCCTCAAACGTGTGGCGATAATCCCCAATGATGATATGGGCCTGACCAGCTGACAGGTCTACGATATATTCGCCGGAAGGAAATGGTTGGAATACGCAAGATTCTCATCATACGGGCAGCAAATCAGGCCATGGCGTTTAGCATTCCGGCAAGTACACTATTTTTGGGAAGCAAAGCCCCTAACGAGTGTCTCTAGACACTCGCTTCTGTGCTATCCTTTGTTACATATGCCTCGGTGCATCCAAGCCTGGATCCTGTGAGAAAAGACCTTACGACCATGATGATTTGCTGACGACCTGCCAAGGCCCTCATATTTACCTCTTTGGCTTTCTTCAATCTGCTAAGACAGCCTCTCATGTTCCTGCCGCGAGCTTTGTCAACTCTTACCGATGCTCAAAATGCTATCGAGCGGCTGACAGAGGTAAGTCGTTCTGTCCTTCTTCCCCCAGATTAGCATAATAAACACATTCAAAAGGTTTTCGAGGCAGAAGTCATGGAGAAGATCAATCCGATTGTACTATCGCTTGATGTGGCGATTCGAGTCAAAGGCGCGACGTTCCGTTGGGCGTCGGCGGAGCCTCCTTCTCAATTCCGTTGGGCGTCGGCGGAGCCTCCTTCTGAGAAGTCCAGATTATCAAAGGCGACGTTGAGCGAAAAGACCCAGCCTGCGACGCAGAACGCAGAGATGGAGACGACTCAGAAGCCACTGGCTGGTCCATTCTCTATTCCAAACCTGAATCTGGAGGTCCCCCGAGGTCGCCTTGTCGGGATAGTGGGACCCGTTGGCAGCGGGAAGAGCAGCATTCTGCAAGGAGTGAGCTCACATATGCTTCCGCCAATAGCAGCTCATCGCTGTCTCTCAGCTCATCGGAGAGATGAATACCACATCGGGAAGTGTGGAGTTTGGCGGCCGTCTTGCATATTGCCAGCAGAACGGTATGTCAGCACCCGTTCTCCTTATAAGCAAGCTAGCATTCGACTCATCCTGCCTCGTAGCCTGGATTCAGAACGCCACTTTGCGAGAGAATATTCTCTTCGGCCAGTTATGGGACGAGCACCGATATTGGCAAGCCGTCAAGGACGCCAGTCTGGTGACAGACCTCGAGATCTTGCCGGACGGGGATCTGACTGAGGTGTGCAATTTTAGGGAGAAACCTCTATTGCTGATCTACTCTCGACAATTTTCAGATTGGCGAGAAAGGTGAGTTGCCGTCGTCGAGAAGTATGATCGATTCTGATAACCAATTCTCAGGAGTCAACCTTTCAGGTGGTAAGTACAGAGCCAAAGGAAGCCAATGGCTCATCATCATCCAGGTCAAAAGCAGCGAGTCAACATAGCCAGAGCCCTGTACTTCAACGCCGATATAATCGTACGCCAATGATCAGAACTTCACTGACCGCTCATAGCTCTTTGACGATCCTCTAAGCGCGGTTGATGCCCACGTCGGCAAAGCTCTATTCGAAAATGCGATCGTGGGTCTGCGCAATCAAGGCAAGACCGTGCTACTGGTCACACATGCGCTCCATTTCCTCCCCATGGTAGATTACATCTAGTTCGTACCAGCAAGCCATGTGGATTTTCCACTGATGTGCGCATAGCGCTATACAGAATGGTCTCATTGTTGAGGCAGGTTCGTATCTGGAACTTATGAGGAACAACGGACCTTTCGGCCGACTGGTGTCGGACTTCGGCGGTGCGGAGGAGGATAACAAAGAAGAGGGCAACGCTGTCGAAGAGGAAGCCGTTGAGACCTTCGGCAAAACGAGCATAACCAAACAAGATATTGTTCGCTTGACAAAGAAGCATATGGGCAAAGCCGCTGGCACTGGGAAGCTCGAAGTACGGTCTATTGTCGGCCCCAGCGCACTATTGAGCTCATAATACCCACAGGGCCGTCTCATGGTATCTGAGACGAGAAAGACTGGCTCGGTCGGTAGAAAAGGTGAGCATAGAGTTTCGAAAGAGTGACAAATTAACGAAAAAAAAAGTGTATGCCGGCTATCTACGTGCTGGTCGCGCTCGTTATACTTTCCCGCTCACTATACTTTTCGCGTCACTCATGTGGGTTGAGCCTCTGCCGCCTTCATGAGATTACTGACTCTTCGTGCAGGCAAGGCTCGCAGGTCATGTCGACGTGAGCTCCGGCCACGTCCCGTTGACCTGCCTGACCTTTGATAGCGTTTGGTTGACCTACTGGCAGGAAGAAAAGTTTGGAACTGGATACGCTGTTTACGAAGGCATCTACGCGATGCTTGGTCTTTCGCAGGCATTCTTTACCTTCACCATGGGTACGACCATGGGCATGCTGTCGTATCTGGCGTCGAACAATCTGCTCAGCGAAGCACTTCAGAACGTGTTCTACAGTCCTATGTCGGTCTTCGACACCCAACCACTGGGCAGGATCCTCGGTGTATTCGGTAAAGATATCGACACGATTGACAACCAGCTCGCAGACTCCCTTCGGATGATGGCAATGACCCTCGTGACCGTTAGTGGCTTGGCAGGGGACAGCGTAATGACAATCCAGCTTATTGGTTCGGTGATCATCATTACGGTCTACTTTCACTACTTCATTGCAGTGTGAGCCCCTCCTCCTTCTTGTCTGATCTGGACTCATCCTGGGCCAGTATCTTTGCTGTCGGCGTGGGATACTGGTACGTCCTCTTTGTGAGCGACACTTAAACAGGTGCTTTGCTGACGAGAAATACCGCGCAGGTATTTGTAAATACTCTTACACCCCGTTTGGCTGTCGCTGAGTCTGATCAGCCAAATGTACTACCTTACCTCCGCTCGCGAACTTAAGCGATTAGACGCCTTGCTCCGCGGATTACTCTATTCCCACTTTTCAGAATCGTGCGTATACTCGAGCGAAGCCAATTAATTCTCGACAGCCTTTCGGGTCTCGCCACAATCCGCGCGTATGCGGAGACAAAGCGTTTCATCCAAGAGAACGCATATTACATGGACCTCGAGGATAGGGCTTATCTGCTTACGACGACAAACCAGCGCTGGCTCTCGGTCCGACTCGATTTCCTCGGAGGCTGCTTAGTTTTCGCAATTGCTGTCATGACAGCCAGAGGCGGAGGTGGCTTGACTCCGTCGCAGATTGCCCTTTGCTTGACGTATATGACCCAAATCGTCCAGATCTTTGGCATGGTCAGTCCTGCTCTGTGTGCTTCCTCGTGTGACTCATTGTCGACAGGTGACGCGTCAAACGGCTGAATGCGAAAACAACAGTGCGCCGACTTGACTTGACATCGTGTTCAGGCTGATGCAGATTAGTGAATGCTGTCGAGCGAGTCCTATGGTATGCAAATACGGATAGTCTACCCCAAGAGCCATCTCATGAGATAGCCTCTACTGCCCCACCGTCTTCATGGCCGGAACAAGGAGCAATCTCGATGAAGAATGTCGTCATGTCCTACCGTCCAGGCCTTCCGGCTGTGCTCAAGGGGATGTGCGTAATCCGTACCCCGGTCAAACAATATTGATATTGGGAGTGCAGCTCAATGGATATTCAAAGCGGTGAGAAGATCGGTATTATAGGCAGGACCGGTGCTGGGAAGACATCTATCACCGTAGCCCTGTATCGACTTGCAGAGTGAGTCCTTCCTCCAACCTTTATCGGGATTGAACTGACTTGCTAGTCTTACGTCCGGTTTCATCACGATCGACGGGGTCGATGTCTCGAAGATTGGGCTCAATGCCCTTCGCTCCCGCATTGCCATTATCCCGCAGGACCCGGTGCTTTTTAGCGGGACGTTGCGCAGCAATCTCGATCCATTCGACTTGTATGACGATGCCAGACTGTACGACGCCATGAAAAGGGCTTGCATCTTGGGCGAAGCGGAGCCTCTGGAAAAGGCTGATGGGACGGTGAACGCGGGTAAAAGGTTCAGACTAGACACCGTCATCGAGGACGAAGGCCTCAACCTAAGTCAGTTCGTATTTGCATCGACATGAGCCTAAAGGCTAATAGAAGCAGGTGTTGGGGAGCGCTCGCTTGTCAGTCTGGCGAGGGCTCTTGTCAAGGATGTGGGTCCTTTACACAAACGACTAGAGATATCTGATAGTCCACGCAGTCGAAGATCGTTATTCTTGGTGAGTGGTACTGCCTTGAATGTGGCCTAGCTAATCGCCGTTCAGACGAGGCTACTGCTGCAGTCGGTCAGCCTGTCGTCAGCTTCAGGAAGACTAAGTTTGATTTCAAATAGATCTCGCAACCGACAGCAAAATCCAGAAGACGATACATCGCGAGTTCGAGGGCAAGACACTGCTCTGCATCGCTCATCGATTGCGTACTGTCATATCATGGGATCGTATTTTGGTCATGAGCGCGGGCGAGATCGAGGCAAGTGATTAGGCCGCTTTGGAACAGCATGTCTGACCTTCTTATAGGAGTTCGAGACGCCCCTGAGCCTATTTGATAGCGGTGGCCTCTTCCGAAGCATGTGCGATCGCTCGAACACCTCTCGGGAAGACATCCTGAGAGCTCGTCGCGAGGAAAGGTGGATAGACTCGTAGATCTCATAGAAGGTGTATCGGCAATCGCATGGCTTTTAAATGTCAAGGTGGGAACATTCGCATGCCTGATGGCATACTTAAATCTTTACTTTCGTCGTAAGAGAACGATGCCAATGTCCATCTCTAGTGCATCCAGGATCCCCAGCTCACACTTCTCTACGAGTATCTTGAACTGAAACTCATCAGCGACTTTTTGCACTTCGCATGACACTCACCAGCTCCTGCACCGGTGTCCCTGACTGACTGACATCCATCCGCCCTTTCTCGCGGAAAACAATCTTGAGGTGTGTTTCGTAGACTGTTCTATCAACGACATCATTATCGCACCGACTCACCCGATCTGCAGTACGTAGCTACACGCCGAGCGTAGGAGCCCTTATCGATGATCCCGTATCGGTATGCCGTCCAGGCGGGATGCGTGAGTCGATGAATGCGCACCCCTGCCTGAAGCCATTCGAGGCGCTCCTCCCAACGGTAAGAACTGGGGTTGGGCCGAGGTGTCGACTTGTCGGAAATCACGTCCCAGTCTTGCTGACGACCTAGTGTTGATTTGACGCTGTTCAGGGTCTTCGGCCAGAACGGGATATCGACTAGCAGGGGCGCGACATGCGAGCGGATCTCCCCGAGGGAGACCAGACGCTGTATGGCCGGACTGAAAGCATGGTGCATGGCTCGCCAGAGATCTGGGCGGAAACTACGGCCTTCATTATCGGTGATGGGCGGACTGGGCAGCGGCGGCGAGGAGACAAAAGTCGAGGCTTCGGTGAAAGGTGTGCTTGCGCCATCCAATGAGCCCCTCGGTGAGGTTGGCAGACTCATCGAATGAACGGCAGGTGATGCACTAGGCGCTCTATCTCCAGATCGAGTGCGCTCGTCAGACAGAGGGTACGTTCGGATGGCAAAGTGACACGCAAGCAAGCCTCCAGACTTGATTTCAGCAGCTCGGGATGTCAGCCAAATCGTGAACTCGGTGACGGCAAGCCGCTCGCGATCCTCAGCTCGGATGCTCGTCGAGTGGTTTGCACGGAGGGACACGACATCATGCAGTTTGCTCAATTCTCGACCACCGATGCCAATGTCGATCGAAGCCGGCGGGAAAACCTTGGCTGCAAATTTGGAGAAGCTGAAGCTGGACAAGACGGATTGGGCATGAGCATGACTTTGACGATGAAGCGAATTTCCAAGCGCGTATTGCAGCGGTCGAATATCATAGCCGCTCGGGCATTGATGATTTACTGAAATGATGGGCGCCATCGAGGCGGTGGTGTTGATCACATACTTGACTACCGCGTTCGGCGTATCTTTCGAGCAGCCGTATCTGCGCCTGTCAGCTTCGTCTAGAGGTACAGAGAGGACTCGCTCTGCTATTTGAAACAAGTCACAAGGTACAGTTTTGATGAGCTCGGGCGCGATGACTCATCTAAAGACTTCAGCTAAAGGCTTGTCGAATGACCAATCCGCCTCGCTTAGTGTCTCTTCTTTTTTCACCAGCGTACTGCGGTCCTCACGCACCCTTTTTTGGCTTCATGATTGCTGCTAGGTCTGGACCGAGATACTCCGTAAGGTCAAGGGGATCGTCAAGCAATCGTCCAGATGATCTGAGCCGGTGGTCGACCTCGTATCCTTGGTCGCATGTCTGCCTAGCTTGACCTTTTGGTCTTGTCCACGCAGGGTTGCCAGAGTGTGATGAATCCCAAGGTCGCGTTGAAACGTGGGCAGATGGTCATTGGCTTGGAATGACTGAGTGTACTCGATGATCCGGTGCTAGGTGCTTGGGAAACATCGCTCAGAGAGCGGTTTCTGGGCGATCTGAGGGCGACTGCTGGCGCGGAAGTCGATCGAGGTATATCGAAGCTGTATAGGCAGTCTCTAGCATCCTGTACTATACGCGATGTGACACTGGACGTGGGTACGTAGTCGAAGAAGAATTCCTGAGCCGCGAGGCCTTGAGCGCGCTGTGCTTGGGGTAGCGGTGGTGTCGCCCTCCCAGCGTTTGCGATCGAAGACGAGGAGACCAGGCTCATGAGAAGGAGAGGAACCAATCTGGGTACGGTGACGGCTGCGACGGGATTGAATGTTGGGTCGAGAAATCGCGGGACAGGGCTCGACTAACGGTCCCGCAGCAGCTCTTCGAATGTCAAGAGCACTCGCGCGAGCGATAGCCGCAACCAACAGACGATACGGCATATCTGCGGCGGTACAGCTCGGTGAACAGCGATGGTGCTGGCGATGGTTTCCCAGGATCACTCGTGATCGAGAGGACATTTGAATTCACATTTGGCGTCTAAACCCGCCTCATGTACAATGGACATAAAGCACAATCAAGCGCTCACGACAGCGAGAAACCCGGACACTCAAAAGGAGGGACCCGGAAGTTTACAGACAAATCTGGAGGGAGAAAGGCCTCGTAATGGGAGCCAAGAAGCCCTATACAGCCCATGATAAATACTTTTCCGCCTCGAGCCTCGCCTATCAATGGTCGTGAGCTAAGCAGCCAGTTGACAGAAGAGTGCGGCTCACCGATCTGACAGTCAAATCCAGTCTTACCTCTCTCGCTTCTGAACGGCGCTCTGCTTCTTCCAGTACCTCTCTGATCGCCGCGATGTGTTTCTCCAGCAAGATTTCCTGATATTCACCATGTTTTTGATTGAGACGCTGCTCAGATGGACCAGAGGGTAGAGATGACAGCAACGGCTCGGGCATTCTCGCTTCACTGGAATCGAGGTTTGGCTGAGTCTGTGTTGGTGCTGGCCGTCGGGATCCGACACAAGGCGTTTCGGTTGTAGATCCCGCGTTTCGACATGAGATATCGCCTTTGAGAGGAAGAGTCCGCAGGGCGCGAGGCGCAAGCATCGGCAATTCTGCCGCGCTTCCCTCCAGCCGCCCCATCGCCCCAGTGGGGGTATTGTCCGCTTCAGTGCCTTCCCTCATCTCTTTTACCGCTTTCGAGGAGGCGCAGTCCATTACAGTGGTCCGATTGAGCAGAGTTCTCGATGATCTCTTGGTCGAGAAGATGACAGAAGTGGAACGACGAAGACTGCCTCCTTTGGGTTTAGGTAAAGGTGTCGAAGCTGGGAATGTCGTGGTGGATTGAGTGGGGAGAGTGATGCCGTGGTCCAGCTACTGCTCATCAGGGAGCCCAAGACTCTGCTTTTCGACGCTCTCACACGCCAGGTCGGTCCCAGATTACTCTCAAGCAGCCTTTCAAGGCTCTGCGATGTGCAGATCAGTGCTATCCTCTGTGCCAAGCTCGGTACCAACCTTGATATAAGCCTTCTGCTTCTCGATCGTATCATGCTTCAGCTCATTGTCCCTATCTGAAGTCAATTTGAGCCGAAGTAACTGACTGCACTCACTTCTGCGATGAGACAAGCAGGTCTTCCGACGTCTGCCACTCCCTCTCCAATCGCCGCATCTCCCGTTTGAGACCGAGCAGCTGAGACGGTCAGTAACCTCGTTGATGCTACGTTGAGTTTGAGTCACCTCTATGTCTTCGATCATAATATCGTGCGGGAAACGCGAAGTGCATCCAAAGCTGGAGGCTTCGCGCTGTATCTGAAACGAGCTCCCTTGTAGAGCCGATGACGACTTTCGATCGGTATCACGGGAAAGACGTGAATCTGATCGAGTGCGCGAAATTTTTCAAAACTCTGGTAGAATTCTGGTGGAGGAATATGGAGTGCTGTCGATTCCCGGCCGATGAAGAAGACCGATGAAAGATTCGGTCAATCAACCTCACACTAGGGTTCAACCTTCCACCTCCCAGGCACAGCCGTTTCAGGATTCTGATCATGACGTGTGATTGATCCCACAAGAATCGCGCGGTGCGTCGCGACTTTTTGTCCTGAAAGCACGGTCCTTCCTACACCAACCCCGTACAGCATTGGTCAGAAATCGCTGCGCATCGCTAAAGGACTCTATAAGCTCTGTCACTTTGCCAACTTCGAGACATCTACACGCTCGTCCGTGAGGCGAATACGCTCAGCCCATTGAGGGCATCAACATCCAATCCACGTGTCGACCCCGTCACCATTCTCATGACCGATCAAGGCTATGTTTCATCGGGTTCCGGTAGTGGTCAGGTGTCTGGTGGAGAGGGAAATGATAGAAATGCGTGCGATTAGCAACGCTACCCTGACAGTCACATTCAGCTGATGTTCAAATATCAACACAGGATCATCCTCAAAGTCGGCATGGTCGGCGATGCTCAGATAGGGAAGACATCACTGATGGTCAAATATGTCGAGGGGAGCTTCGAGTGAGTGATGGTCAACCATCTTTGATCTAGACTCAATTGGGCGCTGCAGTGAGGATTACATACAGACACTCGGCGTCAACTTCATGGAGAAAACGATCAGTATCAAGAACACGGAAATCACCTTCTCGGTAAGTCGAGATCCCCGTCTCACCATAGGTCGCAATGCTCATGTCATTACCAGATATGGGATCTAGGTGGTCAGCGGGAATTCGTCTCCATGCTCCCGCTAGTATCCAACGACGCTGTAGCCATTCTCTTCATGTTTGACTTGACACGGAAAGCTACCCTGAACAGCGTGAAGGAGTGGTACAGGCAGGCTAAGGGTTTCAACAAGGTGTGTCGAAGAGAACGCGACATCAGATCTCGCTGACAATCACACCAGACTGCGATTCCTGTTCTCATCGGCACGAAATACGACACGTTTGCGTCATTCCCGCGAGAAGAGCAGGAAGATATCACAAAACAGGCGAAGCGGTTCTCCAAGGTCATGCATGCTCCTCTTGTAAGTTGAAAGTACCCGACTGCGATTTATGCATCACTAACTAGCTTTTCAGATATTCTGCTCCACTTCTCATTCCATCAACGTCATGAAGATCTTTAAGATCGTCCTCGCAAAGGCATTTGACCTGAAAGTCAGTCCCGTATGTCCAAGAGAGTCTAATCTGACTGTGGGTTGAGTGCGTCGTACCGGAGATAGATGAAGTGGGCGAGCCTATTTTGTTGTATGTAGACGTTTGACGGTCGAAACGGAGCGGTTGGCCAATCGATTGGAGGTGCGGTTTTCCTTGAGGTATACCCAGCATAAGGTAACCATACGAGTTCATTGAGCTTCCATCACACATCATGGCAATGTCATTACCCGAATTCTAATGCGTACAAGTCAGCGAGAGCCAACAGGCCTCCCTTTGCGCCGGTGGATCGGGTTCCATCTAAGAACAGATCCACATCCGCTCTGATTTGGTCCATATCCTCTTCCGGATCTTCGGTGTCACGATGAATGTAGATCGTTCGCATGCCGCTATCCCATACTTCAGCTCATGATCGCCAGAGTAAGAGTATCAGGAGAACTTCAGCTTACATCTTTTTGGCGGCCCGAAGATCGTACGCATGGGCAGCCACCATCGCGACCTCTTCTGGCCGTCTATCCAATAGCTCTAGACAACGCTTGTACATCTGTGGATCTGGCTACAAGGCGATACACATTCTCAGCCAGCTCTGCAATATCCGTTTTCGGCTTACTTTCGTGTAGCCGAGTAGCTGAGATGAGAAGAGCGCATGGAAAGGAAGACCGGAGGACGCGATGATGTCGAGCTGTAGTCTGGTGGTGCCGTTGGCCAAGACCATACTGAGGAGCTCTTCAGTGCGATACAATCGTTGAACCAGCCTCTACTCACACATCTAGCTTCTGCTTCAGCCGTTGAATACCTTGATCGGCGTCAAGCCAAGCTATATCCATCATCAATCATGCCAACCTACTGCATCTGAGCTCACCTGACTGATGATGCCAGGCTCTCACCAGTCGTTCTCGGACCTCATCGTTCCAAACATCATTGGCCAACGCCTCGATCCCCCAGGAGCCGGTCTAGCACCTGACGATGAACCACATCCATGTCTGGATTGTGCTCGCCACGTTGGAAGGAGTCGAATGTCGCCTGGAAGAAGCCAGCTCTCCAATCCTTTGCAAGTTGAGAGGGATCGACTGGATCGGACGAACGAGGTTGCGGAATCGAATGGAGCGCGTGGACGATGGATGTGTGCCAATCCACGCATGTGCCCATCAGGTCGAACGTCAGGGAGCGGACGTTCCGAAGAGCCGACGGTAGCTCAGCTTCGGATGTCATGGTAGAAAGTGCTGTAAAGAGGTCCTGATCCGAGCCGGTATCCAGGTCGGTAAAAATCGAGGCCATGAAATGTTACGCCGGGAGAGTCGTAGGCTGCTCTCAGGGTAGCAGTGCGGATGCTATCAGGTACCCGCGCGGGATGGAGCGAGTTCATGCATCGCTTTGCCACCCACTTGTAACATGAAAGGGGCACAGCGGGTCAAGTTCCGACAGCCAGTGGGCATCCCATGAGGTTTGACATCGCCCAAGAGACAGGCCGAATCATATCACGAACCAAGAATCCTGCATGACGATGCTACAACCTGTATGCTCCTGAGAATCAAACCTGATGCTGATCGAAATGCAATCCCGAAATATGGTAGCTCTCGCCTAGCAATCTGCACCGATAGCCAGTCAGCTCATGCCATTCGGTGAAGCGTTCCGACTAACGTCTTGCAAATTACTACTATTCTATCGAGCCGTGACATGATGAAGAATGTCGTGGTGATGCCTAACGCGTACCGCATGTACGGCTCTGATTCGAGCACTACAGTAGACGTCACCTCCGCTCCAGATCGATAAACAGCGCGACCTTACCATCAACGGTAACGAAGCTAGGCAGCTCGGCCGACGGATCCGACGGATCTTGGGGCAGATTAAGACCTTTCGTCCGGCCCAGTCTCTGCTCGCATAAGCTGATTCCTCGCCACAAGTGGGACTTACAAATCGCTCAACGAGCGGGCTCGGTGTGATCTGAGGAAGAGGTGTGCCCGCTCTCAGGCCTGTTGAACACATGCTGAGGACGGCAAGAAAATCGCCAATGAACACTAGATCCGACAATCGAGATCGATCCATCAAGGCCTTCCGCCATGGCCGGTCGAGCTGACATAACACATGATTGAGCTGTGCCAATAGAGACAAGAGATCCTGCAGCGCCTCGAGCAATGCCTAGGCGAGCTTGAGCTGAAATAATCTTGCCTCCGAAAAACACACTTTGTATCGCTCCTCCGGCCAACGGCCTCGGAGCGAGTACTCATATCCGGCATTTGTGTGGCGGGCGCCGAGCTGGTGCGACGATCAGTGAAGCGGAACAAGATATAGAAGCAGCCGATGTCACCTTATTGAGCTTACTTCGCCAATTCAATAGCTTTTGCCTGACCTCGGCATTCTCCGTCAGATGGTCATGATGATCATTGGCATGAGACAGAATCTCGCAGAAGATCGTGCCCGCAACGGCTATTGTTTTGGCATATGAATGCCTGATCGCACGCTTGCCCGAGTATACCGGCGGCACTTCTCTGTCGTCAACTCTGTCCCTCAAATGAAGTGATCATATACCATAAGAGAAGATCCATGCCGCGGTGATGCCGATCAAGACGCAGACAAATCTTCGCCACGCAACGCCCCAGCCCCAGCTGGCATAGGTAAGCTGGCGGACCGTGCCGTTGAGATAGGACTTTGCGACGCGTCAGAAGACCCGTTCAAATGACACATTCTAGCTCACGTAGCCTTAAAATGCACATCAACGCGAATCGCTCGTCATGACAAGGACGCACGCACCAATGACCAATCCAAAAGTGACGGGCGTCATGACGGCGGTCAAGACCGGACCAGGGAAGTAGATACGGAAGAAGGCGGCGATGGGGAACGTGACGGCACAGACTGCGCCTATACCGTACTAGCCCAGCATGAGGTTGTAGTCGGGGACTGATGGCCAAGCTTACAGGATTACCGCTTCCGGAGCCGGAACCGATATACCTGTTTGATAAGCTTGCGTTCGCCTTGTCCATGCAATACTCACCATGCGACCATACCGAGAAGGCATCCCCAAAATGATGCAACGATTCGACTTAGCCAGGCGGAGGTGGTGTCACCCTTGAGCGATCAGCTCGGCTTCCCAGGAGAGATAATATATTCACAGAGAACACAGCGATAGCTTGGGATACCGGTCAGCTAAGAGCGTTTTTTCCGCGAGTACTGACTGAGTTGAGCCCTGCAAGACAGCGTCAGTCAGCGTCAAACTCTGCTTGAACACAAAAACTGACATGATTGTAGCCCAGATGCCGCGATTATAATAATAGAAGGAGGCGGACGACCTGTTTCGCGATTAGCAGCCTCTATCGAGCGAATCCCATCCAGACTGACGCGACAAAATTAGGTAGAGTGGTAAGCGCAGTGAGTACGCCCGCTTTGACAGCATACATCAAGCTTCGGCTCCGTAACGCGTCGGCGACGACGGCGACACGAGACAAGGAGTTGAGAAGTGGACTGTTGAATGGCGTATACTCGGGATCGCGCATTTTCGCCTCGCCGAGCTCGTCGTCATCATCATCGCGCGAAAATGCCGCTGTGAGTCTGCTTAGCGTGGAACGCAGGGGGGGCCTAAATCTCACCATCATTGTCGTGACCGTCGTCGCCATCGGTAAGATGGTTTTCTTGATGTGAGTTCCTCAAATGAGCGATCAATTTCAACGGTCTTGGGTACCAAAATTGGCGAAAATGCCTTGTTTGTTGCAGCCTTTCGATCAGATCAAGTAGCTTCAGTAGAGCTTCTGCAGTTTCGATCTGCCGCTGTCAGGTAAACCCTTGCATGTCGGAAGCGAGGCTTACCAGGTGGTATTGGGCCACAAAGTTATGAAACAGCCCCCGGTAGTGAAGCTTTATTCGATCAGTAACAGTCGATTCACGTAAACATACCTTGCGGTAGTCTGGATCTTCTGGAGGCGGATGTGCGGGATCAAACATGTGATGATACGGCTTGATGGCGTCTAGCCGCATTTTGTGGAAGTCTTCGAGCGCATTGCGCAGAGCTACCGCTACCTCCTTGAGGGAAGAATCGATCCTCGTCATCTCAGTGGCATCGCTGCGGGCTGAGCGATTCCATGGCCACGACAGAAGATTCCGATCTCGATTTGTTTGAGTGATCCAATGAGTGATTGACGATAACGCCCGCCTACAAGCTTTTACGAGTGGCAGACCCGCAGAAGCGAGAAGATTGAGTTGCTTTAAGACATGCTCGGCATCGCTGGGCGTCAGAGCTCGTACACACGAGCCGACTCACTTGCTGAATACGCGCTCGACATCCATGTACCTTTGACTCTCATATACGCCCACGGGTCGCTGAGTCTTGCGAGAAAAGTCGAACAGGCTGTCTCGGTGCCCTGACCCAAGGGGTGATCCACTGCGATGATGCAGGAACGCCGGCATATGAAACATCCGTGAGACAACCGGATTGACATGGAGATGATCATGACCGTTTCCGATTATCTCGGGGTTGACCGTCTCTTCACCCTCATCAACGCCGCCGCGGTCGATTTCGGTCATCTCCCGGATAGACGGAGTGCGTGAACCAGGTCGACTGGCAGCGACCTTTTGAACGGAGAATGCGGAAGAGTCCAGATGAGAGTGCCGAGTGCTAGTGAGAACAACGTCAAAGAAGAATGCCAAGCCCCCGGACCGAGTCTGAACGATAGCAAGCAGGTCGAATAAGTCACGGAGATCGTGTCCAGATAGGTGGCTATAGCTGAAGTCGACGCTCAGATAGCGCTGCTGAGCCCGCAATGGGGGGAGCCCTGCCAGACTTTGAAGCAATTGTGTCTTGATGGCTTTTGACTTGTCCGCCCAGATGTCCAATGCTTCACTTGATGGACACTGTGTAGGATCCAGCTCGGCGAGGAGGGTAGAGCCCTGAAGCAAGGCATCGCACTGGCCTGCGTCTGAGAAAAGCTGCTCAATGGAGAGCATCGCCGCAGACAACGGGTTGAGTATGCCGCCGAGCTTGCCCTGGAAAGCATGTCCGACAGATTCGGGGAAGACAAGAATTGAAGCGACAGCTGCGATTCCTCCTTGGATGGCCATGGGTTCGAAGAAGAGGAGTCCGGAGGTGTAGAGGGGATAGGGATAGAGTGCGGCGGTAGTCAAGCCCTTGAATCGCTGATCAGCATCGTAAGGATGAATGGAGACAGCCTACAATGTCCATAAGGATACAAGACAGAACCAAGGGAAAGGTAGCAGGGCTTGGCTGAGTACGCAGTTTGTACCACAGCTTTTCGAAGATCAGCAGAAACCTCAGCTGTCCAGACCAGGCTCACGAATGCGCCCGAGCCTACGGAAAGGAAGACGGCGCAGACCACGGCGGACTTCGCCTCGAGATACGTCGCGTCGTAAATCTGTCCGCGGCAGTAAGCGATATCTTCAAAGCGCAAGGGAGACAAACGATGCGTAGATTATAAGTCACCGGGTCGCCAGCAAGATACGACCTGTCGCAGATTCAGCAGATCACGGAGGCCTCAGACCGGCATACCATTTAGCTTGTGCTGCTGCGATCTTGGCAGGATCCACAGGCGATCGGACTCTTCCGGCAATGAAAACTCCAAGGCTTAACTAAACGTCATAAATCTTAGCCACAAACGGACAGAAGGAGTGAAAAGCTCACCCATGCCCAGGCTAAAGCGCAAAAGAAATACATATTGGCGAAGACTTCGAGGCTCTGAATGACAGGGTGGTAAGGCGGAATCATGAAGGCGACCACTAGGACGAAGACTGCAAAGCATGGTCGATAAGACTTAATCAGGGTCTCTGTAAAACGACGCACAGGCCGCATATCCCATCGCTTTCTCGCTCGGGAGGATCAGCTGTACGAGCAGTCCGACCCATGCCTGTGTCGAGTCAGAGTTGTCTGATGTAGGCGACGTAGTGGACTTACGGCCAGTGCACATCTGATGACGGGTTTCATATGGCTCCAAGAGAGCTTGGCCGATATCCAGGCAAACCATCGATGCCTCATGATCAGTCCGAACACTGCCGAGGCCGCCATGTCGACACCATGGCTTGACGATACTGGTGATTCATGCTTCATCTTTGCCGTTGCAAAGGAAACTCTATCGATCTTTCGCTTGGATTCCGCCCTATGATCCTCATCTGGCGATTGGGTCGAGGGTGATCTCGATGATGGCAGACGAGGTGAGTCTGAATGGGATGGTCGGGATGTTTGCGATGATGCAGGTCCGGATGAGATGACATGGATCGCAGGGGCTGGAGTGTCCTCGGTCGGCATCTCATAAACATCCCACAGGGCTAGGTACAGGACATGATGAAGCTTTGCATGTTGGCTATGCGGAAAAGATCGACAATTTATCCACGTGCTCTACACGTTAGGCTTTCCCCCCTATGTCCGTGTCCGATATATATATATATCCGGGGAGACCACTTCTCCGAAATTACCATAGCCACAGACATTGTCTGAGCGATAAACGTTCCCCGCAAGGCGACTAGCGACCTGCTAGGTCTCCGTGGGCTGTATGCAGGAGTGGACATGCCGCCCCGTCGTCCTTGCCGCGGTGTAAAGGTATCGTCAAGTCATTACCTCTCCGTCTTCTGGCCACTGAATCTCTGGCAGCGGTCTCTCCCAATCCAAAGCCGACACCTTTTCTGGAGGAATCCACTGAAAGCTAAGGGAGAGAAAAGCGCGAGCGAAACCCGGAAGATTTGTTTCCGGCAATTTCGTCAAGGAAAGACTTGACATGTGCGGTACTGGCGACGCTGTCAGCGACTGAAGCAGAAACGGCCATGTCTGATTCACCTAAACGCAGCAGAATCTCGTCCTTGGGCTGCCGATCTTCAGCTTGCCCTTTGCCCTTTCGCTTTTTCTTTGGCTTGACGAAGCCATCGGCCGGGTTAGAAACGTCCTCCTCCTCAGATTGCAGCCGGTGCAAGCCTGGCAGATAGTCTGCGAGGTCGTTGCCAAGCAGCACTCGTCCAGGTCGTCCGGCAAGAGAAGCCGAATAATTGGTAGCAAGTAGCGACTCATACAGTGGCTTTGAGCAGTGTGGCAGGTACAGCAGATAGGGGCGATCAGGGTCTAGGAGATGCTTCCCGCGCTGTGGATGATCAGCTTGCAAGCCAGAAGAAATGACGGTCTAACAAGATTTTCGCTTAAAAGCCGGATATCGAACGCAGACAGGACCCTCAGGTCGCCGTCATCCCAGACAGGGTCAAAGGCTTCGATGCAGGCAGGCGAGATCTGCGAGAGTAGGTCAGCGAGCCAATTCAGGCAAGAGACTAGCCAACCTGAAGGCGTTTAGCCACCTCGAGGATAAAGGCAAGCTGTATCTGCGCCGTCCTATCCGCAAAGGGCTTCCCTAGGCCCAAGCATAAAATCAAAGCAGAGTGCTCTAAAGATGTCACACTCAAGATAGGTCGAATCGTATCAAGTAAGTCTGAACGATCTCAACCCCATACCTGAGTGACTACCCTCGTCTTACCTGGCAATTGATCTTCCCATTTCTCGATCATCTTCTCCCTCTTCTCGCGCACATTCTCGACTGCACTTGCTACCTGATCCTCGCTAAACTTTTCCACCGAGGGCATAGCCGACTTGCTTTTGTTCCCCTTGTTCATTGGTCGATTCTTGGCCTTCGGCACGATAAAGCCATCGCCTTTGTCGAGCTTGCCGTCCTGTTGTCTCAACGAGTCTCCCGATGATAAATTCTTCCTCGCCGACTTGCGAGCGTCTTTTGACGCATGCTTCTGCGCGTCTTCCTCGGCCTTCCGCAGCGCCTCCTTCGCTCTCCGCTTGTCTCGCTTGGAGGCTTCCACTCGATTGCCGCGGAATTCGCTGGTCTCGATGTCTTCTTCATTGTCGATAGGAGCTGTTGAGGGTGTCGGTGTATGTAAGGCCGGCGTCCGCTCCAGCGGCGGAGTGATCGGCGTGCTCAACTGACCAGCTCGCTTCTTCTGTTTGGACCTGTTACGATCAGCGGGCACCAGGTGTCATAAGACCTACTTAGTTATGGGTATTCCATCAGTGCCATCTTTCAGATCCAATCCGTCGACAGCCACTTCCAGCCCATCCTGCCCTACATCCTCAAGGGCCTCACCCAAGTCGCCGGCTTTGGCCTCGTTTCCCGCACTCGCCTCTTCCTCCGATACCTGTGGGGAGATATCCGCGTCGATATTCTCTGCCTGCATTTGCTTCTTCAATCTGCGGACCATCAGCTGAATCAAACTGAGATTGACAGGACGGACCGCCACACGGCTTGCTTGTGCTTCTTGCTGCGCTCATGATTCTCCCAGCTCGCCTCGCTCCGAAAGGTCTTCCCGCATGCGACACATTCAAAAGCCTCTCCGCCTAGACCGTCGTCAATTCTCTGACCAGTCCCATCGCCTTCCTCGACTAGATCCTCCTCATCGCAGAGCTCGTCCTCTTTTATCCTCTGCCAATGCTGCTCGTCGAACTCCGCTGCAGCCCGCATACGTGCGTCCTCGCGCTCCTTCGCCGCTCGAAGATCCGTGGCGCTAGGCGTTGGGCGGCTTGTAGGGGGATTAGCGATGCCAGAGGGAAGTTGTTGCAATTTCTGCGCTACAGCCTTGTGTTGAGCTACCTTGGCCTGATGAGCTCTATGTCGGGGATCGCGGTTACGCATGAAGTGGACAAGTTGCTGGACACGCGATCAGTTCCGTCTCAAGACGGAAGACACGGAACTCACCCGGACAGTGTCGTTGTATTCCTTTCTATGCTCGTCCCGTACTCTCTTGTTCCCCTTCTCCATCAGCCGTCTCATTCCCCTATCGTCTCCTCTTTCCACGTCCCACTTTCCCACCCATTCGAATCGCTTCTCCGTGGTGAACTCGCTCCATACAAGATAGAAATTTCTCGCCCAAAGATCGGCATCCTTTTGCGCTTTGGTCGTGCCTGTCGGCGGCGCATACGCAGTGTCCTTGTACCCGAAAATGGGATACACCAGGGGAGCATGGGGTTCCGGAGTGTGCAGAGCCTCGTCAGATGCTAGGAGCGCGAATAGTGATCTGTAAACGGAGAAGAATCCCTGCATAGCCGTCAGCAAAGACGACAAGCGGAATCCCCAATGACATTCACCTCGTTCGAGTCGTCCATCTTCCTCGCCAACTTCGGGTCGAAGAATCGCATAAGCTGTTCAAGTCGTACGCCTGGATCTCCTGGTCTCCTCTTATTGAGTTTTGATTTGGGATCGTTTGCGGCAGAGTCGCCCGAGCGGACATGGCTGTATAGGTCATTGTCGGTTGCGGCGATAGGTGCATGCCGGTGAGAGTCGTAGAACGCTCGCTCGTTGGGGTCACTCAGGATCTGATGTCCAATCAGAAGGAAAGCGACGGGATGAGAGTAGAGGAGAAAGACCTCATACGCGTGCTGAAGATCTGCAAAGATCCGGGTCGCTTCCTCGGATCGATCAGGGTTCTTGTCGGGATGATTCAAGAGCTGAAAGCATATTATCAGTCAGGCCGATTTCACTGACTCTGAATAGCTACCGCCAGCTTCCTATATGCTCTCTGCAATGTACCGTTAGTAGGGAAACGAGAAAATTGGTTTGATTTTAGGAGGTTCCAAGCTGACGAACCTTCAACTCGTCATCCGTCGCATCCTCGTTCACTTGCAGTGAGTGATAATAATCTGGCGGCCCTACCTCGACCGACTGACCGCCAGTCGATCGAGAGTGGTCGCTCCCCATTCGATGTTGAAAAGGATGGGATGCAGGATGGATGGATTCCAGCGAAACATGCAAGTTTCCATCCACGGTTGCGAGGAGGTTTGAATTTACTCCCCGGTGTGATTTCTTTTGGCGGCCAAGGTGATTAACACTTTCTCTCATTGTCACTCCGCACAGCGTTATGGGTAGAGATGCGGATCGCCCTTCGTCCGCTAAAACGGACCACGACAACATGTCGTGGCGGAAGAACCTTTTATTCAGATCCGTCCTTTCACACGAGCCGGTTTGAATCGTCTTCCGCAACAGGATCATCTTCCTTGCCTCTCGCACGGACGAGACAATGGCAGCCTTTTCGCCGATATGCTGCCTCGGCGACATCTCCCATCACATCGTCCGATAGACTGGACAATCAACCCTCTCCCTCTTCTTCCACCCCATCACCATCACCCGTCAAAGGTGCTATGCAGATAAGATCAAGATTGAGAGAGATCCGGACCTTGTTGGAGGAAGAGATTGGTGGATCAGAGGAGTGGACTCATCGGCTAGATTCAGCCATCGGAGATGTCGAGTCGCAGCGGCGAGGGCGGATAGGAGGTCTGTTCTTCCCACCTGAGACCATTCTGGGCGGCTCATTGACTGTTCCTCAGTTTTCGGTGACAACTTGGCGAACCCTCGAGATGTCGTTTCATCCCTCTTGCAAGACCCGCTTGTGGACTCGGACGAATCAAGGAGAGCACTTCTCTCACGTCACGTTGGTACTCAGTATGAAACTTTGACGCTGAGGTGGGATTGGGACAAATGGTTTCCCCGCTTTGAACTGACATCGATCAGCCATGGTTCACTGCTCGCCAAGACTCCGGATTCGTTACAGATTCCTTCAGCCTGGCTGCAAGCTGCAGAATGTCAAATACTGGAGATTAACAGTGAGTCAGCTCGAGTGGAAGATCGTGTGTCGCATTGCTCAGTTGACGGCATCCAGGTGTCGAAACGGAAAAGGAAACAACAATCTCGCACCTCCTGTCCGCCGATGTCATCTGTCTCGTCTTGAACCCCTTTCGCCTACTCGCCGCACCACAGATCGCAGAAATTTTACCAATCCTTGTAGCAAAAGGACGCCTTCACTTCCTCATTAATGGCCACTTGCCTGACAATACCTCAACAGACCAGATCACCGACACTGTCCTGCGCCAGCTTGATGAAATCCCTTCAGACCAAAATCGCTACGAAGCTTCCAGCTCAAACCCCTCCATATCCTTCCTCCGAGCCAACAAAGCCCTTCGAGCATGGGACGCCCTAGCAATCGGCCTCGAGGCGGGCGGGACGATATCTCGTGCTCGGACGGAAGCCTTCGACACGTTTCAGCGCCAATTTTTGCGGTCTGGTGTTGGGGCCCTTCAGGCATCTTTACTGTCCTTGGCGAGATCTCAGACTTCTCCCCAGCTTGGGACGGCCTCCAGGACCGCCGAGCTTGCCCTCGCCTATATTGGCTCAACTATCTGTGCCGACCGTACAGCGACAAGTACGGCGGCCCAAACCGTCGCTGATCTGCGTCATGCTGCGGACAAAGGTGGAAACAGGGCTAGGCATTCTAGCGTCGTCCACCGCGGTATCTCTGGCGGGACGGTTGACGGAGACGTTCAACATGAAATAAACCGAGCGAGACGGGACCTCGAGAAGAGCTTTGCAGGGCGGTGGGGATGGCTATCCCTGATTGGAAGGCTGAGGGTGGACGATGTGGGTTCCGAGGTATCCGACTATCTGGCCAGACAGTTTGGAAGAAACCTAGAACGTCAGGTGAGGGCCATGTCTCATATGCGAAGACATGTCTGACTCAACCCGTAGATTGTCTTTGAGACCGGCGAGTTATCGCATCTTCAGACCGAGCTTTCTACCCAAGCAGACCATACCATCCGTCAACTCTCCGTCTCCACACGTCGGACCGGTCCTGCGGCTCCCCATCCCTTCTCCTCCCACCTCCTACTCAATCATCTCCAAACCCTTTCACTATCTATCCCGCCCTTCGAGCCTACATCCTTGCTGGACCCAATCCAAAGCCGGCGCGATCAGATCCAACGCTTCTCCGTCCCCCGCCTCCAACTTTCAGCGCAGCGCATAATGCTTTTGACCTGTAGCACGGCGCTCCTTGGCATCTCTGCGAGCTACATAGCGTACATGCCACCTGTCGCTTCCTTGTCCTTGGGTACGGCGATAGGGTTAGGGATCCTTTGCGCCGTAGGATCTGTCGCAATGGGACAGCGATTGTGGCTCCGCGCACAGAAGCGATTCTGGAAGGACTGGACGAGACTTACTCAGATGCTCAAGGGCGATCTACAGGTGAGTCATCCCGCATCATCAGATCATGCTGAATCAAATACTCTGCAGACCCGATTTTCTACTGGGGTTGAGACTCAGGTTCTCGCCAAACCGTTGGCAGCGGCGGACGGACTAGAGAAACTTATAGCGAAACGAGACAGGCGGCTGGACGATTTGCAGACCAGGGTGGATGGGCTTAGAAGTAGGCTATACCCCGCACAATGATACCAAAATGGGATCTCACGGCATGGCATCATTCATCCTGCGCAACTTTGCCATACCCGCTGTCCCGATTCCCTACTTCGCCGAAGCCGAAACCTTTGCCGAACCCCTTCTTCCGCCCTCTCTGCGTGCCTCCCTCGCCGAATTGCTCGGCCCACTGTGAGAAGGCGTCAGAAGACTGGATCGGGTACCCATCATGAGACTCACCTTACGCAGCTCTGGCAAGCTACCCTCCTCGGACGAAGATGGTCGAATCTCTGCTAGCGCGACCTCAAAGTGCTTGAATTGCAATATCCGCCGTTGTCCCAGATTCGGAGTCTCATCCGAGGTTGCGTCATTTGTCTCGTCTTCCGTTGACTCTGCCGATGTCGTGCTTTCTGATGGAGATCGGCCGGCCGCAGATTCTGACGTTTGAGGTTGCGACCCAGTGTCCGCAGCAGGTCGTGAGCTGCGCTTGTCGTCGTCCTCAGCCATGATCTGGAACCGGTCTCCGGCGTGCTCAGTCTCGTTTTGGGATGGTCCACTAAGAGCGGACGTGACGGGCTGAGGAACAGCTTCCTCCTGCCGAAATACTTCGGTATCCTGCGGCAAGACAACAAGGTCCTCCCGTGCGCCTACATCTGTGTTGGAAGACGCGGCAGGAATTGGAGACGAGGCGGCTTCGGCGTCGGCGCGAGCCTTCCGCCACGGTACCTCGACCATATCCTTCACGGCTGAGAGGGCGGCGCTGACACATAAGTCTGCACGATTCAGCCAGATCACCTGAGACGGAAACTGTCAATCACGCTTCAGGTCGGAGCCGGAGAAGCCATCCGTGTCCTTTGCTATTCGGTCTAGGTCGACATCAGATCCAAGCTCTTCGTCCCGAAGGAGGATCTTTAGAATTGCTGCGGCCCCAATCAACCTCTTGGACCTCTTACTAAGTGGAATGAACCCACCTATCCGATCCTCTGGGCCCGGTAGATCGACCAATAATCTCCGAGGCAGACGTCTGAGCACTGCATCATCTAGGTCGAATGGACGATTCGTCGCGCCGATGACCACGACGCGCTTATCCCGGTTCGCACCAGCCGAGCTGAGGCCGTCCATCTCCTGCATGAATTCCGTAAGGAGCTGATCATGAGCTTTGTTGCCAAAGCCTCCGCCCCGAGCTGAGCGAGCGCCGAACAGTGCATCGACCTCGTCGAGGAACACTACGCAAGGCGAGAGCCGACGTGCGAGTCCAAAGACGGCTTTCACCCTAGATGCTATCAGCCTCGTAGACCATCTCAACGCCGGCGACGTACAGCTTCTCACCCTCGCCAAAGTACTTGTCGTTCACATCACTCGGCTAACAAAATCAGCTAGGAGCAAGAAGCAGTGAAGCGCGCTCACCTGCACAGCAAGCATCCTTGCTCCGCTCTCGCTCGCGACAGCACGAGCCAATAGCGTTTTGCCTGTTCCGGGCGGCCCGAAGAGCAGCGCGCCAGTCGTCGAATGATCCTTCAGAACACCGCCCTGGAAAGCTTCCGGGAAGAGAAGAGGTAATGAGATAAGGGTCCGGATCGCGTCGATCGTCTTGTACGGAAGGTGAACGTCCTCAAAAGTCGTCGCCGAGAGCTTGGAGGTGTCGACGATGCACGAGAGCAGTCGTCGCTCATGAGTCGACAGATCTTTCGCCTTCTTGATGCGCTCGACGACAGTGTCTGTCACTGTGCCAGAGCGAAGAGGCTGACCAGGGGGATCTTCGACCGGAGTAGCCGAAGCTGGTCTCCGAGGAAGATGTCGCTTGATGTGCCGCTTCATCGTCGCATCCTCATCCTGCTCCGCCTGCCATGCCGTCATGATGTCAGTCCACTTGACGGACACTGGCGACTCGCTCGCAGCGCCTTGGCGATGCCTCGTGGTGAGGACTCGGCCCAAAGCTGAGCTCCCCAAATGCTGTGCGTACACCCAAGACTTGACAGCGTTGTGCCACCCCTTATCCGCTGCCTTGCGAACGTTATCGAGAAGGCGCTCCACGCTCTGTTCAGGAGCATGGCTCGTTTTCGATGTCGTCAGGTTCCGCCGAGCCCTGTTGAGGTTCTTTCGTAGCTTTTCCGTGATCGCCTCGACTTTCTTTCCGGATTCCTCCGCTTGCGCCTCATTGACCTCTTTTCGAGCAGAATCGATGATGCTTGCGCCTTCTCCTCGTACCCTTACCAAGGACAGGATCGATAGAGGATCGACAAGGGATCCGCCCAATTGGTCGACGGCGCGGGCTAGCAGCGCAGCGCTTGTGAGGGATCGGGTGTAGAAACGCTCCAGCAATTCTTTGATGGGCATTCGCTTCTGAGGTATGATGGGCAGGGTTTTCCAAACAATCGAATTGACATTAGCGGTAGACTTGTCTTCCGCACCAGGTCCGCGGCCAGCTTGCGCAGCGAGCATCTCGAACAGGGAGTGGCGGACGACGGCTTGCCGGCGGGGTGTTCGGCTCAGTCGCGGACCGAAACATGGTAATAACGCAGACGCGCTGTCGATCAGCAATGAAAGAGGGGCATTGGCTCACCCCTTGTCATCCTCAACGAGCGCCGATAAGCGTTTCTGTTCCCTTTGCATCCGTCCAATCTGATCAAACTCCTCGCTCCCCCACCACAGCGGAGGCGCATCCGACCCAACCTCCTTGGCTTCAACTACGCCACCGAACCTTTCCGCTATCTCCTGCAGCATCGGATGTATAGGGTGTTGTCCAGTTCCGGAGGGTTGAGTGCTCGGAAATGGCGCGACAGACGAGGTGTGAGGGAGAAGGAGCGAAGGAGCGCTGCCGAGGATAATGGTCGTTGGATGCGAGAGGGTGTGCGGCGGTGCAGCTTTCTGCTTCGACCCCTTCTTCTGCGGAAGCGCGAAGTCGGACAAGTGTGCTCCCCGACGTCTCCGCCGAACAGCTTCCACCAGTGACGGCCACCAGACGTCGAATGTCGCCGACATCGCCTCTGGCGATTCGAGGAAGATGATGCGCTTCCTCGGGTTTGAAAATGACGGGTCATCAGGCTCCGATGAATCCCGGTTGAGCACCTTGTCGAAAAAGGCTACCCAGTCCTCTTTGATACCAACAGCGGGTCGACCAGGTGCGATGCTTGGCATTCCAGGAAGACCCGGTACTCTTCCGGGCCAAGGCATGACCACCATTGCGCTCGACCCTCTTCCTTCCGGCTCGTCCTCCCCGTCTTCACCGCCTTCGTCTTCCATGACCTGCTGAGCACCGCTGGGAGCCGCATCGTGCGTCGGAGATTGTCTAGGGGAGGTCTGAAGGAGAGGATTGACCGATTGAGGGAGTTCTGGAGCGGTATCTCCTAGGATCAGGATCAGTGAATGATAGACCACGTGTACCTCTTCTCGACCGACCGGTGGAAGCAAGGGGTGCTGCTGAGCCGTCCAAGCCCAGTCCCAGCGCGAGATCAAATCTCAATACCTCCGCGTCCACTTCCGAAGCCACCCTTTGAACAGCATCCAGCACGTAATGCTTTCCTCCTTCAAACGGAGTGACCAGTGCCAGGACCGCCTCTGCCGTTCGGGCGTCTTCCTGGTCACCTCCGTCCTCCTCGACAATGGTTGCCGGCATCCCATTGTGGAAAGCGAAAGGTCCGCTGACCCCTGGCATGCCTGTCTGAGCTTTCACCAGTGTGGGCGTACATGGCTGATTTGCGGGGAGGAAAGTGGTGAGAACATGCGCTAGGAGGGGTCGTAAGTCGTCCGGAAGTGGGCTGTCGGTCCGTGTTGGAGGTACGATGGAAGTGACGACGGATGAGAAGGAGTCAGGTAAAGGAGGTGGATCTGCTCCAGGGGGAAGTCCAGCCTCAGAGAGGTCATCGGGGAAATCGTCATCGTCCTCGTGTATTTGGGAAGCGGGATCATCTGGAGGGTCCGAAGCGGATGGTGACCACCCTCTGGGACCGGAGCGGGGATAAAGTGATGCTGTCGAAGTGGTGAACGGTCGAAGGACTTGTGTGATCCGGGAAGAAGGTCGAGAGAGTGTTACGAGACGCAGGTGATGTAGCTGGCGGCAGCGAAGATTGTTAGATGCAATGCGACGCATTGCTTTGATGTATGGGCCAGTCTCGAGATGCAGGGTATACTTCTATGAATGTGCCGGAAATGCGGAAGAGACTAAATGCACGGAGGAAGCGGTCATGAAGGGAAAACACATTCATGATCAATCGTCGCATGGAATCTCGTTGATACTCCCAGGAGCCTATCACAAGAAGTCTCCTGGAGTCTTCTGAGCCTATCATGGTTCAAGGGAGATAGGCGTTCAAGGTGACTCTTTCGTGAAAGTCAGTTTACAGCAGCTGCATGCTATTCAAAACTCCAAGAATCCTTGCGTTTTACCCCTCTCCGGTCTCCCACCCGTCGATCGACATGGACAACGCATGCAGGTCGATCAGATATGTGTTTAGCTCCGAAGAAGGTGCTTCCGCCTGATCCGTCTTGCATTGTAAATTGAGCATGGTGTTGTAATCTTCGAAGGAGAACATCGGTTTCGAAGTCCGGATGCTCTCCATCATGTTCTGCGAAACGATCAGACGGATTCGATCTGCGGGTCTATCGGGACGAACCTTTGGTCCAGATTCGTACAAGTCCCAGTACGCGACTGACCGGGTCAGGACACCCTCGGCTGATCCGCAATGGACGTTTCGCAGGGTCTGCTGGAGTGACAGGATATTGCGCTTGATCTTCTTGACACCCGCCAAGTTGATCACCTTTATTGACCGGGCGGCTTGGATGAAGAGATGATCGACGAGCTGACTCAAAGCTCGGAAGACGAAGCTATTCAACGTGGGTCAGAAGAGCAGAATAACACTTGATAGGACTGTAACCGCGAACCTTTGATCATCGTCGCATAGAGTACTAGCAGCAAGCTCGTCACTCTCGGTAAGACTTGAGCTCAGGTCAAAGATGTCGGGGTCTGGTTCCAAAGCTTCGCTGTCGAGGCGGAAATCGCCCTGTTTTGCGTCAGCCGATCGTAAACCATACAGACGCACAGCCCGATTCACCTTTCGCGACCTCAGCGAAGCGCCTGTATTGCAGATGACCCTGCATCGGATCTCCAGCCGCATGGCATTCAGGACCATCTCGGCGAGCTGCTCATACGTCTGGACGATGGCCTCGTACCGCCTAGAAACGTCAGGTCCGCTCTGTCCAAGTCCGGCCACTTACTGCGCCATCGCCCTTGTCAGGGGTAACCGAGGCTCATCTCCGGCACCAACATTCGTTGATGGACCAGCATTGAACTGTTTGATCAGCTGCGCTCTGCTCCTTTGAAAAGAAAGCTGAATTACGACCCCGACGTCCGGAGCTTCTGCAGCTCCCGGTGATAGTGGCTCTTCCGCCGAAGCCTGTAGATCGAGCAGCGAATCAATGAACCACCTCTGTAGAAAGATCAGCAAGGCTTCGGATCTCGTCAGAATCCTTACCAAGCTCTGCGACAGGAGACCCAGAGCCTCGAATTTTCGCTGAGAATGAATGAGCTGCGATGCGACTACTGGCTTGTCGCCGAGCAGATCTGACTCGAGCTTGATCTCTCTTTGTCCAATGAGAGTGAGCTCGTGCCGATCGGCGCTCTAACGCAGGGATCAGCTGTCAAGCCAGCCGGACTCCGATACGTACAGCTACTGCTCTTATGGCCGTCAAGCACTTGATGACATCTCCACGCTGCGCCCAAGTAGCCGGCAGAGCCAACGGCGCTTCGGTCGCTTGGACATTGCTTGACGGCAGCGAAGCGAGCTCTGCACAATGTTCAGCTAGCTGAAGACCATCCGTACGAGACGATTCACCTTTGAAGCGGGCACTGCATTGCTGATAGTACTGCACGATGACACCGACGACGAGCCGACTGTAGTTTTCGCGGTGAAAGGGAGTAGTCTGAAGCATAGCGCATAGGCTGTGGATGAGAGCCATCACTCGCACGCTTGACTGTAGATGACTGTCAGATCGGCCAGATCCTTGGTCATCGGGCGTACTCTCGACGGGGGCCTTTTCGATTCGCCTACTTGAGTCCGATCCACCTGATACGCGTCATAACCTGCGAGAGTCGTTGAGCGGATTACTCGACAGCGTACTCCTGCTCTTACCTGAGACAGCCTGTTGGAAAGAAGCTGTGACCCTCTCGTCCAATTGAGGCAAGAAGACGTTCACTACGAAGTCCTCTAGGACTCCGCTGAACGATTTCGGCTCCTCTTCAAAACCGACGGGCGCAATCGCTGACGCACGTTCGATGAACGCCAAGGTCGGTTGGAAGAGGGTCGACACGTTGAATGCATTGGGGGGAATCAGAGTTCGATGTCGACCAGCTGTGGAGTAACGGTCGTCTGAACCAGCCATACTTCCGGTAAGAACGCCTGGTCCTTCGCTACCGGACTGTATGTTTACAAGGCCTGGGACAGACACTTTGAGGGCCTGTTGAACGGAGTCGTCGATGAGCTTGATCTCGTTGGAGACAGCGCGATTATCCGTATCGGCGAACTTGAACATTTGCTATTCTGGTTTTCAGCCGTTGACCGGAATGGATGAAGAGGGGCTATAGCCGACCTTCTGCTTATCCCGAGCAATCTTGCCGTCTCGCAAGATCTCGTTGATCGACATGAGCGGATGCCTGTCCAGTGCAGAGCCTTGCACCTCGTCGGTGAGGTAGTTGTGCAGCAGTGTTCGTACCTTTTATGTCGGCAAAACACACAGCCTGGGGGCGGACTGACCTCCTGCTGTACAGGCTTCCAGACCTCAAGTACCGGAATACTTAGTGTGGTATTCGCCTTGACAACCCGCTTCAGTGTATCGTCAGCTGGTTTTTTTAGACAACAGGAAGGACTGACCGATGAAATCCAGCGAGCCACCTCATATATGACTCGATGACCCTCGAGGACAGCAGCCAGCTTCGAGTATAAAGTCCAGAACAGATCTCTCAGCACAGCGGCATGGTTGGGTGGGCCGATAGCAATCAGCGACACAGCTATCTTCAGCGCCTCGCCAGGCGTGAAAAGCGATTTCCGCCGGACAGCGACGTCACTTGTTCCGATCGGCTCGTCGCCATTGATCCCTATCAATATGCTGTAGGGTCTAGCTGTTGGATCTTGGTCGCTTCTTCGCCGCTCAGATCTGCAAAACAGTCAGACGCAGAGCACGAAACTGGCTATATGGTATGCTCACCGTTCTTCGACCTCGTCCAGCGTTGTCTCTACCAACGCATGTATCTCTCCCGGCACACGCTGAGCAACGGTGTCCAAAGCCGAGCCCAGTCTCCCGAGCACTGCCAGTGCCTCCAGCACTGTCTCCATGTGGGCGTACGAGTCCGCTTCAGGGTTGGCATTGGCCACAGCACCTCCCGGCCCGCCCGCCATGGATGCAAGCGACGCACTTGACGCAGCTTGCCCGATGCCGTTCGATCCAGATCTTCGATGTGATGGTATGTCGGGTATAGTGCCGAGGTCTGAGTCGAGGAAATCTAGCATTGGATCTTCGCTAGGCTTCACGGAGAGGGAGGAGAGGTATCGCGAGAAACGGGAGGATGGACCGGCAACGGCATTGTGATCGCCATTGATCAGCGGCGGTGTCGATGGCGTGGGCGGAATCGGTGGCGGTGCATCGAAGCTGAGGTCAATGACCGGTACTTGGAAATATCAGCTCGATCTGTGCTGCGCAGGCCACCGACGTACGAGAAGACTGCCCCGGCGCGTAGGCTCGCCATCTCGAATCGCTATAGTAGGTTTTGAGGTAGAGGTGGCTATGAAGCTCGTCCACGAGGATGTCTGCGAGGGTCTAAGACAAACCGTCAGTAGATCTCTCGGACAATAGCTGAAGGCGCACCGTTTCCTGCGAGACGAAATATGCTCTCAACTCCGAAACCGCTCCGAGCTCGGCAATCTCAGGTTTATTGATTGTCTTGAGGCTCCGTCCCAGGATCAACGCTGCCTGCAGAAACTTCTTGTCACCGATGAGGGTTTCTAGCTGCTCGGGTATCTGCCGAAGGTTGTCGCTGCTTTGCATCAGCGGATATATCTCATCACTTCGATTGAGGACTCACATGATATCCAGTATCTTGAGCATGTCCCGGACGACCCTTTCCCTCGCTCGTACACCCGCCAGCTCAGATTTGCCCTTCCCCGCAAAGCCGTCTCGTGCCTCCTTGAGCGCATCCTTTGACGTTCGCACCTGTTGTTGAGCGCGAGCCAGAGTGGAGAGGAAGCTAGCATGAGCTGGTAGCGAAGCGGCAAAGGACTGGAAGTGAGCCTGTACAGCTGACTGCAAGGAGGAAGAGAGGGCGTCGTGGAGTTTGAGGAAGGACGAAAGGGAGGGGTGTGTGGGGAGAGTGGTCGACGGTGTCTGTGACAGTAGGGAGAGAGCGAGTGTTGATGGCGAGAAGTCGCTCTCGAGAACGAAAGGCCAATCCTTCCGTATCTTCCCCAAGACCCCATCGATCGCCCCAAACTTCCCGCCTTCGGCCGAGCTCACGTCCCAGACCTCTTCCTTACCCGCCTGCCTCGCTCGACTCTTTCCTGGTCGTAGGACCGGTGGTTCCTCCCGACCCTTGCTGGCGGTCATGAATGCACCCACCACATTCTTCAGCTTGTCGCCTACACCACCGTGGAAAGGCTGAGCTTCCCGCTGTGCGGCCTCCGAAGTCTGAGCGCGAAGCTCCGACCGTTGTGATCGGTCCGTAGCGAAGGGATCAGTGAAGAGCGCGTTGCCGGGCTTCTGAGGGGAAATACCATTGGCCGAGGCCGGCGTGATGGGCGAAGCCGCTATATCATAGCCTCCCGCAGCCGATGCATTGGACGTTCGTCGTATGTTCTGGGTCTGTATCGCTCCCAGATTCCGGCGTGAAGGTTGGGATGGTGGAGGAGCTGGCTGATCTCGCATACGTGATCTAGCTGGTCGTGCTGGACTGCTTCCGTGTGTACCTCCATTCCGAGTAATGGCAGGACTAGCCTGAGCATAGCTCTGAGCTGGAGAGTGGGAAGGAGGGGTCGATGAAAAGGTGGTGGACTCGGTCACGAAGGGTGATGATTGGGAGGGGACGAATGGTTGCGGTGATGAGATCTTGTATTTGGAGAGGGATGAGCTGGGTTGGTTGCGCGACATGGCATCCGATCATACAAAGCCTATATCATTTGGAGTAGGAGTCGAGTCGAGACAAGATTCAAGCTATCAGACAAGCCGGACAACAGATCATCCCGGATTTGCGTTTCCTCAGACCTTGGCGCGGGCTGATATTCGCTCCCGGTAGGTTCCAGTGATCCCATACATCAAGACGTCTTCTGAGCAGCACAATGCAACGTGAATGTATTACTCGGACAGATGACCAGATGCCTTCTCAAAGATCCTCCAGACTAGAATCTTATTCGGCACTTTCCTCTCTCATCTCCGCGAGCCTTCTCCGCATCGCCTAAGTAACGATAAAATGTCAGTATGATTAGTATGAGGGAGTCGAGACTTGCCTTTTCGGTCTTCGTTGGGGGGACCTTGCGACTGATCAGAGCTCCGAGCTGGGGAAGTCCATCATTCTGCCATCCGATTGTGGGGTCTGAGGACATACCAGAGCCATCAATCCGCCGAACCTCAAGACCCAAGCTACTCCATTCTTGCCCGCTCGTTCGTGACCCTCCGCAGCCGTAGGGTGAGCATCCGCCTCGCCGTCGGCTAGCTTGAAGATGAATGACGCGACCAATGCAATCTGTCATTGCGGTCAGAAAAACGATTCGTCGGTATGATGTTACAAACGATGAATTGAGGGAAAACAATCGCCAGATTATGAATGCCCATGATGGTACCCCCAGCGACTGGTCCAGACCCCTTGTATTCCAGACTCTCCTCGAAATCCTCGATGTCCGCTGTAGAGTAGCTGCGAGACAGCGGAGTCCGCTCTTCGAAGCGAGCTGGACTGTTTGGATTTGATCGCCAAGCACCGGACGGATTCGAGGCCGCGCGAGCGTGAAGAGGTCGGAAGCCTTGGGCGACTGCCTGAGGACCTGGCTTCGGAGGAGCGGTGTTGGGAGGTCTCGGACCGCGGGTCGGTTTGGAGGAGTTGGAGGATTGGTCCATCTCTTTTAGGAACTGATGATACCCACGTGAGCTTGGGCCCCATCCCAGGATGGGAGCGCCTTACCTCCATAATGATGCTACGTGAAGCATCGCGCTCGTCAGTCGGATCTCCGTGGGATTGAATGTACTTACGCGAACGGACTGCGGCAGTTGAATCAGCAAGATCATCGATGCACAGAGATGGGACACTCACACCCAGCAAGCGATGGCCCAGCATATACCGACGAGAGCGATAGCGATCGTAGCCTATCAGCCGATCAGTTTGGCATCTACCCCGCCGACCACTCACCTGCCACACTGCGGTGATGAAGAAAGTCGAGCCCATGACCGTAGCGAAGAGTAGTAATCCTGCAGTCCAGATGTTACGCAGCATAAAGGGCACTGATTCAAGACTGAGCACGAGCCGATGGGGAAGTACAAGACACCTACTCGTAGGTAGCTTCAGCGGCCTGCCCTGCCTCGCCGCTTCAGCCTTCCACTGCTTCACCATCTCCCGGATCCGCTCGAGCTCCGCGTCCTCCTCGTCCGAGTCATCATCGTCGCCTTCGAGGTTACCATGTTTTTCGGAATCCGGCTTCAAAAGTCTTCGGTCCCGGGCGGCGAGGTAAGGCAGCAGGGTACCAGCGATGATCGCGACTGCACTCTGTCAGTCAAAGCCGAATGATCGTCACGCGGAGTACCAAAGGAGTAGATCAGCAGAGCCAGACTGCCAGCACGGGTAGCCTTGTCGATGTCGGGCTCTCGGCCCAGCTCGTTCGCCATGACTTCCTTCACATAGGTAGTGGAATAAAATAGGTACGGGAACCACCCCATGAACGCGGCGATTTGCACCTGGGGCATCATCAGGTCTTCAAATCCCATGCAATGCGGCGAGACACTCACAATGCAGACTCTACGAACAGGCTTTGGCAGATGAAGCACGGCCTCGTAGATTGTGTGAACCACATCGCTGATCTTCCTGGAACTCAACACAGTTTGAGCAGATCTCCGCTCCACGGACGGAGCGACTCACGACCGCCGTTCGCCGAAGATGCTTTCCCGCTCATCCTCCTCTGCGGTCCAGCAAGTGAGCCAGACCGTCAGAGTCAGAAGTATCAGGGCGACAATGCAGACTGCGGAGGCGATCAGCTATTGCAACCAACGCCACTGCTTACCTTTGCGAAACTGCCCTCCACCGACAAGGCGGATGAGGGGGACCGTGCCGAGGTTGAGGAAGCCTGAGGTCCGGTCAGTATCCGATCTACCCTTGCTGTAGAGCTTACCCATGGTGAAGCCGACGATATTGCCCACGTGGTTAAATCGTCCATGCCACGCATTGGCCGCCGCAAGCTGTTCTCCAGGGGTGACGTCCAGCACGAGATTGCGTAGTGATGCTTGCAAGCTGCCCCATCAGTATCAGCGAACTTGAAGCAGACCCACGCATTGAGAGCGAAATCCAAGCAGTAGAAGCAGAATACTGCGATCCCAATGGCAGTCCCTCTGACCTGTTAAAGCCTCAGCGATATCCCGGAATACGAAAACTCACCAGTCGCACGCTCTTCGGATCCCAATCTCCTTGGCCTCCGCCGACAAGATCGACCAAAGCCTTGGCGATTGTTTCAGTGAAAGCCAGGCCAAGACCGCTGAGTACCAGGAGGAGAGTCGCGGTGACAATCCAATACCGTCGTCGGTATCGAGAGTTCGACGAGTCGGATATGGCGCCGATGAGCGGTTGGGCAACGAGCCCTGATATCGGACCGGCGAGCCAGACGAGGGAGGTGAGCTGTTCGGATAGACCGAGGGAGAGGAGATAGGGTGTGCCGTAGCCCAACTCGCTGCGAGTATCAGCATAGCGATGCTGTTGACCCATGAACACCTACACTGTCCATGCAATCTAACGAAGCCGAGTCTCAGCTTTGTCCCGTCCTAGACTTTTGTCTCACCTGACTACCACCCATGGACACGGTCAAAGCCATCATCTGCCAAGTACTCAACCGCCTTCCTTTCTCCTTTTCCTTCTTCCCCGGTCCATCCGCTCGAGCCCGGTTCTTGCTTCTACTTCTACTCCGACTCCCACTGCGCTCCTCCTCCACGCTGGGGAGATGCCATCCTGAACGTTGAGGCGCGTCCTTTTTGGGGAACGGCTTCGAGCTCGAGGAAGGGTGGATAAGGGAGGAAAGGGAGGTGTATTGGTGTTTGGGGGAGGCATCCTGTGACGGCCGCGTAGGGGATGATGGTGCCGACATCCTGACCGAACAGCGTCTGCTGAGAATGGATTTGACTTTTGAGAACGTTTCAGGAAGAAAAAGTAAGCTTAGAGGGACCAGTCCTATCCGGGACCAGCCTGTGACGCGTTCAAGGTTTGATTAGTCCCGGAAGCAAATTTGGCTTGTCGCAAGCAAAAATGTGGTGCATTGTGCTTAGGCATTCTCGCTCTGTTGTGGATGTATACGAAGCATTCTCTCCCGTCATATCTCAGAGTTCATTCCAAACGGTTCCCTTTCCTTCCACCTCCGTTCCTCCTGGTAGTGCTCGAGTGCCCTCGCGAATTTTGGGTCGGACAGAGAAGCTCTCGGCAGCCAAATGTATCGTTCTTTCTCCTTGTTGCCTGTCGGGGTGGCAGGCGGTGTGAGAGGCGCAACAATCTGGTGCGTCGCGAGGGGATTGACGTCGGAAGGGTAATACCATGCCGAGTAATGCGAATCGATGGTGAGAAGCTCTTCATGTGTGAGAGAATAACGGTTGGTGCTGCTTAGGTGTGGAGCGATAAGGCGAAGGAGGGTCCGCTGCACATTTCTTCAGCGAGTAGTCAGCCGTCGAGGAGCGAAACTCACACGCTCCGCCTCTGTTATGTGCTCTCCGGTATGCTTGGTGGGAAGTCGAGGCTGAAGATAGGTCTGCCCCGGCGATAATTGGGAGTCGGAACTGGAGCAGGAGTCTGCGCCGAATCCCATCTGATCGCGATCGTATGTCAGCGGGGTAGAGGCTGCAAAGCGGTAGGGACTCACCGTGACTTTGTAAAACTGATAATTCAAAGATGTTAGGTTAGAAGTCGAAGTGGCTGCTTTGTGAGAAGCTCGCAGAGATCCCGAAGCGTTGGGGAACCGGTAAAACCCCAGGAAGGGGCTTCTTAGCCCTCCACGACATGATTTCTTCCCACGATAGGTCAGCCAGAGCCAAATCCCGACTGATTGACCAGGCGGCAGGATCGCCGTCCTATCAGCGAAACTTCCGATAATTTCTGGTCCTTCGCACCGAAGATCTGGTGGGCTTGCAAACCTAAGGGTGTACAAGGCGAGCTTTAGCTTACGGGATCGATCGGCGCCGCTTCTCGCGGTCTTAATGTGAAACAGGGGATTAGTGTTTGCCAGACGCGTTAGCATTTCCCGTCAACGCCTGTCGGAGCGGAGGGTTGGAGACAGGTTTTCGGAATGCGGCGCTCTTGAACAATTTTTTATCGGGATTTGGGCTTGTTCACTTGTCGACTTAATTAAATGAACATCCCGATGAACCAAATAAGGCGCCCTATGTGGCAGCCGCCCGAACTGTGCACGCCTAACTTAACTTTGTCATCCTTCATCATCCTTCATCATCCTTCATCATCCTTCATCCTTCATCATCCTTCATCATCCTTCATCATCCTTCATCCTTCATCATCCTTCATCATCCTTCATCATCCTTTACTCAAAACCCTCATATCTCGCCAACCATTGATTCAGACCTTCTCAAACTCATCACCATGCCGCTCAGTAGCCCACGCAAAGCGTCTCATACGTTCCATAGACCGCTGCATCATCGCCTTGGCCACCCTTTACCGCCTTAATTCTGTCCGCCGCTACGTCCGCGGGCTCTTCCGCTACAGGACAATAATCAGACGCTACTCTTACTTCCATCGTTTCCCTGGCCACTTACGGAGGCTACCCTTCAACCTTGCCGACATTTCCCACCTCAATCTGCAAGGCTTGGAGCATTATCGTACCTTCCGCTTGTACCCTGATGGACTGCGCAATTTTGTCCATCTTTTCCAGAATGATCCAGTCTTCATCTCTCGTGTGACAAAGCCTCAAGCCCCGCCGCTGTATCAGCTGGGTCTAGTACTCTTTTGCCTGGCACATTCGCAGGGCGTGAGGGAGTTGTCCTTCTGATCTTGCGTCTCAAGTACGTCTTCCTTCTCCTTCGTCGGCCTGAGCTTATAGGGCTTGCAGTTGGTGTCCACCTCTGGACGGACCTTGCCCTCAAAACCATCCTCCGCAGGGCCACAGAGTTCATCCCTTGGCCCAACGCTATCGAGCAATCATCATCAGAGACCAGTTCGAGCGCATCTACGGCATCCCCAACTGCGTAGGACTCATGGACGGATGTCACGTCAACTTGAAAAGCTGTTAGGACTCCATCCCGGCATAAACGCAATTACGCCACGTACGCTAACACCGAAATATCAGTTGCCAACATCACCCAACGTACCTAAGAACTTGTCACAAGAGCAGTTGTTCATGGGATCAACCCCTCGGACCGAGTGAGGGTAGTCATTTCTAATGGCCAGCTAGACGCGAATAGATCTATTCGAAGCTGACAAATGACTCTGCTAAAAAAAACCCACTTATACGCTATGAGCAGTGATTACGTAACATTGAGCACAGACCACCACCAACTCCACCCGAGCATCCTTTGAAGACGTCCAACTTCGTCATTATTACGTCTTCCTTACCGCTGCAGCTACAGCGTTCA
>JAABUH010000729.1_pt1 | contig 43336 bp, 45 predicted proteins | sample 5559121 | NCBI WGS metagenome assembly JAABUH01 (sample SAMN10711871, study PRJNA513364) | rock metagenome | isolation source: Antarctica rocks | place: Antarctica: Victoria Land, Battleship Promontory nord | collected 2015-12-28
AGTCGGGATCGCAGAGAGTCGATGATCGCTGGACGGGACGGGTCGCGGGCGTACGACGGTCGGTCGGGCGATCAGCGGTTGTATGTAGCTGAATTCACTTAGTTGGTTAAAGCAGAGGTCTCATAATTTGTTGAATGTACGAGATGCATAAGAGTAAAAGCTAAGAATGAAGACTTGTATTTAAGTCGCGCGGACGCGCGTACTTCCGCGGCGCGTCTGATCCCTTAACATATCCAGTGGTCATTTTGATACTCGGAAAGACGGTAAAGCTAGTGAAATGGTCGAAATCGTCCCGAAGAGTCTTGAGGATTTGTGGTCTGATCTGCATCTTGGACTCATCCGCTCAGAATCCACGTCGGCTCGACCGCGCGAGATTCGTCGTCACTTGATGGCATCGATGTTTGAGAGGGAGGATATTCAGTGGATGGAAAATGATGAGTGGCAAAGAAAAGACAGGACGAAGGGGTTTCCCCCTTATAGAACTTCCGATAAGCCGATTGTGAAGAAGCTTCCCTTTGATACAAGGAAACAGACGGCCAAACATCGGTCGTCCAAAGGATGAGTGGGGGAATTGTCGAATCTATGTATCGTCCTAGCGATTTGATGTTATATGACATTGCCTTCAACAACCCCACTTCACGGAGACATTCGTCGCTCCAGAGTATCCAGACTACCTCCTTGGTTATTGAGGCAGTATCTTGACCCGGTCATGGTAGTAGGTGGTTTACAGTCGAGCTACGAGAATACATTTTTACGAAAATTAGGTTGTCAGACGGACCGCGAGAAGCTGTTGACCCTCGGAGGCTTCTCCGATCCCTCATCGTTCTGGCAAAGTCAGTCGAGAAATGGCAGCAGGAACCGTTGACCGTTGACCTCGTGGCGATCCGTAGCAGGTGGGTAGGGCAACGCGTCAGGAGGGAATTTTCGCAGGGCGTACAACGTGGCGAACCCCCCTACGTCTGATTACGTAAAATCCTGAAGCAGCCGAGATCTCTTCAAGCTTCCCGCGGCAACTTCAGGCAAACGCGAAATGCAAAACTCTTGGTCATCCTCCCATTCACTCCATGATCTGATTAGCCAGGGAAAAGGCCAGCACCTCCTTCGCTCAGTCGCAGACGGTTTGGGCAATGTGCATTCTGGCCTGCTGGGCGGGAGGTCCCAGCAGCATCGTATATGATGTATTATGAAATTATGGACTGACAGCGGGATGAAACTCGAGTTGAGAACCCTGTCTGTCCTACGAAGTGTCCGTGACAATGTTTAGAGCGAGAAAGCGGGGAGAGGGTGGTGGGAGCGTTCGAGCGACAGGCGAGATAGGTGCTGGGCCAATGATGAGAAGGATGGAGAGAGGGGTTGAATGATCCATCCACATACGGTGCCCTCGGTCCGTTGTCACGTGACGCCCAATACATACAATCAAACAGAGAACTGACCGTATCCATCATTCGACTATCTCGTACAAGCCCGGCCGTCATCGTTTCCCCCTCACACCCCTCTCCATCATGAGCCCAAAACCCATCCTAATCTGCGGCGCCGGTCTATCGTCCCTCCTCCTCGGTCGTTCCCTCCTCCGTTCCAAAATCCCTTTCCTGATCTTCGAACGTGACGCCTCCATGGCCTTCCGAGGTCAAGGTTATCGACTCCGACTCTCAGCCGAAGGTCTAGACGCGATCGAATCCGTCCTCGGTCCCGAAGAATTTCGCAAATTCTACGAGATATGTGGGAAGACGGCTGGGAGTGGGGTTGAAGCTCTCGATGCGATTACTGGGGAGATACGGGAATATCGAGCTGTCGAGTCGCTCAGTTCGAGGGGGAATAAGATCATTGGGATCGCACGTGGGGATATGAGGAAATTTTTCATGAAGGGTTGTGAGCCTTTCATACAGTTTTCGAAACATGTTCAGGGTTACGAATTGATTGATGGACATACTGGTGGGGTTGATGGGGTGAGGGCTATCTTTGGCGATGGGAGTCCGTCTGTGGAAGGGTCGATGTTGATTGGAGGGGAAGGGATTCGATCGGCGGTTGCGAAGCAGGTATCGGGCGGGAAGTTGAAGGTTTTCGATACCGGAGCTAGGGGCATACATGGTCAGGCTCCAACTACCGCTTTCAAAGAGCTTGGTGAAGGAGTCTGGAGGTTGGCGGATCATGCCAACCCACGCGGAGCTGTTTTTACCATCACCAACGTCCGATCGGGTGATATGGACGATCCAAACCTTCAATTCGGCTGGACGATGATTGGCGAGCCCGGTGTGGTCGTAGCCCCGAACGATAACTACGCCATCGTCGGGAAAGAAGCGGCCTCTGTGGCTCAATCAATCACATCGAATTGGCATCCACGGTTCAAACCTCTCTTCGAAGAGATGATCGAGAACGAAGCGGCTTTCTGGAAAATCACCTGCTCCTCTCCCGATGGCGTCCCAGAATGGCCCAATAATCCTCGTGTCACAGTCATTGGCGATGCCGTGCATTCGATGACACCTGCAGGTGGGATAGGCGCGAATACCGCTGTTCAGGATTCCGCATTGTTGGGAAGATTGATCGGCGAGGCATGCGGATATAAGGAGGGGATAACCGAGGCTTATGAGAAGGAGATGAGGGTTTATGGGGGGAAGGCGGTGAATGCGAGCTATACTATGGCGAGGGCTGCGTTCAAGATCGATGATCTGACACGGGAGGTATCGTGATGATAGGGAGGGATAGATTACGTGCTAGAGGCTATTGATATGACCGAGGTCGGCAGGTCGGTTGTCTCACGGTACTCGGCTAATGTCTGACCAGTTGAGGCCTTTTCATTGGTTTTCTCGTTTCGATGAGAAAACAGCAAGAAAGATTATCTTCAAGTTGTCTGAACCGACCAGCGGAAGCGGAGGAAATCATAAAACCACAGTCAGAACACCGCGGAAATCTATACGATATCATCACTCTGTCACAAAAACCGTAAAATACCTCTCCTGATCAAGCAATATGTCCTCATCGATGCAAGTCGAATCTCACCATACTCATCTCATCTATAGGACTACAGTCTCATCGAGCGACCTTGCGTCATTCGCCACCCCTCAGTCTCATGATCCCAACTCCCTTCTTGGCGCTTTTCCCCCTCGGCGCCGGAATCTGGGACGGACACTTCACTCTGCCTCCCGATGACAGGCACTCCTTGTTCATGTACAGAGGTTTACCCTGATAGCTGAAAATGAATGAGCTTGGAATCGATTCTGTGCAGATCGGTTTCTGATGCAGCTTCTCGGGCAAAGTCGGCGACAAGCGGGATCGAGTCGAGGTTTCTGAGATGCAGACGCGGAAGAAGCCACGGATCGGGTCCTTCTCGATGCCAAGGCGGACTCGACGGTGTGACGACCCGGTCAAACCGCTCTTCTTCAACGCTTTCTTCTCCCTGCACCACAATCTCAACGTCTCCTCCATATCGACAACTGCGAGGGCGACGAGTGTCTGTAGCTCTGCGTCAGACAAACCATATTTCGGACTGGGAGACTTTCGTGGATTCCTCCAAAATTCGGCCTGACGAATACTTTCCACCATGCAGGTCAGACGACTGCTGAATACCTTCCCTGCCTCGGACTCTCTGATGGACGCCGTCCTGTCCTCACTCTCACTACCTCGACTCGTCACCTGATTGGGATGGGGGCCCGCAATGCATCCTGTACTGCTATTTGACGGGAGAGACTCGTGATTGTGTAGTAAGAGGAGAACCAAATGAAGGAGGGAGAATCGGGGCTTGTGAGGCATTATATCATAGCGGACTCATGCGGCGTTCGAAACTTCCTTTCTTGCGTTCTCGATGCGAAGTAGATACTGCAAACGCGTGACAGGCCGACGTCCAGAAAGGAGGTGTCAGCAAGAGATGATCTCCCTCCTCCTGACAACATTCCCGAAGCCTCCCTTGATCGAATGTGCCGTTTGAAACGAGGTGTCGTGCCAGTGCAATTCATTGTGCAGCTGCCTTCCCGAATAGTGACTGCTTAAGTGGCGATATGATCACCAGCCTAAGGTTTGTAGATCGCGCTTTGACCGCGATTTCGGACCAGATCTGTAGAATGGACAAGGATGCACTCCCGAAAGAACGATCAGCTGCGGAGCGTCCGTGCTCTGCGCCGAAAACAAAGCTCTACCTCACAGCCGAAAGATAGTATCTTTCACAGAGCTGAGGTCTCTACCTCGATATCAGGTCTCAATGAAGTAGTCTAATTCCTGAGCAGCTGACGTTGAAAGATCACTAAGACTGAATCAATCTTATACTCGATGTACTGCTTCCACTCCCTTGGTCAGAGATACACCCCATACAACATGCCGTCATTCGGTCTTGGAGGCGATTCAGCCGATCCTGCATCTCCGTGCGTTCCGAGCCGGTATATCGATTCACAAAGTCCTTCTTCAGCTCCGAAATGGACTCACCATACCACATATACGGGGTAATGCTAACAAAATGAGACTTGTGGACATTGACACAGGCACAGGCATCGTCATGCTTTCCATCGTACATAAGTGAAATCGCGATCGATACCTCCCAGCTCCATCCCCCCCTCTCTGGCCATCAAGGGGAACTGCTCATCGAACGGCTTCGGCTTCGGCTGTCTCCTCTCTCGCGCTTGTTCCTGCTCTTTCCATCGGTCTGTGTAGACTTGTCGATGCTGGTTGCGGTCGATGAGTGAGGCAATCTTGTATCTCTGGAAACAGCGATCGATTTGCCGGAAGAGTCGATGATCTCCGGACTTCTCTCAGCTTTCGCGGGGTGTGAGGATCACCACCATTGAAGACAAGTTGGAATGTCTGACTCATGGTGTTCAGCCTGACTCCGAACCTGAATCCGTGTCTCATCTTGATAATCAGCGTCTGTAGCTTGTCCTCATCGAGAGGCAACAGGTAGTTTTTCAACGCCGTCTGTACACTTTCTTTCGCGGTGTAGACGGTGTGCGCGGAGACATCGCTTCCCTTTAACCCCTCCAGATCATTGGTCGTAGTGATGGTCGCAAGATCCTGTATTTGGTGCATGAGCAAGCGCCGAGAGACCTCTTGCAAGCCCCACCCGACCTCCCTGTTGTCTGAGCTGGAATCGGTAAATGATGACCTGAACATGGAATATGAAGTCGTTGATCGGCGTATGAAGGATGGTAATGCGCTGCTGTGATTTTTTGGGAGTCAAATACGTCGGGGCCTCAGGCGGTCTTTGACTTATCCTTTGTTGTACTAGTAGCAGCGAGGTTTTAGGATCAAAGGTAGGTTTATTGATGTCCTTTTTGGGCTTTACTGACTGACGAGTTGGCTGAATAAGCCTCATCGGTCCAAGCGTGGCGCACACCAAAGTATTCGAGCGGGAAGTACGGGGTAGCATTGACAAGCGGAGAGATATAGGAGCTACTAGGAAAATATTGTATTATCCCCCTTGTCAAATCGATATTCCTCTCTCATCTCACTGAAGATCGAAGAAGCCATACTCGTGCAGGAAGGCTTGGATGCCCGAACAGACGGCCAACGCCGCAGGGAGACCGATACCGACCGTGAAAGTACCTATTCGCATGATGTCCATCAGCTACGGCTCGGAGGGGGTTGCCGGGCCGAAATCGATACGAGACCAACCGGCGATGGCACCACCTGCGGTGCAACAAGTGACATAACCAGCATTACAAGCAGTCTGGCACGCAGCCCAGGCGAGCGGACCCGCGGTCACGGTCGTTGCGGTGGCGAGGACCGTAGCGAGGCCGATAATAGCGATATGGAGCTTCATGTTGGATATGTCAATTTATCAGTCAGTTGTGTTGTCGTGTACTGAGGACTAGTCGGATGAGTCAAGTAAGAGCCAAACATCGAGATAGTAGAACGTGAAGTAAGGGTGACGAAGAGAACCAAACAATATCATCAGCCTCGCCGTGGCAATGGTGGTCGTGAGGCACACAGATCAGCGCTTGATGCTGACGTCACCCTTCTTGGGCTTCCCTATGCGACCCTCTCACCCCTCGATCACACCTTGCCTCGCAACGGTCCGTGGTGAACATGGTATTTGATGAATCGATACCGCTCAAATATGCCCACGTACTCCTCTTCATAGAGCCGTCTCCTCCGCCGACGCAGCTCGCAATATTGCCTGATATTGCTGCGCCAATCCGCTCAACCCTGCACTTTGCGCTGTCATCCCCGCTCACGTCAGCCCCACTCGGAAGCGCTGCTTTACTACTCACCTAAAGTCGAAAGGACCTGCTTTGCCAGCTCCCTCTTTTGCAAGCCGACGACGGTTGGCGTCCAGCGCTCTTGCCGATTTGCATGACTAAGTCGTGTCAGCTCAGCTAAAACCCAGGACATGGCTCCGTTTAGAGGGGCGGCTGTCTTCGGCGCTGCAAATGCCGGGAACATCTGAAGTTAAGATGGATAGGGGTGAATCGTTTCTCGTTTGATGGTAGATGGCAGGGGCGCATTGGAAAGTAACAGGATGTTCGAAGTGGCGGAGTGATGTGTGGGAGCGGAATGAAGACTGACTGATATATCGGTCCTACAAGCTCCTTGACCAGCTCCTCCGATCTCGCTCTGAACCCCTCCTTCCCGAGTACCGCCGCGTATCGGATCAACCAGTGCTTATACTCCTCCTTCGAATCAAGCAGTTCCGCCGCTCGTATACGAGTCTCCAAATGACCCATCTCCATAGCCTCGTTCCACCATTCTGGCTTGTCTCCCTCAGCCGTCTGTCGACCATCCAATGCTTCCGTAACTTGCGCTTCGATCTCAGCCAGCGGACCGGCCGAATCGGCCCGAGCTCGTCGTGGCTCGGTGCTAGGAGTACCTTCCAGGTACCATCTCGAGCAGATACATGACCATTCGGACCGGGGGATGTCGTATATGTAGGCGGCAGGCTCGGAGGTGATGATGATTGGCACGCCATTTGGACGTAGGTCGACCTCGGTCATGTCGATTGATGAAGAAAGGGTTGTGGAGGATGAAGGTGGATCGAGAAGATGACTGAGGGACGTGGGCTGAAAGATAGACTTGCCGGACCTCACGTCACTAAGTTTCTCAGCGATGTGCGAGCATAACGAAATAGGTTCACATACAGAACCCTGACTTGACAAGTAGCAGTGACAAGGAGGAGCATGTCTTTTCGCGCGACGATTTCAACAGCGGGTGATTCCAGCCTCAGACTACATAAGCTGGCACGAAATCAATCATACCTCGATGTTCGGGAAGGGATGACTCACTGTCTTCCCGCAGGTGAGTAGATATATACAGATCCATCTTCACACGCGACCGCAGAAAAGCTCGCCGACATTGCTAGACCAAGAATCGCTGACGGGAGGTAATCGATCCATTGATCCTGCCCGTTCGCAGAATAGATGACTTTGTTCTTCCCTCCCGCGTTCTCTGCATTTTGTGCTTCAACGTAGGACTGCAAGTCGGGATTGCGAGACTTGGCTCGCAGTATATTCTGTATGCATGGCACTGGGAGGGTTCTCGCTGCTCCGCCCGATCCACCAGGAATACTGACCCGAGGTGCTCGGATACCACGGACGTCATCGACGTTGCGAGTCTGTGTCGAGATCATCATTCTTCCCTTCGCTGCTCGCGGATTGCTGTCCCCTAGCAAGCTCGCCTTGCGCTTGATCGCGGTCCTAGAGGATTCGCCGACTGGTGCATCGCCAGTCCTGTTGCCATTGGTAAACGCTGCGTGAGCATCCTGGAACATCCTGGCGGTGGACGCTTGTGCAGCCGAAGGGCTAGCGAATGGCTGGAGGGGAGCGGCCGAGAAGGCGTCTTCGTTATTTGCCATCCCGTTCGTCCGTGCCGAGGACAAGTCGGTACGCTGGCTTCGGTCGGCCGGCTTGGCCTTTCGAGGTTGAAGTATATTGACTTGGGCAGTCGATGCATGGGGTGCCCCAAAGCCGTTGGCAACCTGTGGAGCAGGGTGAAGTGCGAGAGGACGAGCAACAACACGCTTGGGGGGATGGTACAGATATTCATCGAGGACTATCTGGGTCGCTTCGGGTGCGGCAAGCTCGGGAAACTCCTTGCTTCCAAAGGAGATAGCGCAGATTGTGCCGTCGCCCGAACAACCGTAAAGGTGATACCCGTCGTTAGACCTGTACGGAATCAACGATGGTCTGAAGACAAGATGCACTCACCAGCACAAGTCAAGCAGTGGTCGGCTGAAGATATCGTGTAGCACGACCATAGGCTTGTGCATAGTATTGCGCCAGATTGAGATGCTAAAGTCGTCTGCACCCAGGGCAACCATGCAAGACGCCGTCGCTCGTGCGGGCCGTTGACCATCTTGGAAGAAGAGGCGAGGATTGAATGCCTAGACAGCATCAGGTGACGTCCGACATTAACATATTAGGGATTCACCGCTACTTGGATCGTGTTGGCATGTCCAACAAATGAGATGGAAGAATCCCATCCTTCACGCTCGATCACGGCAGCAACGAAGACGGGACCATTCATAGCGTTCGAAGCGGCTATGAAAGCACCATCTGGCGACCAGCTGTCCCCACTTCAGCGACTGTACTAAGCCTTTGTGGACTGCTCACCTCAACCGTCGGAAGAAGGTAGATTTCGGCGAATTCTTGAATGGCTCCGACACTGTTTGAACCTCCGTCCAAGTAGCGGTATCCCATATCTTGACAGTCTTGTCGTCTGACTGACACAAGCGAGTCAGCGAGTTCGACCCTGACACTGGCAGCTAATGATAGCCGAGTAGCTAAGCGGACTCACTTGTGTAGCTAGATAATTGCCGACTGGATCCCAAGTAACTCCCTTGACAAAGTCTCCATGTAGGTCGAGCTTGCGCAGACGATCTGCGATTCCGCCCACTCATCAGCGGAACATGAAGGCTCGGTAAGCCCGTATGCTCACCGAACGAGTACCCATCCCATATCCAGACCATCTTATCCAGTCCAACCGAAGCCATCATGGAATCATCCCTCGACCAAGCGATATCGATAATGTCTGAAGTATGTTCATCAGCCTGTGTGTATCGTCATTTCACCTTCAAGGGTGAGTCGGAGAGACTGACGAACCCGCCGTATGACCCACAAGTCTCGTCAAAGCCTTCCAACTTTCGTGATTGACATCGTCGGAACCGAAAACCCGACCTCCACCATCTCTACATTCCAAGTCAGCAACATTGACGAGATTCTAGCGAACTTGAATGAAGCTGCTACGCCGACCTGGAGCAGCCTGGCTTACTGGTCAATCCCCCATATCATGACCACCTGATCATCCGACCCAGTCGCAAGGAAACGACCATGATGTGCCCACCTCACCGCAAGCACAGATCCTAGGCGTATCTGATCAGTCTTCTAGCTGAAGTATGAGCACAGCTAGCTTACCCGTATGAGCGGACATGGTGCAGAGCAGCTTATGATTCGCCTCATTTTCTTGAGCTTCCGAATCAAGGATGGGTAAAGTCGACCATATCTTGACTTTCTTATCTGCACCATCGACATCTTTTCAGCTGACTTTCAACAACTGAGAGTAGAGATGATGCACCTAAACCTCCTGTTGCGAGTCGAGTACCGTCTGGATGGACAGAAAGGCTGAAGATGGGGTTCTTCTTGTCTTTCTCGTCTACGTTGCAGCTCATCTCAGCTCAGGTTTACCGACCACCTGCCAGCTTTGTAGATAGCTCGCAAGGTCTGGACCCACCTGTATGTTCCACCCAATTGGGCTTGGTCACCCTCATCTTGCTTCCCCTCCCTCAACGATCCATCAAGGATGAGGAGCTAATTGATGGGACTGAAAGTCGGGTAGGGCTGGTAGCGCAGCTGTACGAGACAGCAAGATAATCGTGAATTGAAGACTTCTCAGTTTCGACGTTTGAAGAAAACGGCTGGAGGGGGGGGGAAATCATGGAGAGTAGAAATCCATCAGACCATACACTACTCGAGTACTTCAATACGAGGTAGACAAGAGGAAAAGCGCGCGAGATATAACACGTCATTTTGGTACTAGTTTTATCAGATTGGCTTTCCACCGTCTTTGACGCGTCTGTCAACAATCAGCATTATATTCCTATGCTCCCCCTTTCCGAGCTGCTGAAGCCCAGCATTTGCTATTGCGCAGGAATTGTCACCAAAAATGGCACCTCGAAAGTCTACAAGTAGATCCGCTCGACCTTCCGACCCGGCTCAACCGGTAGCAAGCTCAAGCAAAACGACCCTCGATGCTCTTCCCCCTCCAAACATCACAGAATCGATCACACCCGACTACATCCCTACAACCCGCGAGAAGGTCGTACTCACTGAAGATCAACGAGGTCGTTTCATCCACGAGGTCCGTTTCTGCTTTCAGCTTAGCTATGGTAAATCAATCTGACGGGTTTGCTCGTAGTTGGTTGGCTTCCACCCCCGGACGGTATGCGACGACATAAGCGAAGCTGCCCGACTGGAAATCTACAACACCGTGCAAGGGATCGAAGGGTGGGCTGGACAGCTGAGTAATGGTATGGGCGAGGAAGTCGAGCGGGAGGTCGATATCGTCCGTCCCATCCTTCTAGCGGTCTGAGCTTGACTGACCAGGTCGATAGGGGTTGCATGCGCTTGAGACATTGCTCGAATCGCACATCGATAAAGCGTTCGATAAGTTCACTGCTTGGACACTACGGAACGCCTTTGAGATACCTTCAGACCTCGAGGTGGTTCTGGTACGTCCTCCCTCCTCGCTCTTATGCATCATACTGAAGGGTGGGGTTCTAGCCGTGGCATCGTGGTCTCGACTTCGCGAGAGGAGAATATGTAGCTTTCCTTCCCAAGGGTGAAAATACACTCGTCGACAACCTTGAGAGCTTTCGAGACAAAGTCGAGCAAGTCGGTGACGTTTCATCGCGTGCCGAGAAAGCCGAGCTGAGTTGCACAGATGAGACTACTGTCGCAACGGCTCGAGAGAGCCGAAACGCACCTAGATCGACGGTTGGAGATCGCCAAACAGCGGAAAGCGGAGGTGGGATTCGTCAAAGAGGTCTTGTCGTCATCTGGGTGTACGTCCTTCATCTGCCTCCTCATGTCTTCCTGCTCCCTTGATTTCCCGCTTCCCACTCTACATTTTCCTTGGATCAATCACATCGTCTGTTATGTGTCCTGCTGATCAGCCGGCAGTATCGCCCCTCCCACCGAAAGCTGCCTCACTCCAACAAACCCTATCGTCCCTCCACACCACAATCTCCCCACTCGACATCCAAACGCCCGCCTCTCTGCCTCAAATGACAGGAACAGGGGGACACACCAAAGCATGGGACCTAGGACGACAGGCATACCTCAATTGGGCTGTCGGGAAGATGGTTTCCGCTTCCGGTGGAGCAAGCGATGTACCCGGAGGCGACAAGATGGAGGGTTTGGAGGAGGTGATGGTCGGGATGCGCGGTGGAGAGGGGATGGAGAAGCTGGCGAAGGCTGCTGGGGCGTAGATGCGCGACGGGACTGGATGTTGTGCAACTTCAATTGCTTACTTAATAGATGTACTGTAGTATCTCAGCTAGATCAGCCACCCATCTGAAGACCACTGCATCATCCGGGAGGATGTCACCACTGCCGTTGTCACTCAAAACCCATTCACATTAAGCCAAGAATCATCTGGTATCTACAGTATCTCCAATTCAGACCAACCATCCTCCTATCAATCTGATCCTCTTCGTCAGCATCCAGTCTCGGCTTGAAGAGGCACAAAACTCACCATGCCCTTCCAACTTCGCCTTGAGCTTACTCATGAAACCCTTCTTCTTCCCTCCATCAGCACTCGCATTACTTCCCGTCCGATTATGAACCTTCTCTTCCACACGCGAAGCAGTCTTTTGTTCCGGAGACGTGGGAGTCACGGGGGAAGCGGTAGTAGGGTTTGTGGTGGTACTGGCAGTAGTGGGCGTCGCCGTAGATGTGGGACTGTTCTTGGCGTCTGCAGTGCCGGCTTGCCCACGACCGCCACTCTGGGTATTTGACGAGGACCTAGCGCCAATTGGGCTAGGGACGTTCTTGCCTGGTACACCAGCATCGTTCGAAGCTGATCCAGCGGTGGAAGGGGTAGGGCCACTTTGTCCAGACGAGTTCTTCAATCCATCGTTGGTGCCCGATTGCTCGGCAGCTGGGTACGATCCGGATTCCCTACTTGTTCCGCTAGCACCTCTAGACGAAGGATGACCGACGCCGTCTTCCTCGATACCGGGAGTAAGGCTGGTAGTATGGGTAGGTCCAGGTCCATGAGTCGTGGATTTCTGTCCCGCTGAAGTAGCCACAGCCCTAGTCCCGGCCGATTCACCGGTAGCACCAGCGTTTGCGGACTGATTCGCAATAGGCGGCGAGCGAGATCCTTCATTGCCTCCTCGAATAGCCGTGATCGAAGCTGTCGAAGTCGTACGATCGTTCGACAGACGGGTGTCCTGCGCGGTCGGAGCGCTCGGTAAAAGAGTGCTCATGTACGAAGTAGTTGCGTCTGACTCGTCAATCCCTTGTAGACCTCTTGCATCTGCTCTGCCAGCAGAGCGGGATGCCGGACCGGTCGAAGAGGCGTTGTACGATGAGTATGTTGTTCCGGATGGTGGTACACCGCGAGTAGCTCGCGTCGATGTAGGAGCATCCGGCACGGTAGAAGCACTCGTCTCATCGATCCCCGGGACACTTTCCATGTTGGTAGCCCCATAATCGGCACCTTGGCCGAGGAAAGTAGCGGGAAGAGGCTTGACGAAACCGAGCTGACCCGCCGTGCTGGACTTCCCCTCGTTTGGCATCCAATCGTCGTCATCTACGGTGGTGGTCTGGGTGGTGGTTCCTTTTAAACTCGTTGATCCCCGGAAACCGGATGACCCCTGGAAACCGGATGAGCTCTCGTAAGCGGATGAGCTTTGGTAACCGGATGATCCCTGATAACCGGAAGACCTCATCGTGTCTTCCGTAGCGGTACCGGTACTCGTTGTGATCTCTTTAGGCCCGGTCGTCGCGGCAGGCGTCTGAGTACTAAGCCAAGTGTTCTCCGCATCGAGTGTGGCAGAGTCAGCAGGGGCGGATGACGCGAAGTCAGTCGCCTGCGATGGGATCTCAGCACCGCTGGAAGCATTCTCGAAGTTGGGCGGCGAGGTCCTGCCAGAGGTCTTAGTATTGGAAGCGAAGCTCGACGATGTCGGGCCTTTAGCTTCGTTCGAAATGTTTTTGCTATTTGTCGCGAGGTCTGTAGCGTAGCTCGTGGATGTGGGGCCTTCAACTCTTCTCGAGATGCTATCCATGTCCGACGGGAAGATTCGGCTCGTCGTTTGGGCAGCATTTCTGTAGCTGGTTGCGCCAAAGTCTTCGGCACCCCTCGAAGTGTTCTCGAACTCAGACGGAGCTGCAATCGAGGCTTCCGGCGCTGATGCTCCAGCCGCTTCCGTCGGGAACTGGGTGCTCGACGACAGGTTCTCGAGGTCGCTCGGAGCGAGTTGGCTACTTGTTGTGCTAGCGAAATCGTAGGTGTTTTGGGTGGGAGCTGGATCGCTCATCAATAGACCTTTGAAGTCGGGGGCGATGTTACCGTCCTCCGCCGAGGAGGCAGGCACGACGTCCTCCGCAATCGCTGAGCGAGAAGTCCGAGGCTCCCTTGAGAAGTTCTTCGCATCGAAAGCGGGACCAACGGCTGCAGTCGCGCCACCCGCGAATCCTGTAGCTGTCATGGCGGCAGCGGAGCTCTCCGTGAAGTTATCGGCATCAGACGGGGCAGTGTAATCAGCTGTAGAGTCAGCGAAGCTGTTGGTAGCAGCCGAGGAGCGAGCTTGATTGTCGGTTGAGAGGCTCTGGAAGTCACTTGTTTGAGTCCTGCCTGCAGCCGATTCATCGCGGTTTCCAAACGCTGGATACTGGTTCGGCGTGTTTGAGGACTCTAAAGCAGTATCAGGCTGAGTGGGAACAATTGACCGGTCGTTGGTATCCTGAGGTCCACTGGAGTCCGCTGCCCCGGACGTACTCGACGGTCCAGGTGTAGTGTTCACCACACCACCGGAGTCACCCTCAGTAGCTACAAGTCATCAGCTTCCAGGCATTATCAGAGAGATGAAGGCTCGCCCTTCTCGTCAGGAAGAACAGCAAAGCCAGCCTCAGATACTTTACCGGGCAGAGCCCCGGCACTACCCGATGTCTCGCCTGGGAGCATACCTTGATTCTCCTGCGACGGGAGACTGATGGGTTCTACATCGATAGTCAGCGACGTGTAATGTTGGGAGGAGGCGAGACGTACTGGTGACGACTTCCGCGGCTAGCTTTGACTTCGGAGGGACTAGCTCCTGTCAACTACGATTCGGCAGTACGACAGAGCACCCACCTGCCCCAGTAGTAACCTTCGCGTGCTGATCACCAGCTCCGGTGGCTGCACCGATGATTTCGCCGAAGAGACCCTTGACCTGGCCGAGGACACCTTGTTCACCGAGGCTCGCATTGGAGGTCCGGCCTGACGAGTCAGCGATTGTATCTGCAATCACGAGCTCTCTTGAGAGGAATCTGGAAAAGTTCACTCACGAACGCCACTTTGAACGGTCTCCTGAACTGTCTGAGCAAGTTTGGAACTCCGAAGTTTGGCTTCGTCGAAGAGACCTGCAACAGACCTTCAGCAACAGCCATGACGTCCTTGATTTCTGACGAGGAATGTACCTGCAGCGCTGACACGACTTGCTTGGATGGATCCAGCAGGAGCTTGCGGGTCGATAGGCTTGTTGGAGAAGACTTCCTTGAGACCCGAGGGGATGACTGCGAATGCAGTGGTCCCAACATCCCTTAGGCTTCCCGCGACGTCCTATCAAGCGGTCAGCTGGATAGCGTACTTTTTTGAAGGACCTGCTTACAGAGTAGACGGAAGTCGGACCGCCTGGAGCACCTGGAACTGGGACTTGTTTCACGGCTGAGTTCGGGTCAGCCCATTTGCCTGGATTGTAAACGGGGTAACTCACGACCCCAAGCACCAGGCATCTCAAGTCCAGGACTCATCGGGCCCGGAGTAGTGGGTCCTTCACCACTACTCAACAACTGCCTCTGAGCCTGCTCCCTCCCACTCGGCACACTTCCACCTCCAAAGAATCCCTTACTCGCCGAGGTCGAAGTCGACTGAGCAGAAACATCCGGCGTCGAAGCAGCGTTCCCATCAGTCACCTTCCTCGCCTGATCGACTCCACTAGTCGGAGCCGTTCCAGCCCCGGAGCTCTTCGGCGAAATCTCAACTCCACCCGCCCCAGCCCCCATCAACTGCCTGGCAGCCTGTTCCCTACCGCTCAACTCATTCAATCTCCTCCCTTCAGCAGTCCCAGTCATCGCCTCCTCACCAGCCAACACCCCGAGCTGCGTCTTCACGAAACTACTCCTCTCAACAGGTTCAAAATGAGGAGTAGGGTTGAGTAGACCTTTACCTTTCGCTTGCATTGCAGCTAACTCGGCGCGGGTGAGACCTTCGGTGTGTGGTTTGCCGGTAGTGGGGTTGATCGTGTAACCTGGTTTGGGGACGTTGGGGGAAGATGCGAGGCCTCCTCCTCCTCCGAAGCCTGAGGAAGGAGGTGCTCCGGCTAGGTAACCGAATTGAGAAGGGTTGTTGGTGGATTCTGATCGAGAGGATGAGGTTTGGGAAGGGGGTTGAACGAAACCTGATGTCTGGGATGTTGCTCCAGATGGACCAAGGGAGTTTGATGATAGGGCAGGGACGGATGATTGAGGGTTAGACCCAGCAGTATTGTCGTCCATCCTGGCTGAACGACTCTTCAACTGAATTTGGGTTGTAAAGGAAAAAGTATGACTATTCGAAGCAAGCCGTTTCGTTTAGTCACCGAATTGGTACCCGAGTAACGGCACCTGACGTCACCACTTCCATCACCCTAACTCCCGGTTACAGGGTTCAAGATTTAGTGGCATTTCGAGGCACTTGGGGCGTGAGGCGAGATACTTGTACGCAAGCGAGAAAGATGCATAGATGCTACATGATATTGTCAAGTATGTATGCCGTATTTATGAAGCCCAAGAGTAAGCGCCCGGCCTAAACCTCCTCTGCTTCGTCGTGTCGCCCTTCAGACCCAGGGAAAGAGAAATCGATGAAAAGCGCTCCATACTGATCCGTCGAGACATCATACGCCGCCCCAAAGATACCCGGTAACTCATGTGGTCTTGGTGGAGGATACCTCTGAAAGTTCTGCGAGTCGCCTAGGTCAAGGTCAAGAAATCAGTACCTAACCTGGTGACAGTGTTTCAATTTCGACTCACCCATACTAGCCACCCTCGGCACGATCGGTGCACCAATCTCCTTCCTCTCCAAACTACCCCAATCAACCCCTGCAAACCAAGCATGTCCCATCACATCCTTCGCACCACCTCTCAGGTTTCCCAACCTCTTACTCCTGTCCGCCGTCAACAGCCCCCTTATCAAATCCTTCGCATAAGGATCCATATGACTCGGGAAAGCAATCTCGTTCCTGAGAATCTTCTCGTATATCCCTAACGGGTGATCATCGAAGAAAGGCGGGTATCCAGCTAACATCTCGAATGCCAAGATACCTAACGCCCACCAATCTACAGCTTTCCCGTGACCTTGAGAGAGAACGATCTCCGGTGCGAGGTACTCAGGAGTTCCACAGAGTGTGAAAGTCCTATCTTCGACTTCTTTCGCGAACCCGAAATCGGCTATACGGAGGTATCCTACTCGATCAAGGAGGAGGTTCTCCGGTTTCAAGTCACGGTAGATGATATTGTTTGTATGGAGGTATTCGATGGCGAGAACGATGGAAGCGAGGTAGAACCGTGTGACGTCGGCTGAGAACCGGCCTGCCCGTCGTAGGTGGGAGAATAGCTCGCCTCCGGGTATGTATGATAGGAGCATGTAGACGTTCAGGTGATCTTGGTATGTCGCGTAAAGCTCCACGACGAAGGGATGTCGAACTCGATCAAGGATCATTCTTTCCGAATTGATATGCTCGACCTGTTTCAGTCGCACGATCTCGGATTTCCGTAAGACCTTCATTGCGAAGTGAGGGAGTTGGCCATCCGTGTATTGCGTCGAAGCTGGAGAAGGGGAGAGCGGGTCGAGCGATTGAAACAGGTGAGGAAAGATAGGATGATACGATGTTGGTCGATAAGAAGGTCTCTGCCGGACCAGCAGGACTCGGCCAAATGTCCCTGTCCCTAGCGTTTCTACAATCTCCCAATCCACTAGACGCGCTTTGCCTCCAGCGGGTTGATGTGCGTATGTCACATTCGAGGTGGAGTACCTGTTTCCTAATCGATAAGAAGTGGACGAGTTCGAGGAATCTTCGACGACGCCTTCCATCGAGCTCCAGGATGATTGGGCGTCCCCAGTCGGAGGAGGGGTGGACATGAGGGATGCAGGTGGTGAAATAGGCATTGATGGTTGAGGCGATTGTGCAAAGGCATACTGATAACCTAGTGGGGTGTGAGCGTTAAAACTCATTTCACTAGCATCACGATCTCACTTGATACCTCTTGTTGCCGGCGTGACGACTCCCCCGTACCGCTCACTACAGCCGCAGGTCTAGCGGACTGCTGCTGCTGTTGCTGCTGCTTCATCTTCGACATATACGCTGTGTCTCGCCCACTTGAACTACCGCTCGGAATCGGCTGTTGAGGCGGTTTCGATGTTTGAGGTTGTGATGCAGCGAGCTTTCGCCGTTCATGGGGGAGTAAAAGGGACATCGGGTCCATTTTGAACTTGGTGGTCCGGCTGCGTGAGCTCGAAGAAGATGATCGTGGGGCATCCGAATCCATGATGGGGCAGAAGGCGGGATCAGGAGGAAGTAGGGGATGTACGGTAGTCTGGATCAATAGACAATGGAGTTAACGACTGAATACGCTCATTTTAACCGGATGATCGCTTGACGGAGAGCAATCGTACCGCGATGTCGACGTGCGTGAAAGACGGGAGTCGTAAGTCGCCCTTAATCCGTTGATATCGCGAGCATTCGAGAGTGATTCGTTGGTAGGCGTTGCGCGAGGTTGCGAAAGGGTATAGCCTTCCACCAAGTCGAAAAAGAGGGAATAAACCAGGCTCAGAGTCGTGACCCGTTTCGACGACACCCACGGCCTGTTGAGCGTTCTCGTTCCCACCAACAATCGAAGCGAACAAGGGCAATGACGAGGAGATCGACAAAGCAAACAGGTCGACTTAACCGAGATCAAAAGACGAGGAGGACTAATATTGACATGTCTGCTCCGATTTAGGGGAAAATCTCCGAATGAGGACAAAAATTACCTCCGGCAGAGGAAAGGGTTACGATACTCGATTGCCTTCCAGGTTTTTTCATTCTGCCTTAACCTAAATCCGTTAACGCTCGCGCCGAAAGCGGTTTAGCTCGATGAATAGTGTGTATCAACTCGTACTGCTTCCACCAAAGAGGTACGGCTTCTGGCAGATCGTCGGCGAAGCGCTCGGCATATGCGTGCCCAAGTCCTTTTTCATCAGCGCACCGTGCGTCGAGTCCCAACTCTACGTCTTACCTTCACTTTCCTCGTAAATCGGACCCCGTACAATACCGCCTTTACACTAGTCCATCTGCCACCCTCAATGAATCATTTGCAGAAACTGTCACATGAGCTCCTATAAAGCAGCTTCTAGGACAGCTGAGTAGCTGTGGTAGCATTACCTAACCATCTAGCTCAATGGTGTCATGGAAGGTTCGCAGCTGGGGCTGTTCTTCCGCAACATTTTCACAAACATCATATTCCTTCCACAAATAGGGGCAGATGTCGAAGCGCGCGGCTCACTTACTTACTTGGCCCTTAGCGGCCCCGTTGCGTGACTCTATGCCCCCTCGACCACTTCTTGATCCCACGTGTCGACATGCAGAGCGCCACACACCATAATACCGCAGATCCTCGGGGAACCCCTGGTCCAATCAGCCGAGCACGAAGGACCGCCGCCCATTCGCTTCTTCCTCCTCGACCTACCTTTCCCATTCAGCAAGACTTCCTTATCAACATCTTCATCTGACTGCAAGAAGGCGTTCCAAGTAGAGCCTGCGTTACCGGTGTCCCTTCCCCTCGAGCGGGGCACTTGTTCCTTAATCATGGTTGATGGGATAGCGGACGGTGAGCATTCCATACCGCCTTGATGGCTGCCGCTCAGGCGTGAGCCTGGTCGGGAGACCGGTTGCTGCCCTTGACTTGACAACCGGCTGGTGTTTCCGGGTGATTGACAAGCTGTAAGAGGAAGCAGCGCCGGACGTGCTATATCTTTCCTCCTTACGAAGCACGCCCTGACTCGGCCGGGATGTAAATCCTACATATGGCGCGTGGTCCTCACATCCGTGTCTATCAGGGCTGTGCTGCTGTCGACAACGTGGATATTATGCAATTTGCTGATGTGCTATTCCTCAGATTGGTTCATCTGCCTGGTCCCGCTTTCCTCCTCCACCGACACCACCACCAAATCCTTCTCCCTCAAGCATCTTCTGGCTGTCCACCAGCGGGACGCGAACGAGTCTAACGAGAAGGATGGCAAGTCCAAGAGGCCTGATCGTCTGACGAAGGGAGGCATCGTGTTGGGTCGGAAGGGTCACGATATTCTTCGGGACAAGCATAATGGAGTAAGCATTCGTCCTTCCTTCGTCCATTTGTCCTTCCTCTGACGAGGGCCTAGGAATTGACGTCGCCCATTATATCGCGCAGCCATGCTCAGATCAATATCACCCCGAATGGTCACATCTACTTGACCGACCTGGCCTCGCTACATGGCACGCAGATCATCCCCTCTGGCTCTATCCTCAGCTGCATCTCGTCCTTCAACGAGCCGAATCCACAGCCTATCCGTCTCAAGCCTTATTCACCCGTACAAATCTGTGACGGTGATACCGTGTTCCTCGGCAAGTCTGTCCAATCAGGGAGGGAAGACTATCGCCCCATCAAGGTCCGAGTCAGCTTCCACTACCCCGAGCTCGGCCGAGGAAGCGGTAGCGGCGCCAAGCGAACCAGTATCGGTCCGTGGACCGACTCCGCCAATGGCAAATTCGCTTTTATTGCAGACTTAGGACGGCTGAGCGCTATAGTCCGGAAGACCGGTAGTTGGCAGGCTGAGCAGGAGAAGATGATGGGATCCTCCGATCGTGTTGAGGAATCCAATGTCCGCGAAGAGTCAGGCGGCGAAACACAGTCGCGTTGGCAGCATTTGCGTCGGCTCGACATGACAACTCACCCTTCTTCCGAATCTGATCCGTCCCGCTCTGAGGACGAGCGAAAAATGGCGGACGGTGTCCCTGATCCGCTCACTCCGCTTTCTTCTCCAGGCGACGTCGAGGTCGCTCCCGATCATCAGTCAACTAAGTCTGGCGGTTATCGCGTTCCTCCTTCCGTCCTGTATCAGAGCGAGGACGAGCAAGACCTCCCTCGAGGCTCGACCGCAGTACGCGGGGACCGCTCCGAGGACCTGCTCACTGAAGACGAGGGTCCCGAGGTATTCAGCGTACACCGAAAGCCATCCGTTCGGCCCGCCTCATACACCGAGCGGACTGCTGCTTGGTCTGCTAACGAGCGCTTGAGCGAAGCCGTTCTTCCTGAAGTCCACGCTTCTCCGTATGGCATACAGAATTCCCATCGTTTCGGCTCTTGTCCTAGCAACGGTGTGCTACCGCAAATGTGGGGCAACAGTCCGTGTGTCGTCAATCACCCTCCCTCATACTCCGAGCACCTCCCATTCGATCGATACTCGCCGGCGAGGCATGTGAGCGATTCGTCCAAAGTCGTACAAATGATGGGTGTGGAGTGGCTCAGTCAGAGGGTGCCCTTGGAATCGACAATTACGACCCCCTATCCTGCAAAGGCACACGCAGCCCTTCCTGGAGATGAGGAGGAAATCCCGGCGGAGGATGACGAAGGGGATGACGCCCGAGAGGGCCACAGTCAAGGCTCTTCTGAGCGCGATCCCGCATACGGAAGGTGGTATTCGTACAGCTCGGATGTGGAGGAGGAAGCGGCTGGGTCGCGACTTGTCTCCCCTATATCTTGTGGCCATGGTGCTGCACCAGATGAGGACTTGTCCGAGGAGGAGAAGGTCAAGTCGGAGAAGGCAGGTGACGAGCAGCAACTACCCGCTACGAACTTCCAGTCCCTCTTCTCTGAGCATGATGGAGAGGATGCGGAGGTCAAGGACGAGGTTATGGAGGAAGTTCCGACGTATGGCGATGACCGAGCACGAAGTCCGAGCAATTCGGAGAGGCAAGTCACGTAAGTCCCTTTTGACATCCCTATTACATTGCTGATCAACTTTTAATAGGCCTTCGGAAGATCTCGCGCTGCGCCTCAAGCTCATCAAGTCCCCTAAGAAGTCCGGTGGTCGTCTCAAGGTCAATCATCTATCCCAGCTTCTCTCAGAGCAAGATTCGATCCTCAAAGACGCGGCCATCTCCGCTCCGAAAAACCCTACAGCTCTACACCTACCACCGTTCGTGAAGCCTACTCCTCCGATCTCGAACGAGCGTGTTCGATCGCCTGAACCGCCTCAGGCTGATGCGGATGACGAGGATGAATCGGTTGAGTCTGAGGACGATGGAGATCTTCGCGAATGTTTCCGGAATGGGAGAATGGAACGTCACGAGGTGGATGAAGAGTATCACGAGGATGAGGAGTACTCTGAGGACGATGAGCATGTCGTTGTCGAGGGAGAGTATGATGAGGAGGATGAGGTGCATTCGGAGGAAGGATATGAGGAGGTAGATGAGGAGGTAGATGAGGAGGAGGATCATGATGGAGAATACGATGAGGAGGAGGAAGATGAGGACGAAGAAGCCGACGATGAGGAGGATGAGGGTGAAGACGAGGAGGAGGACGATCAAGTGAATTCGGATGATGATGACGAAGATGTGGAGGAAGAGCCGGAGGACTTCGACGAAGCTGTCAGGAGGACCAGCGGTGAAGCGGCGGCGGACGCTATGCGTGATGCCCTTGTTGGTGGGCTCATGGAGCGCCTGGCGTCACCGATGCGCGAGGAGGAGCTGCTTGAGGTTGTCGTGGAGGAGGCGGTCGTTGTGACACCGCCATCGACTGTTGACACTGAGGAGGACCTTGAGGAGGAGGGCAATGAGCAGGTAGTCGAAGATGGTGAGTTCATCGGAGCAGAACTTTGAGTATGGCTGACTGTTGTTGTACAGTCCCGGCGTTTGCGGACACATCAATGCAGACCGAACCAGCTCCACCGACTCCCGAGTCTCCTGTTCGTGAACGCAACCCATCGATCAGCGATAGGTCGTCTTCCGCAGGTCCGGTTACCCCGCAATCGACCCTCAAGCGGCGTCTCCCGGACGACTTCGACGCGCCGGCGACCAATACCGAGCTAGTCGCTGCTCCGCCGGCAGCAAAGAAAGCACGAAGTATCGCCTCTACATTCGGTCTGGTCGTGCTAGGTGCAGCGCTCGGGAGCGTAGGCACTATTGCCGGGTTGACGCAGCTTGCCGATTGAGAGGGGCGTGGTGTATCATTTGTGTGTATCCCGTTGTAGTTCACCTTTCTCCACTTCAGGTTGCCTTTTCATCTGTATGTTGATATTCTTCACCCTCGGAACCATGAGTGCATCGTGTCTGTGTATATTGGTATGCATGTGTATAGCCAGCCAAGTGCGAGGGGAGACCAAGCGTATCGTCATCCCAAGCTGTCTGGTCTCTGTTTCGGTTCCAAAAGTCTGGCTTTGTCGGGTGGAGGTGGACCAAGCCGTCGGAGACATGTTCCACTGCAGCAGCGAGTTGACTTGTGACACTGTTTCTCGCTGATGAGTCCGCTCGACAATCATGGTTACTCGGGATCGATGGACAAAGCTCACCCGACCCAGTCCCGACCCAACTGCTCCAAACGCTACCTCACCTTCAACATACTCCATCCTCATCTATCTCTCCTACATCATCCTCCTACCCTTCCTCCCACCTTACATAATCTACCTAACCATCCACTACCTCCTAACTCCGATATCATTTCAACAATGGACCCTCCGATTCACGCTCACAAACCGTCTTAGAAAACTACACAATACCGTCTTATCAACCCTACCTCTCCTCCCTTCCGAGAGGAATGATGAATGGGTAATCCCACCAGATGCAGGGCAGTATGGGCAGCGATCAGAACAGGTGATGCGGAGGTTGGATCGGTCAATCTTTCCCCAGTCGGTAAGGAGATGAGAGTCGGCGTGGGGAATGTGAAAGGTGTAAAAAGCGTTGCGGAAGCTGGTTTCATGATCTCCCCTCTGGGAAGTTTCGCTGCGATGGGGAGGGGGGAGGAGGTGGGAAGAAGAGGGGAGAAGGATATACTTCACTTGCATGGAGGGTGAGTTGATGTTCTCTTCCACTTGACCCGCTGAGACCGAGCTTCTCCCTTGAACCTTGACTTTTGGGTGGATATAGGGGTATGGTGAAGGGCTGATGATGGATTGATTGTGCAGTGGGTCTATCAGGGGACATCCTCTTTGGGCGTCTTTCGCGCTTGGCCTGGGCAAGGGGACGAGGTCGCGAGTGTTCAGTGAGTGATCCGACGCCTCGTAATTTCATTCCCTACTCCATCAGTCGTCAGAGCTTGCTCGAGGCTTTCGCTTATTCCCGCTTCATCTTCACATCTTCACGTCACGTCGGCTTCGTCCCCATGACACTACGGAATTAGTGGCGAGCTAACCCTTTGCTCCAGCTGTGAGCTATCGAAAAACCCTCTCCTCCACCTCTGCCTTCCCCGCACCACTCCTAGACGTCCTCTCAGCATACATCTACCTAACCCGTACCCTCCGCTTCCCATCCCGCTCCAGCAGGAGCTCACCTCGCCTCGCTCTTGTCCCGATACCTAATCGACTTGTCCCTCCCTCAACCGGGTTGGCTCATCCTCGCTTCCCCTTGGTGTGATATCACACTGTCCTCCCTAGTTATCTCCGTAATGCGGGGTGGGATACACTCGCTCCTGCGAGGTTGAAGCTAGCTGTCAGGTCGGCAGTGAGGTGGTACAAACCTGACGCCTGGGGGGAGAGCTATTTCTCACCGAGTAGAGCTGGAAGGGAGGAATGGAAGTATTTGGAGGAGGAGGGGGTGAAGGTTTATGTCATGTGCGGTGGGAGGGATTTGTTTGTGGATGAGATTAGGGGGATGGTTGGGGTGATCAAAGGTGCTGGGGTGGATGTGCGCTTACGCGAGGTGAGCTGCTGTTCTCCTTTCTGCGACGTCGAGGAGTCGTCGAGATTGATGGCGATGCTGTGATGCTGATGATGGAGTAGGATCCGGATGGATTGCATACTTTTATGTTGAATGAGGCTGGGGCGAAGGAGGTGTTTCGAAAGGATCTGAGGGAGGTGTTAGGGATCGACTGATAGTACAGGATGAAGTTGTTGGGCAATGGAAAGGACGAGGAGCGATCACGGAGCTTGACGACCTCAATTGGTGACCAGCGCAGTAGTCATCGTTCGGTTTTAGCGAGGAGTCTGGGACAGTGGAAGCCTAAGGAAACGCAGAGAAGGCCTGGAGAAAATTGCCACCTGCCACTTTGCGCACGAGCCTGATTTTTGATTCGGGGGTTCATTTGCCGCTCATCCCTGCTTTCCACCTTTTGACTTTCTTCTTCACCTTCCAACTCACCTCATTGAGTTTCAATTTCAATTTCTCACTTCCTGGACCTTTTCTCAAGATCATCGGTGTCACTCACGATGCCCCGAGATGTATACCATCCCATCGAAGGTAACGTCTCCCCATCACGAAAACGCACTGACCCCCTTCCTTCCGCAGAATCCCTTAAATCCCTACGCCAACAACTCCAAATCCTCCCAATTACATCCAGGACCGATCCAGCTCTTATCAATCAGCTCAAGGAGACACTTTCGGAATTGATTAAGACGACCGAGAATTATACTGGGAAGAGGAAGGGGAAGAAGAGGGATCGTGATGGGGAGAGGAGGGACGAGGGGGGAAGGAAGGCTGATTGGATGGATAGTGAAGGTTAGCTGGTCCTTTCTCCTCGGAAGGCTTCTCTCGGAAGTAGTCGGGACATGAGGGAAGTGAGCTGAAGTATGAGCAGGGGTATCGATCTGGAACCTTGCAGCTCAGGCTAGTCGGTCCATCTCTTCGAGTGATGATGGGCAGGAGGATGTGGCTATAGCTGCTGCCAGTAGGCCTTTTTGACGAACCCGTCCAATCGTTGCTGATGATTTGCTGAGTGAGGCTTGCCGCTTTCAGGCTGGTGGAAGCGGCGACTAATCGAGGTTGTCCGCCAAGTTGTCAGTCTAGCCTGATAATCATTTCGTCTGCTCGACTGACGATGTTCAGTCGTCATTCGACTTCTGGATATGCTTTCGAGGACTGTGTCTGCCCTCCTCAGTATTGGTCATCTGGAAAGAGATTATTACTTTAATGACGTGTATGTGCTTAGCTGCAGGAGACAAGACCTCTATCGTAGACCTCATTGGTACGGGTGCCGAGGTGAGTGATCATCCAGAACAATTTGCCAGATCGCTTCATACACCTTGAGTGATCTTGGCGATCATGCTGATCAACACTTGTAGTACGAGACTGTCCTCAAGTCGATGTCATTCCCGGAGAAGTCGAAGGATGCGAAGGAGCAGAGTAGCGCCTTGCTTGCTTTCGCTCATACACGTATTGATGCGGTGAGTTCGGCCACCTTTCCGAAGCATCGTGGAGTGGGCTATTGAGGCGGCCTTGTCGTCGGCCTTACGGCTGACAAAGAAAAAGAAATATGAGCAACGGATGATCGGTCACGTTACCATCAAAGCGGTTGAGCTGATTGATCCTCCTCCAGGCAATGTCTGAAGATAACCCGGACTTTGCCCTAATCTTCGTGACAGGAGCTATGGGTCAGTCATCCGTTTTCGTTGACAATCACGGTTAACCCTGTAGAAGATCTCGAGCAAGAAGGGTACCTCAGTCCAACAGAAGTGAGGGATAGCTGTGCTTGTGGGATGTGACTGATAAGTCCCTCAAGTACCGTGAACTTGCATCGAAATGCTGGTCGATCGGGAACGAGATGAGGCGGAACGGCGAAGTTGATGGGCGGGACTTGTCCGCTGAAGCCATAGAATGGCTGAAGAAGGGCGAGTACTTTGTGGAGAGGATGGAACTGCGGCATGAGCATGCGCCTGGCATCCGAGATCTGAAGGTACTTTCCTCGCTGTGCAAAGAGTCGAGAACACCTGTATTGACAGTATTGCTCTCTCGAAGATTGCGCTGTTGCGCAGCCTCGGTGAGTTGATCAAAGATCTCAGTTCACTGACTTTCCTTTCATCATGCAGCTCGAGCATACTTGACCCAGTCAAAGACTGATCCGCAAGCCTTCGATGCAGCTCAAGCGGTACTCGCAAGCCTCGCTCAGGAGACAGATCCGCATGTAAGCAAATTGCCGAATCAGACATCCTCTTTCCGGCTGACGTGCCATTAGGATAAAAGCAGTATCCACGATCTCAAGGTTCTCCAACTGCACACCCTCACAGCTCAGAAAGCCTCCGCAGGTCATATCCACGAAAGTGAGTCCTGCAAGACAACAAAATAATGACTACTGCAGCTATGGAGGATTTGCTCAAGACTGTTTCTTGGGATGAGGAAGGAGTGATGGAGTAAGTAACTACGTTCACTGCCTTCCGTTGCACTCTCATAAGACACTCAGGCTCCTTTCGGAGATCCACGGCCTTCGTGATTAGCAAGTCCTCCACCTCATCATGAATCTAGAGCTGATAGATTGTCTTCAGCCTAGAAGTCGCTCATTTCGCCATTCAAGCGCTCCTGAGCTATGCCCTCTCAACCCCCGCTGGTCACTCGCACGTCGAGCACATCGTTCTTACAACTCTGGTCTCCCTTAGGCAAGAAGTGGAAGTAAGCCCGCCAGGTGCCTATCAAACTGCGATCAAGGTCCTAGATGGTGCGTCCGGTGCAGCGGACCAGACCTGTCCGAACAAGGCTGACGTCATCAGCTGTCGAAAACGCTCAGCACTATAGCTTCAAGGATAGGGGTAAGGTTTTGGCATGCGAGACTGTGAGGGATGTTGCAGATGACTACTGGGATTTCTGACATCGGTGCAGGTCATCTGGAGTCTAGCGGAGAAGGTCTATAATGCAAATACTCGATCGGATGCTGCCGCTCTTTGGTGTTAGTCTCGAAGCTTATACCTCGTTCAAGGCTCACAAATTATCAGTTTTGCTAATCACCCACCGATCATTTGCGGAAGTAGGAGATGACAATTTCTCCAGGTGTATGCGGTAAGTACACCTTTTGGACAAAGGAGAAGTCAGCCTGATCGTAGGACTCTCAGGAAGGCCGCCTTGTGCTATATCAACAGCGGTAACTACGGCGCCGCGCGAAACCTAATTGAGAATTGTCCTCGAAATGAGGCTTCGACACAATATTTGAGCTTCCTCGCCGCTATCAAGCAAGGTCAGGTGGAATTTGCCCGCATTCCGCAAAGCTGACGCTTTCGGCAGGACAAGAGGATGCGGGTACTGTCTTCTCAATCCTGTGCCCGCGTATCACTCCTGACCATCTGCAGCTCTAGATGCCATTGAGGGCATTATTGACTGTCCGGATCTCGATGGCAAACAGCTCCTCCTGATGTCGTGAGTAGTCCTCCGAGAATCTCCACCGAGGCTCACGAGTATAGTTCACTTGCGCATGACATGGGGGAGCATCGCATTCTCATCAAAGCCTTATCCGCGATCCTCGAAGCACTCGATAAGCCTCAGATCGCCTTCACAGTGAAGATCGAAAGTATAACTCTCATTCGGTGAGTACAGAGATCTCAGCTACTGCTGTAATACTGATTGACTAGGTGCCTTGTCCGCATGACCTTGCTTGAGATGGATAAGGTGGAGGATAAAGCGTACAGGTGGGAGAAAAGCCATTCATTACTGATCGTCTTAGAAACCCTTTTGCTGCAAGACTGCTGGAATACTTCATAACAGGTGAGTCTGGGTAAAACCGGGAGAATTATCTCACTTGCGATTGAATCAAGCCAACCGGATTGTGTCCGAAGATCTACGTATTGCCGAGACCCACGCCAAAGCCGTCGCTTGGCTGTACAAGATCGGTCAGTGACCGATGGCCAAAGACTTACTGCTTACTGTGCCTTTTAGCCTTCAACACTGCTGTGCAGGGTGCCGTTGGCTGGGACCAGAATACCGTCGCTGGTATCTTCGATGCAGCTGTCATGGTCGGCCCAAATCTGACGATAGACTTCAACTGACTCCTTACAACAGCTCATGACAACTTACGAGAACACTGCTAAGGCGGATGTTGACCCGGATCTCAAACTGAACAAAGCCACAGCGAAATTTGCATGTCTTTGCGGGAAACGTGAGGTCTCAAACCACATGCAAAGCTGATCCCTTCAGTGTTTATTTGTCGTGAAATGGCGCCTGGAGCGGACAAGGTCCGAGCCTTAATTCAATCTGTCTTCTCGACTGATGTGTGACAGTCGCTGCTTCTGGAACAGTTGAGCGAGTACCTGGGCGGTTGTCGGAACGATCTGGAGGCCGTAGAGCCTTCAACCGCGAAGGCTGGAATCATGACACAGATGATGCGTACGGTGGATTTGATTGAGACCGAGCTACTCTGCGAATCGAAGGACTGGGAAGCGCTGTCACGAGTTATCGATGTAAGCTCCTGTCCCCAATGCGATCGGGTCTGACAATGACCCAGGACATGCAGAAACGCCGGCAGCTCCAGAGTCTAGATGGAACCGCCGATGGACATTCCATCGAGACAATCGCGGATATGCTTTCCAGCTTTCCGGACTGTCCCACCGCAAGTAAATATAGATTGTTCAGGGATGTTTCTCGGTTGACACCTTCGCCAGTCACTTTCAAGGTGCTGGAGGTGAGTGTACGAAGAAGAAAAGGCGTAAAACGGCGCTAATCGTTGACCAGGCCATACTCAGCTCCTACTCCGTAAACACGCCGGACGATATCGTTCGGTTTGCCCGATGGATGCGGACCATTCTTCTGATCGTCTTCCATCGTACTGGCAAGGGCGACGAGGAGAGAGCGATCCACTTCGTGATGCAAGCGAGGGACGTGCTGAGGACTGAATACGGAAAGAAGGTCAGTCCGAGCTTGAAAGATCGCTATCTCTGCCTGGACTCTCACTTCGTCTAGGAATATCCTAAGGATGAGGCGGATTGGCTACTCGCACAGACATGGAATCGCGGACTGGAGTTCTTCGGGTCCGTTGACGGCCATCACAAGGTCGAAATTTCTTTGATGCGTAGCAGTGTTTCTAGAATCGAAGATGCCCAACGGTGGTGCGAGCTGGCGCTTTCCATTGTTGGCTGCATCTCGAAGGATCAACGATCCCGTACAAAGGTGGGTAGCGAACCCAGCAGGCTCTAGATACGGGCCACGCTGATGACTTCCATGCAGATGCACGATCACTATCAGTAACGCTCATCCCTAATCGGATGTAATGTGCTGATAGGTGTTGGAAGGTACCTGCTGGCGAGAGCAGCAGCTTGAAGCGGTATCATAGATTTGCTCATTCTAAGCCTACTGACGCGTACTTATTCATGCGTCGGAACATATGTCTCCCTTTCATCATGACCAACTCATGCATGTCACACACTTATACTTTCATCGCAAGCATATTCTTCCCGTTCCGCACTGTCGCGGTATGCTTTGCCGTTGTGGGACTGTCTCGCCCAGCAGCGGAACATCGGAGCCACACGTGTGTCATTGGTGCGAGTTCTTGTATTTCAATATGTACTCCTGGTCGCTCTCAACTCCCAGGCATATTCTCCCGCTTAGTCCCAGCCCATAGGATGAACTGATGATCCAGCGAGGTGCTAACCTTGGAGATACCGGACCCACGTATACATCATATGCATTCACTTCATCTCCGGCCTTCATCCTACAAGAGCTCTCTCTACCAGGTCTCAACTTTACTAATAGAAAATGGACCAGTCTATTGCCTTGGATTTCCGGTACTACTTGGTAGTCACATGCTTAGAGTCTCCCCGCTTAGACCGCTTGATGTCTTTAGGAATTTCCTCCTCCTCCTCCTCCTCCTCCTCCTCCTCCTCCTCCTCCTCCTCCTCCTCCGCCTCATCCTCTTCATCCTCCTTCTCTTTCTCCTCGTTCTTCACAGTTGCAACGGCGTGGGCTTTGGAAGCAGTCTTTGTACTGGGAGCGGTTGTTGTGGTCGGAGCGGTCTTTGAGCTGGAACCAGTCTTTGTGCCTGAACCAGTCTTTGTCCTGGCACCAGTCTTTGGACTTTTGACTCCTCCCTGCTCTGCATCTCCTGCCATGTTGTTTGGTTGTTTACCACCACACTTGCCGACTCTCCTCTGCTTGCATACAAAGAACACAGCTCCAACCAGGATCACAACAGCACAAATGCTCACTGAAGCAAGTGTCAGGCAAATCGTTGTATGCCCCTTTTTTGGTCAACTCACCAGCTATGGCAACTGTCTCATGCTGCTTGATCTCTCCCTCAATGCCATCACCAGAAGAAGACATTGTCAAGATAGAGCCGCTCTGATATGTCTTTCCCTGTCTTTGATTTGGTTCCAAGGAGAGTAGATGGGATAAAGTGACGACTTTTTATCGCTCAAGGTTATATTAGATGAAACCAATGTTGGACTGACACAGCTCCAAGACCCAGAGGTAACGAATGTTTGATCCATCCTTCCCTTACATGGAGGGTGAAACTCTTGCTCTGTGTGAAGGACCAACCCTGTCGACAATAGTTTGGGCTGTCCAGTCTTCAAAGATGCTTGCTGAGGTTACCGATTGCAGGTCAAGAGGTGCAATGATCGTCCTACCAAGGTCAGTTATCGACGACTTGACGGTCAATAGAGGTGAGTCGTGGGTCGATCCTGTTTCATACGGAGCTGTTGTTATTCAAAGATGTAGGATGGGAACCCCGATTCTCATACATACTGGTTGCAGAAGGTGAAGGTTTTGTTTGCATCAATAGGTTATTGACAGTGTCTTCGGTGGTGACTAAGGATGTCAAGCATTGACGCACCATACGTTCCCTCACTCTTGCGCGGTTCTGACCCATAATATTCCATTTCGTGAGGAGCAAGGTTTCGGGCCAAAAAATCCCCCTGATCAACGCCGCCTTCGCCTTTCTCGAGCTTATTACAGGGTCATGTGCCACTCTGCCACGCGGTTGGAATCTGAGCGCGTGAACCCTGTACCTCTCAGACCGGCAATGATGGGGACATCTCACCATTTCATCACCCCTACTCCGCTCCCTTTTCCAGTCGGATTATCTATCTCTTTACGCTATTACGAGGAGGTCAAGAGCAGGCGGCTGTCTCATACCGCTGTAGACCACCAACATCTTCCCTTTCACGCCGCCATGCCCCCGACAGGTCCGCGTACCCGTCAACCTCCCCCTTCGAAATCACCACCCAACGCCAATGTTCGCAATGAGGTGTTCGAGAACATCTTTGGCCGGTCCGCAGGAGGACACCATCTGGGTAATGACCCAGTACCACCGAGAGTACCTCCAGGGGGTTACGGGTACGGCGGTTACGCTCCCCAAGGGAATGGGAACGCGTACTACAACCCCGCACAACCTGTATTCCCACCTGCTCAGCCATCCTTTCCTCCACAACAACAGCAGTTCGCCGCACCTCCGCCCAGAGGGACATCACACGCGTACGCGCAGCAGGCACACCCTCCCCAAGTCCAGGTGGAGCCATCATATCCTAGTCCAGATGGATACGAGAACGGGGCATACGGGCATGCTGCGGCTCAAGGCTTCTTTGGAGGATTGACAATGGTGAGTGACTCTCGCCAGACGAGTAATGATACTTAGCCTGAACCACCCAATCGCCGAGCATCTCTCGCCCCATCCACATACTCCAACTCCTCGGCATCATACTACTCCCCCAACCCAGACTCAACGTCTCCTCCCCCTCTTACCAGCAACCGGCTACAGAACTCGGCGTACCCTGCTCCACCTCGGTCGGAAGAACAGCGGCCTGCAGGACGGGTACCTCCGCCTATCGGTTTGAGCGTGGCACAGGCGTATCAGGCGTCGCAAGGCCATCATGCCCCTTCACCTGCTTCCGTTGTGTTTCCTCGTCGCGCTTCTCTCGCACAATCAGCTTCCCGGTCATCCTCGTCCCAGGCGGCATCGGTGAATTCGCGATCACCTCCTGTACCTCCAACTGCGAGAGTCCCGTCGCGCTCGCCGTCGAGATCAGATCGGATCATTTCCCCACCGCCAGATTATGTCAAAGCGATGGATCACCTTGGTTTTGACGGGACCGGAGGAGGTCCTCTAGACAGCGTTACTGGGATACCGAAGCGAGGAGAGTCGAGTGATATGGCTAGTCTGAAGATGGATCCGGTTCAACACCTAGGTGGGTTGGGTATACGGTGTTCGACTAACAGCAGATCGCGTATCTTCTCGTCCGCCAGATCAGCGAATATCAGGTCACGCCTCCAGAACCAGCGTGTCGTCAATGCATCGGCGCATGGCATCGGACACTTCGATCGCGAGTAGCGGATACACGGTCAGCCGGAGTAACAGGGCGTGAGTGACCCCACCGTAAGCACTAGCTGATGAATTATAGCCCTCTATCACAAATCGATCAATCTCCCGATAAAGGGCAATCGCCTTACAGCGGACCTACTACACCCACAGGTTCAGAAGCAGGCTATGCCGCACATGCTCAACGCAGACTTTCCGGTCGAGAATCCATGGACTCAATTCAATCCCTCCCCTTAGCTAGCGGTCATCAAACTGCTCTTCCTCCCGGTGCCGCTCCATCCTCCTCTTTCGACAATCCCGCAACCTCCTTCTCTGGCTCGTCGGTTGCGTGGAAAGATGCTGTCAATACAGTCCGGTCTGGATCCGTTGGACATGGTGCTCGAAGAGGATCCCCTTCATGGTACTCCCTTCCCACTCCATTGTCCTCGCAACGCTCCCTGGCTGGTACTTTGAACCGAAGCGGATCTGGTGGTCGGATCGCCGCAACCCCAACGATACCTCCCACCTATCCCGCTCTCCTGTCCCGCGTTGCCGAAGCCTTCAAGCAGTATATCATCCTTTCCGAACTCGTCAAAGACGGTATATCGTACAAGGACTCGTTCGATGGTCGAACCGCTGTAGGCGTCATTGCCGAGATCATCAAGACTCCAGATCGTAATCTCGCGCTACTCCTCGGTCGAGCGCTAGACGCGCAGAAGTTCTTTCACGATGTGACCTATGATCACCGATTGCGAGACAATCCTAGCGAGGTTTATCAGTTCAAAGAGAGATTGACAGCTCCCTTCATGCCGGATAGCAATGTCACGGACAGCCCGATGTCGGAACATGGCTTGGGTCGAGCACTGTCTTCGAGCAGTGGGAATCGAATACGATTGCCAATGATGACCTACGCATCAGATTCCGGATCAATACAAACGTCAGATTCGCAGACATCCTTCTTCTCCCCGAACGCGACGCCAGCAACATCCGCTACCAATCTATCATATCCCAGTAATTCACCGAAACTCACTACCAAGATGAGTTCGGCCGTCAGCGTGCCGCTCGCTCTTGACGAAGAAGCAGAGGAGGACCTGCCGGTCGGCGTATTCACCCTTCTGACCGATTGTTACTCGCCTACTTGCTCGCGGGAACAACTGTGTTACTCAATCAATTGTCCAAGACGGTTGGAACAGATGAAGCGATTGAATATGAAGCCTCAGCCCGGCCTCACGCGTAAGCTCAGCGATGAGAGTATGCATGATGTCAAGGTGAGCGGTCGTTTGGTATATTAGCTAACGTCAGGGAACCGGGACCTTATGGATCCACTCGGTGTCTCAGGAGATCTTGGATAGCGTGGATGACACGGAGAAGAAGCGGCAGGAAGCGATTAACGAGGTGATCTACACGGAACGCGACTTTGTTAGCGATCTCGAATACCTGCGAGACTCATGGGTCAAGCCGCTGATATCGCAAGATATCATCGCGACCGAGCGGAAGGAGGACTTCGTCCGACAGGTGTTTTGGAATGTGCACGATGTCCTCGCAGTTAACCTTCCTTTGGCGGAGCGACTTACAAAACGGCAAAAGCAACAACCGGTGGTTTCGGCGATCGGAGATCTTTTCAAGGAGCGGGTACCGCTATTCGAGCCCTTCGTTACCTACGGGGCGCATCAGCTGTTCGGGAAGTACGAGTTCGAGAAGGAGAAGGGAGCCAATCCGTCATTCCAGCGATTTGTAGACGTAAGCCCGTGCAGCTCGACTTCGCTGATGAGCAGGAAACCGAACGGAAACCCGAGTCGCGGAAGCTCGAGCTGAACGGGTATTTGACGAAACCTACCACTCGTCTCGGACGGTACCCCTTGCTACTCGAGGCCGTCCTCAAATACACTCCCGATGATAGTCCGGATAAGCAGGATCTGCCGGAGGTGATCCAGATGATCCGTGGTCTTCTCACAAAGGTCAACATTGAGTCAGGGAAGTCGGAGAATATCTTCGAGCTGGCTCAACTGGAGCAACAGCTTGTCTTTCGGCCGCATGAGACAATCGTAAGTGAACAGGAAATGGCAGCGCTGACGTCAGGATCTCCGATTGCGAGACAAGAACCGAGAGCTGGTCTACAAGGGTCCTTTGAAGCGGCGCGGCGGCAATCGAGACGAGATAGCGGATTTGATGGGGTTCTTGTTCGACCATGCTTTCCTGCTTGTCAAGCCGAAATGGGTCAACAAGGCGGAGCAGTATCGAGTATACCGAAGAGTGAGTGGCTGAATCTAGAGCGTAGCTGACAATAGCCTATTCCACTCGAACTGCTTGTATTCATCACTCCCGACGACCAGTATAACTCGGCAAAGCTGTCAGCCGGTCGGAACAGGCTCATGACCCGTCCCTCCGCGACCAAAGGCAGCGGAGCTCATGTTCCGCCAAAGCCCGAAAGCAAGCACGGCTTCCTGATCACCATCGTTCATCTCGGCAAGAAGGGCTACTCGATGCAGCTCTGGGTGGACACGTATGTGAGCCGGAAGAAGTGGCTGGAGAGCATCGATAAGCAGCAGATCATACTGCGGGATCGGAGCTGTGTCTTTGTCACGGAGACAGTCACGGAGGGGTACTTTTCCGGTCTGCGGAAGGTCAACTGCTCGAGTCCTTATGGTGAGTCTGGCGCCGTCGAATGGGCTGACAGGCAGACAACGGCCATCGAATGATCTACGGTACGGAGGATGGAGTGTACTTCTCAAATCTGCGGGATGAGAAGCTGCGGGAACCTGTAAAGGTGATCAACCTCCTCGATGTCACTCAAGTAGACGTCATTGAGGAGTTCCAGCTCCTCATCGTCTTACATGAGCGGTCCGTCACCACCTTCCCGCTCGATTGCCTGGATCCGAACGACCCGAACGCAGCACTCAAGCGAGGGAAGCGGATCTCGAGCCATACTTCGTTCTTCAAGTCTGGTATTTGCTTGGGGAAGATGTTGGTGGCTGTGGTCAAATCGAGCACTCTGTCGAGTACGATCAAGGTGCTCGAGCCGGTCGATCAGACTATGCGGGGGAAGAAACCGCAGACTAGCTTTATGAAGCGGTTGAACGGAGGCAATGAGGCGCTAAAGCTCTTCAAGGTGGGTGGTTATTCGCTTAAACAGCTGACAGGTGCAGGAGTTCTATATCCCGACGGAATCGAGCTCCGTCCACTTCCTCAAGACCAAGCTCTGCGTGGGCTGTACGAAGGGGTTCGAGATCGTCGATCTGGAAACGCTCGACATGCAGGGTCTGCTCGATCCCTCTGATGCGTCGCTCGACTTTGTGCTCAAACGAGACAATGTGCGACCTATCGCTATTTATCGGATTGAAGAGGACTTCCTGTTATGCTATGATGGTGGGTCATTGTACTGGACTCGGCTGACCACCGCAGAGTTCGCTTTCTACGTCAATAAGAATGGATGGCGAGCGAGACCAAAGTGGGCGATCATTTGGGAGGGGGTACCAACCGCTTTCGGTGAGTCAAATTCCGTCCACATTGCGCCGGGCTGATATCCATAGCCCTGCAATATCCCTATGTTGTCGCGTTCGAGCCGACTTTCGTCGAAGTCCATCATGTCGAGACTGGCCACCTAGTTCAGATCATCCCGGGCTCCGCTATCTCCTGTCTCTTCGCCGACACCCCGCCTTCTCGAGTGAACGCTCCAATCCTAACCCCTAATCGCCAGCTCATGTACCCAATCGGTCCGCCCGGCTCCTTCCGCCCTCCAACACAACACCACCCTTCCTTCCCCGGATACTCCTCACCTCAATCCGGATATCCTCACGGACAGATGGTGACTCCACGACCATCATATGCCATGCCCCCTCCTTCCGCACCTATAATGCCTCGCTTCTCCAGACCTCAGGTCATCTTCACCTCCGATGACGGTCATGTTCAGTTCCTCAAGTTCCCACCACCCCGTCCACCAGCTATACACAATCACCGCGCCTCACATTGAGCGAAACTGCTTTACGATATGTCTGCATCACGATCAATCTTCACGCTCATGCTACCGCTTCCGTTTCCCAATTTTGTAGCATAGCACCGAGACGTAGAGGGTATAAAGTAATGCATGTTAACGGGTTTTGGTGGATACTTCGTCCCACTTTGTTCAGCGGTTACGTATTACGACCATTGTCGTCCTCGACCGACGAGTTTTGTATGATCCTCTGGATTGAGACCGCCTAATCCGAGTTGAGGGACCATGACCTTGACTGTCCGTTGAAAAGTGGAAAGTTGGGAGTTGAGTGCGTCCTGAAGTGGTAGAACATGAGCACCGGTTCGAATGCATATGGGGAGGATGATGGACTCACGAGATCAGTGATGAATCGTAATCTCTCGATCTCACCTCGCAGCCAATCGAGCGTTTCTCGCCTTGTCCGAGGATCAGGCAATGCTTTGAGATCTATCAGCACCTGCTTCCAAAAGCGGAATTAAGGTTAATCAGATAGGAAAAGAGGACGAAGGGACGTACGTCGAGTGGCTCGGACGGCTGAGCGGTAGGCGTGTATAAGGGAGGATTGGAAGACGAACTGTCGTGGTTATCGGATTTGCTTGGGAAAGGACTCGAAGGGTGGGATGGTGAATTCTCAGGAGAGTGAGAGACTTACATGCTTGAGAGTCAGGACATCTTTCCGAGAGGCAGGTTTCATCCCCATTTCGCCTGGATTGACAGGCAAAATACGGGAAAGGCGGAAGGTGGTCGCTGGGCTGTTCCGTTGAAGTGGGAGGTATATTGAGCCACGTGGCAACTCCAGGCGCAGGGATGAGCTGTATGAAACGCGACCCTTTGATCCTCTTCTCTCAGATACTTGTAGCTCAGGAAACGATGTTGCAACACCGACACCTCGCGACGCAATGTATCGTGCTGGCTTTCATCTTGAGCGGAGTTGTACTCGGACAAAAGGAAGCAGGGGAAGATTCGACACAGGGGATGATCGAGAAGGTCGGTCTTATCCATCTTCCCAACTCCATATCCTTCGTAATCAAGCTGAAGGATCTGACCTGATTTGGGGGATAGACTATACTGTTGAGAACGCATAGTATCGCTGCTCCTTATGTCGATAGCGATCTACAAAATCGATGGTCAGCTCTTGCGCTACCCTTCCTGCCCGTTTATAAACCAGCTGAAATGAGCTTGAAAAGGTGGGACTTTGGAGCCGATGCGATTATAGTATGTCTTACCCTGGAGATCCGAATCTCATCGAGGAACTCGGCTGATCAAAGCTTTGGAGCTGATAGAACACGAACAAACATGTCCGATTGACACAAGATAGACCGTCACAAACGGGTTGGCTTTGGAGTCGGATGCCATTGACAATCTCGAATTGGCAGATTGACATCGAGTTCAAGGTGAGCTCAACGTGACGTCCAACTCCCTTCGACGGAGTTTTGTCGAGGCGGTGGTAGGTGTGCTTAGCTAATCTGGGGAGTACAGGTCGATGGGAAAGCGCATAACCTGTTTGGGGATGGGTTCGCCCTTTGGATAGCGAAGGATAGGGGGAAAGTAGGGCCAGTTTTCGGGAGTGTAGGTGGGTTCCTGCTGTTGTCGACAAGTCTCAGGAGTTGATCTTCGGTAGACTACTTTACCGGGCTTGGGATCTTCTTCGATACGTGGGGCATAGGCGAGAGGGGATCATGTTTTGGAGCTGATGGGGAGGACCAGATATGCCAATGCGAGACACGCCTACCAATGGCCGAGGGTTACGGCGATGATGGGCGATGGGAAGACGGCTTATGATCATGATCATGATAACGCGGCTAATGAGCTTGCTGCTTGCTCGGTGAGTCAGCTTCGGTCCTCGGCTTGCGAGCCGTTTCATACGGCTGGACAGGTCGTTGGAGATAGAGTACTGACAGGGATCCTTTTTTTTAGGAACACTTCCGACGGCGGGATATACCTACGAAAGCGAGACTTACCTACATCAAGGGGAAGATACTGCAGGTGGGGTAGGCGGATCTCATCTCTATGCCGCGCTGAAGCACTCCGCCGCAGCTGAAGCTACAAACGAAGAAAGTCGACGAATGGATCAACTGCTTCGAGATCAATAGCGAGCTCCCCGAATCGCCTTACATCGGCTTCTCGGCACTTACTGGCGATGTATCCGATGCTCACGAGTATGTCCGAACTTTGATTCCGAGCCTACTCTGGCTGATTTGCGCGAAGCATCGTTTCCGTAAACACCTACTCTGCTATACTCCGACCAGAGTTCAGGGAAGAGAAGCAGAGTCCCATGGCGGCTGATTCCGTTGCCGATGGACGAGCCGCGAGAGCTGGGAAGAGAGGACAGAATGCAAAGAAAGGGGGTGCAGCGGGATGGTTCCTGTTCGTCTTGAGAGTACGTTCTGAACCCTCCGGTCGGATTGTTGGAGCAAAGGGATCGATGACTTACTTGAGGTAGATCATTGGGGTTCTCGCGTTCATGGCATTTGCGGTGGCTGCATTTGTGAGTGTCTAATCTGGATGAAGGTATCGGATGCTGTGAATACCAAGCTGATGATGATTGCAGAGGACGTATAGCGCGCAGAAAAAGTCACGGCGGGCATGGTAGACTGCATGAATAGGTGACGACATGTCAGCCAAGGAGCATACTATATGACATTCAAATCTACGGGGAAACATCGTTTCTCCTGCTGTGGGTATGGCTCTCAATTTTGGCGTGACTTCCCGACATAGATCCGACGACGTATCGCCTGCCCTGTATGCGCTTGACGATGCTTCTCACCGTGCTCGTCACAGTATCATAGCAAAAAACGACCGCCGACGTCCAATGTGTTGATATAGCCTTTGGTGATCTGATGGGCGTTTTTGGGATCGTCGCAGTAAGCCTGTCCACCATAGAGACCTTTCCTGTGCATGACAATACCGAACCAGATCGCGCAGCCTATCACAGTCAAAACAATGAGACCAGCTAAAATCAGGTTGTTGAAGATTGTCAAGCAGATTCAAGCGGTTTGGTGCGCTTACCGATACTCACATAGATAATGCGATCAAATAGATAATGCAGGTGAGATTGAGCGAAATCGACGGGTCAGACATCGTCATGGAACGTCATTGTACGGTTGATGATCGCAGGCTTTTCAGCGCTTTTTATGGGTCGTTCGTTCTATGGGACTCGATTGATAAATTAAAAGAAAGCCCTGGATCATTGAGTATGAGTTTGCAGGTAGCGAGCTTACATTAATGATCGATCAATAGGACAAAGACGCCTTTCAGCTTCACGTCTTGGATATCTGAGCTGAGGACGATATGACCGCTACCACCAGATGGGTTGCTGTAGCTTCACTATCCTCAGACCCAACATCCCGAAAGTAGGTGTGGGCGCACTGGTCTCAAGCGTGATTCAGTTGGGTTGGGTCTCCTGAAGACGTCGCTGCTTAGTGCATTGTTTGTACTTTTTGGGTTCGGTATCGAGGTCGCTGCCACTGTGACGCCTGAGCTGATCCCAGGATTGAGGGCTCGATGACTTCTATCTTGAACGACTCCCCATTGATTATGCGAGCTCGCCACTGCTGATGTACTGGACCTGGTCTAGTGCAAGAAGGCACCTAGTTTCTTCTACCCATGCGGCCGCATAATACTGTACAAGTTGTGGCTGATTTAGGCAAATCTAAAGTAGCATGACATGGAGATGTACGGCTGGCCTTGCAAAGCATTTGGTACATGACTGACGGAGCGCGTGTAGACGGTGCGCTCAAAATGAGGCGGTTTTCGTTATGCCATAAATCTTTCGTTGACTGACGAGTATACATGAGGACCGCATGTAATGATACATAACTGCCACCAGTCTTCTTCTCACTCTGCATATTCATTACGCTTCCGTATATCCTCTCGCAGCCCAATACTTCCCCACCATCCTCTGGGAAGAATTCGGATGTTCCTTGTTCTGTCTGCTATTAAACGCTTGTTGCATACCACGCATCGTTTCTGGAACGGTAGAAACCCGAAGTAGGACATGATCCAAAGTGTAACGACAGAGGGTACGGTGACTGGGAGGACGACGTGAACCAGAAAATAATTCTTCAGCTCGACAGTCAACGATGAAATGAGACAAGGCAAACCTAGCCAATTCTTCGTGCTCTAGGGAGTGTCATTGACGTCATCTGATGAAGCAGACATCATTTCTCATAACACATGGGATGGTATGATGAGATTTATTACTCGATCTGCTTTTCTCCGGAAAACATGGACCCGCATACGACGACAGATAGCAATACGGGAACGCATGCTGAGACGTGCATGAGACATAAAACGCTCGAGTCTCCTTCGTGGAGCAAGTGTTGTTTGTTCACTCGTTGTCAGTATCCGCCTGGTCAGGGCGAGCAGAATGGGGTCAAATATTGTCTGGCCGATGGTGTGAGGGACGGTGACAGGCGTACGGGGCTCGGCTAGGAGTTAACATCTGCGATCGAGGTCCACGGAGATCGTCATGTGACGATGTGTCTTCCCCTTCATCTCCTTCAATCGCTTATGCAAGCTCTGGCTGAGCTCGACCTAAATATATATCGTGAGTAATGCCACGTTCGTATCCAGCTGTTGCTACTTGGATAGGACTCACTACAATTCGGCTGCACACACATATTCGGCTGATGTAACTCGTACTGTTTCGTTGCCAAGACTTTCTGTAATTACTTACAGTCGGATTCATGAAGTGCGATAATCCAGCTCAGGGTACCAAGTCGTCTCTCCTCTATCCCTTCCATCATCTAATGCAAATTCTTCATCCGTCACTTTCTCTCGCTGTTCCTCCTGCGTGTTTCCCGCACAGACCCCTCTTCGCTCCAAATCGACCAAACACATGTGCGCCACCCGGATCCCTTAGCCATCCGTGATCACCCCACCTGACCCGTCGTTGGTTCCAGACGTAATGTTTCTGCATTGGCCACCAACCCCTGAGCCAGGTCAAGATGATAAAGACGATAAGAATAGCGCCGACAACGCCGGCTATATCACCTCTTGGTCCAGTCAGCATAGGTCTGGTCGTTGGGATAAGGAAGGTCGACTGGCCTGCGATTTCTTTGGTAGATAGCCCGTGAGTAATACTAGCGTCTCCTGCGCTGTCTGAGGATGAAGGCATGGTTCGCATAATTTCAAGATCGGATGTATTAGCCTACGTGAGGTGATGTCCCCGCTGACAGTACGATCTACAGCAATTGAGGAGCCAAGTAGGTGTTTATACCACCGCTTGGATTGCGGATGGAGCTCCTTCCGTTCACCTTGCACGGGCTGCAACTCGGATACCTCCTTTGCCCCTATCAGCGCTCATCCAGCATGAGCCTTTCTGGACATGCTACAACATGTATGGCCACAGTGGTTCCGAGCACGACGCAGACCTAACCCTGTGTTACGCCCTTCACAAGCAATCTTGTGATCTGCCATATTGCTACTCTCAATACCCAGACGACATTCAAAGCAACTTACTCGCAAGTCTCCCATCGAGCCATATGAGCTTATGGATGAACCAGACATATCAAGTTCACCGGAGTTGAGATCCATGCAGAATCTTTTGCCCTACAGTCTCACAGTTTCTTGGCGGAGTTGATCTTGTTCGGCACTGTCAAAGGAAGAAAGACCCGGGCAACGTAATTGGAGGAATGAAACATTAGTGTTTTCATGGTTGATGTTCAACTTCAGGGCGCAGAGATACCAGTATCAGTCGGGCTGCAACGTACATGCGAGCTGTATTGTGGAAAATACTGCTGGTGTATTCGAATGGTGGAAGTTAGAATGGCGCGCTTGGGCGACGAATGACCTAAATAGGCGCACGGAGATGGCGAGGCTACTTAGCTGTATGGTCATCCCTCTGTTGGACGGGGATGTGTTCTTCGATGAGCTAGCAGTAATGTGGTCTTCGACCTCAATACTGTTGCCTCAAGTATGTTTCTGCAGACAAAGGACGTGACATCTCTGACATATCAAGCCGATCTTGGAAGGTCGAAGAGATTCCGGTGGTTTTCAGCCCGCAACAAAGTTGCACAGATAGGCAGAAGGTATGACAGTGGATGGCCAAAATGCCGATTGAACGGAGTGAAGCCGAGTTTGTGCACAGTATATGAATATTGGTGCGAGCGGACACCTACCCCGATTAAAAACCCACTCAATTAGTCTTGACCATTCGGAACCCCTTATCCGCTTCTTCCTATGCGAGACGCCTCTTGCGCCTTCTTTTGTGATAACAACTATCACACAGGCCCCGCACACCACCACACCAGCAGATTTTGTCTCCATCGACGAGACCCGGCTTGTGGAAGAGGTCAAGCTTTTCCCGCATCGATTGCAGTGATGCCCGCCTGGACAACAGCCACGACTTTACATTATCAAACCGAGGAACAAGCAGAGTAGGAACGTCCCACAAATGATGCCGACTGCGTATCCCGTTAACACACGGTACTCGAGTAATGATCGAGAGAGAATTGGTCAACTCACCACCGATGTACATCATCTCGTGGATCGCCCGACGAGTCCGGCATCGCGAATCTCCTGTATTTATCTCTTTGTCTTGGAACAGGGTGTGTATAGATAGCTATGGTAAGATTCGCTCAATTGTGATGTCAAGGGATCAAGTTGTGTTTTAGAGTGCTTTGTATCGTCACACCCCTCCGCTTCAAAGGTGGCTACGTGTGTGAGCGAGAGGACAAACAAACACCCTTTCAATCTCCTTGCCTCACGGAAGTCCTCTTCGGCGAATCCGTAACGTAGCCAGCGGTCACACACCTTACGGGGACTTGGCACCGGTGAGGCAGCTGTTTTGCTGGTCACATCATCTCTATGTATGGTCACATTCATGTACTTACTGTTGTAGATTTATGATGAATGCATAGCATGAACAAACGAAGTGACAGGTTTCCTAACAATGAATGAACGCGACTCGACGCGAGCTTATCCGAGCCTTCCAACACTCCCACTCGAGGTGAAGCGAGGGGCGACAAGCGATCAGGTGTGAGGGAGAGCAAAA
>JAABUH010000730.1_pt1 | contig 43270 bp, 47 predicted proteins | sample 5559121 | NCBI WGS metagenome assembly JAABUH01 (sample SAMN10711871, study PRJNA513364) | rock metagenome | isolation source: Antarctica rocks | place: Antarctica: Victoria Land, Battleship Promontory nord | collected 2015-12-28
TTGTTTGACCCGTGTTATGCGCCCGATCGACGCGTATTTTGAAGCATGTAGAATGTTTGGTAGAGCGTTTGATAGAAAGCTCAGTCGATAGCTCAATAGGTAGCTCAGTAGGAAGGTCGATAGAAAGATTGATAGAAAGGTTGATACAAAGATCGATAGAAAGATCAGTAGAAAGATCGATCGAAAGGTCAGTAGAAAGCTCACTAGATGACTCGATCGAAAGGTCAGTAGAAAGCTCAGTGAAAAGCTCAGTAGAAAGTATTGTTTGAAGCACTGTTTGACTCGTGTTATGCGCTTGATCAACGCGTCTTTTGAAGCATGTTTTGAAGCGAGTAGACTGACTAGTAGGCGAACGAGTAGATAGCTGAGTTGATAGCTGAGTTGATAGCTGAACATGTTGATATTTTGATTGTTGTTGTTCTAGAAAGTAGAAACTATGAAGGGAAAAAGAAGATGAAAACTTCGAACTTTCTAGCATCAGCTCTATAGAGCTCGAAGCGAAGATTATCGAGTAGGTAGCTGAGCATGTAGAATGACGAGTAGATAGAAAGTCATGTAGAAAGCATTGTTTGAAGCACTGTTTGACGTGTTTTATGCGCTCGATCGACGCGTTTGATAGAGAGTAGAATGAAAAGTAGGTAGGCGAGTAGAATAAAGAGTAGGTGAGCGAGTAGGTAGGCGAGTAGAGTGAAGAGTAGGTGAGCGAGTAGATAGGCGAGTAGAGTGAAGAGTAGGTGAGCGAGTAGATAGGCGAGTAGAATGAAGAGTAGATGAGCGAGTAGATAGGCGAGTAGAATAAAGAGTAGATGAGCGAGTAGATAGACGAGTAGAATGAAGAGTAGATGAGCGAGTAGAGTGAAGAGTAGGTGAGCGAGTAGATAGATGAGTAGAATGAAGAGTAGATGAGCGAGTAGATAGACGAGTAGAATGAAGAGTAGATGAGCGAGTAGATAGACGAGTAGAGTGAAGAGTAGTGCTAAATCAGCTAAATCAGCTTGTAGCTGATCTATGTAGCATGTGAGCTAATCAACGATGCAAACTCAGCTGACAGCTAGCTTGTAGCAAACGTCTCATCTAGTAGCTAGCATATGCGCCTCGAGCGCATTAGTATTGAATGAACTCTGCTCACTAGCTCACAAGCTATCTAAGCTCTTTGTCGAAACGTCGATGTTTGTTCGATCTGTATTGTAGCTTTCTGAGCTATTTGTGCAAATTTACGCGATTTCTTAAGAGTTTCTGACTCGAACTCATAGTTTGCAAAGAATGATGACATGCTGATTACTTCTGTTGTTACGCTATTGAAAGTCAACTGTGCTACTGACAGTAGTAGACTGATCGCGTCAAGTCGAGTACTCGACTTGAAAAGTGTTGAGTCAAATTGAAATTCTTTTGAAAAAGTGTCGAGTCGAATTGAGAAGTTGAATTCAAGCACTTGAGTCGAGTTGAGAAGCTTGACTCGACAACTCGACTCGAAAACTCGACTCGATTCGACAAGATATTAGATAGATGTAAATAGCTTGATCGAACAGTCTACATGATTTCTCTTCATGACTTTCTATCATGTTTTCTCGTCATGACTTTCTATCAAAGTCAAACGATCTTCATGTTTTCTCATCATGTTTCTCGTCATGTTTCTCTTCATGTTTTTCTTTATGTTTTTCTTTATGTTTTTCTTTATGTTTCTCGTCATGACTTTCTATCAAACCTTTCTACCAAACAGTCTTCATGATTCTTCGTCATGACTTTCTATCATGACTTTTCTTCATGACTTCTCTTCATAGCTTTTCTTCATGACTCTTCTATCATGACTCTTCTATCATGACTTCTCTTCATGACTCTCTATCGTATAGTCTTCATGTTTCTCGTCATGACTTCTATCAAAAAGATAATGCAAAAGCAAAAAACCGGAAAAATTTCTATATTTAGCTCTCTTGATGTCAAGCTTGAATTCTTGACGAGTCGAGTCAAATTGACTCAATTCTCAGTTGAGTCGAGTCGCATCGAATTGAAAATATAAGCAACTCGGCTCGAGTCGAGTTGAAAATGTGAGCAACTCGACTTCGAATCGAGTCGAATTCAAAATGTCAACTCGAAACTCGACTTGACGATCAGTCTAGACAGTAACTGTACTCAATCGTTCTGTCTATAGTTGATATAGCATCTGAGATACTGTTTCAGTGTCTGATTCATTCTTTTCATTTGTTCATTCGTCTGTGAATGATAAGCTGTTGACAGCTTATGATGAATTCTCAGTTGATTCATCAACGATTTTCAGAATTTCGATGTGAAGAGCTTGTCTCTATTTGAAATTATCTCGTCTGATAATTCATGATTTGCTACAATCGTTCTCAAGAACGTGTAAGTCAAATCTTCTGCGAATGTTGCTTTCTTGTATGACAAGAAATATTCGTACTTGATTAGTCTATCTGTGACTATCAATATAGAGTCATACGTTGTTTTCGTAACTCTTTCTTTTGACTTCGATAGCTTGACTATAAAGTTCAAAGCTATGCTTTTTCATGCACGATCTGATGTGCTGAAGCTTTTCAAAAGTTCGTAGAATCTGTGTTGACTATGCTTCGTTTGAATGCATACATCGCACTTTCTTATGATATCTTCTACTTGTTTTCTCATCTTGAAGAAGTAGTAGATTCTAGATATTCTTTCAATGATTTTATTCGAATTCTGATGCTCATGTATCATTGACTTGTGATAATCATCTATTATCTCTTGTCTGCATCTTGTTGAAACATAGATGAGATCTTGAAATGTCAGTATTTCGTTAGTTATCTCAAAGTTCGCGTTGTCAGCAATATTCTCTATAATATTCTGCGTGACTGAGTTCTTTGCTAGCTCTAGCTTTATTCGTTTCTCGAGATCTCGATTGTAGATTCATAGCGTAGCTGCATTTTGTTTATTGTAGACAATGAAATCATTCTGATTCTGTTGTAAGATAGTCTGATTTACCTGTGATCTATCTGTCATGTGATCTGCTCTTCTACTCAAGACATCGATCTTCGAGTTCTCAGATCTCTTTCAATATTGAATTTGAAAGTTGTACAACGACAATTTCTTCGATCATCTAATCTGTCTTCGATTTAGAACTTTCGTGATCGTGAAGTATAGCAGATTCTTATGATCTGTATATACTTGAATCTGATGTTTAGATTCTTTCAGATACACTCTTCATTGTTTGAAAGAGTCAACAATAACTAATAGCTTCTTGTCGTGTATCTCATAGTTCAATTCAGCAACTGTAAGCTTATGACTGTAGTAAGCAATAGAGTGCAGACGTTTCTTTTCATCTGATTGACTGATACACGTTTCAATAGCTTCGTTTGACGCGTTCATCTCGAGCGTAATAGATTTTTCTGATTCAAACATGATCAGTACTGACTGAGAGATGAACAGTTTCTTCAGCTTCTCGAAAGCTTCTTCTGCTTTCTCAGTTCACACGAACGATATATTCTTCTTCGTAAGATTCGTAAGTGACGAGACGATTCTGAAGTATTTCTCTATAAAGCGTCTATAAAAGTTCGCGAATTCTAAAAAGAATTGAACTTCGATCTTTGACTTTGACGTCAATCAAGTCGTAACAGCTTCTATCTTCTTTGAATTTATTCTTAGACTCTGAGACGTGACTATGAATCTCAAAAACTGTACACTCTGTACATAAAATTCACTTTTTCCTGACTTGATGCGCAGATCGACTTTCTTCAAAGTCTGTAGAACTTTCTTAACATGTTGCACATGTTCTTTCTTCGTCTTGAAATATACTAGTATATCATTCAGATATACTATGATGAACTGATTCAGATAACGTCGTAGCACGTTATTCACAAATGTTCAAAACGTGACTGAAGCATTGATTAAATCGAAAGACATGATCAAATACTTATAATGTTCTAGTCGAGTATGAAAGACTGTCTTTCACTCGTCTTCTTCTTTAATTCGTATTCGATTGAATGCTTTGAGTATATTAAATTTCGTAAATCACTGTGCTTTCTGCAGTCAATTCTGCAGTTCAGATATGAGCGATAGCGAGTAGCTGTTTTTAATCGTGATGTTATTCAATGCTCTGTAATCGACACATAGTCTTAGACTTTCATTCGATTTCGAAACAAACAGAATTGAGTATTCTGCTGATGACTGCGATTCTTTAATGAATTCTTTTCACATGTTCTCTTTCAGATATTGTCGCAAAGCGTCGAGCTTTTCTGCTGACAATGAGTAAATAAACTGTTTCGTGAGTTCTTTGTCATCTATGAGCTTGATCTCATGATCTCACGATTGATGTTTGAGTAGTGTCTCTTGATCACTTTCTTTCTCAAACAGAATCTTATATTTCTGATATTCTTTAGAAATTTTAACGATAGCGAAGTTACTTTTAATCTCTCTGCTTCATAACATCTGTGCATCTGAACTGTTCTTCAGCTCGCTGCGTATATTGTTCGCTGTCATTGCGAAGATTTTCACACTTTCTGATGACTTCAATATTGAGTGCAATCGCGTCGTTTCTGTATGAAGAAAAGTGATTGTCTCATTGATTCAATCTATCATCGAATTGATCATATGAAGTCATGATATGTCTAGAACTATATCGCTGTCTGACTGCTTCGTAACGTCTAAACGCAACTTTTTTCAGTGACGTTCGAGTCTCAAGTGAATAAGTCGAGTCTTTTGATCTATTAGTTTGTTGTTATACTTCATGAGTGTTTCATCAAAGTTTTGCAGATTGTAAGATTCTTTCTTCTTCTGCATAAATATTTGCGCTTTTCTAGCAAATTCTGAAAACATGTAGTTTCTCATACAGTCACTGTCAATGAATAAACGTGCTGTATGATCGTTGATCTTGACTCAGACTCGTAACTGCATCGAGTCATTCGTGAAGATAAATATGCTTTCGATTTTCGACTCTTGACTAGACTTCTTCGATGATCTGTCGATCAAAGAGTCTTCTAGTTTTTTGAACTAGAAGCTCACTTCTCAAGTACTTGTTCTATGTACTGAAATCGATTTGAATCGATCTTCTTTCGTGAATACTTCTTTGAATCACACAGATCAAATCTCTTTCTGATGACTTCTGTCATCTGTCTAAGTTCTCTGAATATATGATCTTCATCAAGAAGTACATATTCTTCTTGCTTAATGAACTTGACTTCTGTGAGTGACTTCTTCATGACTATGTCATGATATCGAATGCTCTTACGCGATGCGATCGACTCATCTTGCATTGTGTCATAGATAGCTTGATGTATATCATTCTTGATCTGTTGCATTCGCTGTGAAAAATCTTCTTCTTTCTGTCTGAAGAGAGTGTACAATTCGTCGTACATGCTTATAAAACTCGTCTGATTTGTAAGTTTTCTAAGATCTTTCTTTACTTCAAGACGATTTTCTTCTTGCTTGAGAGCATTTTCTGCTGCGATAGTGAATGCTCGTAGAATTTCGCTAAGTCGATTTTCTTTCTCGACTGCTTGATGAATAGCTTCTTCAGTGCTGTTCAATCTGTTTCAGTCATATGCTTCGCTGTCGAAAATCTCTGATTTTGCGATCATAGTGAACGAACTTTCATCACTTTTCTCATCGTGCGCTTCTGACTGACGATGAATTGCTGCGTAGAAATGATTCTTTCATGAGAGTTTCGAATATCATTCAGAATCTTTCTTATCACTCAGATGAGTGCAACAGTTGTCTTCGTAACATGCTGTTCACGACAACGCTTGATGCTTGTCTTTCTGATCTTCTTTCGTTGCTGCGAAAGATCTGTCTTATTTATCATAGAGCTTTGACTTGTTCTTGTACTTATTCTGAGTACAATCTCTGAAGAAATGACCTAGCTTTTCACATGTATAACATGTCTTGCTCTGCTGAACAGTTTTATCGCGAGCGTTCGTCGATATCTTTCGAATTGCGTCTAACTTCATAGACTGAGAATCGTAATAAAGTTGCTTCTTCTTTTTCTTGCTTCATGCAACTGAGACATAAGCGATCTTGTTCTTCTTTTCAAGTCTTCGCTCGTACTGTTGATTATTCAGCACGATTGCCTTGCTAATCATAGCATGCAAAGTCGCGAATCTATTCGTACGAGCTATCTCGTTCTTTATCACATTCTTCAGTTCTTTATAGAACTGTGCTGTAAGAGTCAAGTCATCTCATTCGATCTCTGCTGTGATTGACTGAAAAGCAGCGACGTACTTGAATGCTGATTCTGATTGCTTAATATCATACAGCTGTCGTTTGACGATTCATTTTGCATTTATGTCTTCATACATTCTTCGTATTGCTTGCTCAAAGTTAGAGAAGTCTTCAAAGACTCTGTTAATCTCATCTTCTCGATCTTCTGACTTATTCTTCAAGTGATTCTTTATCAATGATTTAAATCATTTGAAGACATCTTCTTTGAAGTATGAGAATGCAAACAATATCTTGTCATGAGATGAACTTAGTTTCTTGTGTGCTCTGACATAGACGTTCACTTGTATAAGAAAAGCGTCAAGCTTATCTTTATCTTCATAGTACAGATTCAATGTAGATATTTTAATCAATGACTTGCTATTCAAGAATGCAGTGATGTTTGCTGATGTGATTCGTTCTGAGAATGACATAATGATCGTGATAAAATGATGCTCTGATATTTTGCGAAAGCGAGATGCTCAAAGTGTAATGATTGTTTCTTTAACAACACAAGATATAAACAGAGATCAGTATAGTAACAAACTAATCACTAGACTGAAAGTCTGAAAATAGCTAAGACAATAGACTGTATTGACTATTACATGAGTTGAGCACGAAGCTTCTATCTAAGAGAATGATCATCGTTATATAAACATAGAAGAATCATGTCAAGTCATCTCTGCTCTGAATGATCGCTTTGATCATTCTCGAGCAAGATGAGCAAGATGAGCACTACGCTCATCATGCTCACTGTGATCACTTCTGATTCAAGCGATCAAAATGATCATCTTTGAGACTCTGATTACTCAATGATTATCTAATCATTGCTGTTACATAATCTCATGCAAAAGAGTTTTAACACTTTCATCTTGTCTTGATTCAAGTACAGAAGTTCTAGATTGTTGATTGTATCAAGCGTTGACGTGTGCTCAGAATCTCAGATCTTTTCTTTTTCTGTCAATGCTCGCAGATATATGTCTTCGACTTCTTTCATCTTGTCTTGATTCTTGTACAGAGTTTCTAGATTATTGATCATATTAAGCGTTGATGTGTGTTCAGAATCTCAGATCTTTTCTTTTTCTGTCAATGCTCGCAGATACATATCTTCAACTTCTTTCATCTTGTCTTGATTCATGTACAGATTTTCTAGATTATTGATCGTAGCAAGCGTTGATGTGTGTTCAGAATCTCATGCCTTTTTATACTTTGTCAATGCTCGTAGATACATGTCTTTGACTTCTTTCATCTTGTCTTGATTCGAGTACAGAAGTTCTAGTCGATGACATGCTTCGCTAAAAGACGAAAGATCTTTCTCATTCATCAAGTCTTCGTGTATACATCGTTGCAGTCTTGAATAGACATGATCACAATGTGAAAGAAGACGTCTCTGTATGAGCGAATAATCAAGTACGATCTCTGAAGATACAGCGAATGCAACAATAATCACGACGAGTCAGCTCATAGTAATCTCGTCTTCTTCAAATGCATGAAAGCATCAATGATGAAGCACAGAATGCATAAAGAAAGAAGATGATTCAGTTTTTGCATCGATGAAGAAATACTTCAACAAAAGTTCAATGCACTCATTGAAATTGATTTTATTATCTGCACAACTGACGAATCAATGAGACACTTTTTTGACAATTTCAAGATTCAATGCAGACATAAGAAGCTCATATCAGAGATCTCAATTGTCAAGAAACGCTCACAGCTTTAAGAGATTGACTGCGTTCTTGTTTTGTAATCGAAGAAAATTATATGACAATGTTCATGTCGTTAGAATGCTGTCTTTATCTTTTGACAAAGTGAAACGATGCTGCTTTCTCATTAATCTTGCTCATGCTTGATCGTATAGCTCGATGTACTCAGACAAATTTGTGTCTGTCTTTCGCATATACGAATCGACTTGATTAATCGTCAAAGAAAGATCTTCGAGTCGATCGACAAGCTTTGATGAATCTAATGAGTCTCAAATGTCAGATAGAAGCTGAAAAAGTATGCTTCAATGACACTCATCTTTCATTGATCAATCGAGACTGTTCTCAAGAATACTTGATTCTTGCAGTTTGTTGATCGACTTCAATTTCAGATTCGTTCTCAGCTGACACAGACTCATCAATCAAGAAGTGATAAGAATAGATTCTTGATCTGCTGTTGAAAAATACTCTTTCACATCAAAGACTTTCGAATTTCTAAATGAGTCTGAAAACTCTCGATTCACGTTGTCAAAGATCAGTAATCACTGATCGTTTAATGACTGCAATAATCATTTGAGCACATCTTCATCAACGTTAGTTCTTTCTCTGTGTGAGTAATTTCTGCTTTCTTCTGAAATCTGATGCTGTGACAATCAACTGACTAAATTAGCGATGCTTTGCCTCAATCTCTTGTTGATCGAGTCGTTGACTCAGAAGATCGCGCTGTAGCTTTTTTGATGTTGTTGAGTGAATTCAACGAAGAGCTGAATCTTCTCAATCTTGTTAAGCTCATGAACGATGAATACTTTACGACGCATTTGATTCATCTGAGTGAGAAGTAAAACTTGCGTCAATCGCGTTATCTTCACGTTTCGCGATACAAATCTTTTCATCACAGAGATATCTTGAAGACTGAAGTCTACATGAAATGACTCTTTGTCGATATCTATGACGTGTGCTTATGAGAAGTTAAAGAAGCTTTGAAGAATACAAGTTCGAGTATAGAGAAGATGAATCGTACAATAATGTCGTTTTTTAATTCTTTGAGACGTCGTCTGAATCATTCTTTGAATCTCTAATTGCATCAAGAGAAAATTTTCATCTTCGAGATCACGAAATTTGTTCAGCTTCGAGTGATCGATAGTGAGATAAATTGCTCTTTTTCCGTGCAAAGACACTGACTGATGATCAATCAACTGTGTGTGTCATAAGCTCACAAATTCAGTTAAGTGTAAAAGCAGAAGTCAGCACATCTGAGTCTGTCAGAGTTCGTACGACACGTCTTTGTCTTCATAAAAGCAAACGATATCTGCAGTACTGTGACTCGCATCAAAGTTTCGCGCAATTTTATCAAGAGCAGAGCTGTTTCTTTTCAGAAACTTGAGCAACGTCTTATCGTGTTTCACTGCTTGAGCAAGTCACACATCATACACTGCAGCGTCGCTTTCTTGATGCGATGTTTCAAGAAAGATGATCTTCGTCGTGAACAATCGAATATCTCTGAAATCATTATCATGATCGATCAACACTAGCGTCTATGAAGAGGTTAGTACAGAGTGAAATAGCGCCAAAATCACGCTGATCTGTTTGATGATCAAATTTTCGAGACTATGTTCAATAAACATCAACGATCATTGACTCTTCTATGTTGATTCTTAGTATTGATAAATAAAGAATGCTCGAAACAATGCTATCAACTTTCTCGCTTGATCGATGCTGATGAAGAACGTTGAGCAACTGCATTTCACATTTGCGCAAAGTTGTTTTGACGTTCGATCTGCGTCAGTCAGATTCGTAACTGTATGTTGCAATTCAAGCATTGAAAATTAGATCTGACAAAAAATCTCGAAGTCACATAACTTTCGCAGTGTCGAATGTCGTTTGCACGTCATCGAAAAGTTCGTCAGCCTGAATGTTCTTCTGATGATCTCGTAAAAGATTGAAAAGATGATGATGTATAGACTTTGTCTTCTCGACAAAAATTTGTCTTCTTACTCACGTGTAGTATGAATGAGCATCGAGACCTTGAACTGCGATAACGCTTAAAAGCTTGTCAGTGATGCTGCTTGAGCTTGATGAAGAGCTGCTTGTCTTACTCTATCTCAAGTTCGTTATGACTGTGCTCATCACTGATTCAAATATTGAGATCTGTTGCCTTGACAGTGTCTTTGCTGCAAATTCTCGTAGCAGCTTGAGTTGCGTAGCTTTGTGACATTAAAAGAGAAGTCAGAGATTCGCAGCAATGTCATGAAGAGAGTGAGCTTTAATATGACTGAGAATGAGCTGAATGAGACTTTGCTGAGATTATATAAGTCAATCGCTGAGATGATGAAAGATATCTTAGCGATTTCTGATGCGTCAAGCGATATTAGTACGACTGCGACTCGTGTAACGCTTGCATTCGACCATCATTCTCTTTGCACCAGCGTGTATCATAGCTGTAGAGCTCGCGCTCGCGAGTACGTTGAAATATCTTCAGTTATCAAGATATCGTTCTACAGAAGGCAAATTCTCTACTCTGTTCATAACAACGAATATCTTTTCAACCACATGAATAATCAGAGTGCTAAATGACTTGACCTGATTGTTCTTTATGAAGAGAAAATCTCAGATGTTGAGTGAGTCTTCTGATTCTTACGTCGTCTTCAACAGACGTCTGCTAACACAACTAAACTTTAGTGTTGTTGTCGTTCATGATCTTGAAGCAGATTTCGCCTGAGCATGAATACGAAAGATTGAAGTGAAAGAGACTGATCAATACAAGAAGATGAACTGACTCGCAGACAAGAATCTACTGTCAGCGAAGATGTCACATGCTCGCATTATAACCTTCAATTACGAGTCAAAATGACATAAAGATGCATCAAAGCAAAGACGTGATCTTTGTGTCGATCAACTTCTCACTGCACTAGATAATAAACGAAAAGAGGTAAGACGTTAGTGTCTGCGATTCTCATCAACACTGACTTCAACAAATGATAGAAGAAGAAGATTAAATATAGATCTCTTATATTTATTGAACATAGCTTTGACGAAATAGTTATTGAGCAGATGAATTGATCTTTTCTTAAGAAGTGTGTCATTAATTATCTGCGACAGACTTTTGTGAGTGTCAATTCTCGTGAGAATACCTTTCAATATCTTGCAACATTTATCGTTGAGATTGTCTTTCTTGAGACTTCTCATCGTGATACAAAAGCTTCAAATTGAAAAGAATGAATAGCATATACTGACAAGAAGCTTGAATTAGAGATGAGTGATGCAATTTCGATGAATTTACGTGAAGATTCTGAGATCTTAAACTATCTACTCTATAATTTCACGCTATAACTTTTTTGAATGTCTGTTTCAATAGTATGCTTTTTTGAAATGCATAAGCCAGATTACGAGCAGAAAATAGATGACAGTTGAAAGAAAATGATATGTAATATTCAACATTGAGCTTTTAGTAAACTCTAACATCTTGAGTAACTAGATAGTAGAAGAGAGAAGTGCTTGCATAAATGATCATCGAAAAATGACTTTATCAACAGATCATTTCAAAATCAACAAATATGATGAGTCTGAGAATTATTCATACAGAACTGTCTATTCTATCATCAAGAAGATGACAGAACATGCTATGAAAAAGATACAGAGACGTCTAAAACGTAGATGTATTCAGACTATAAATTCATTTTTGCGCTAATGCATTTATAACAGCTCAAACAATCATTCATGACAATTCAAGTAAAGAAAATCACTTAATAAATGATTGCTCATCTTTGCTGACTTGAGATAAACAGTAATATCAAAAGAAAATCTCAGCTGCCTTCAATCTTTGTTTCTGACAAATTCTCTTGATAATCTGACAGCTATTCAAAGATCTAAAGAAAAGTGAGTTGAAGACACTTGCGAATGACTACTTCTTCACGAAGCATATACTGCTTGGCTAGTTGAATACAGCTCTCGAATGCTTCAACTAGTAGATGATTCAGACATCAAAAAGACAATGATATCAAGCTACTTGATAGACGAGCTTAACAAGAAAGCGCAATTTACTTCTGACATCATATTTGCATACTACTTCTGTGACAACAAAGACAACAAGCGCAACACTGTCATTACTATCATTCGAGAACTTCTCTTGCAGCTCTTGAGACAACGATCGCTATTATTCAAGCATATTCAGAAAGATTATGATCAGATAAAAGATTGAGCTTTCGATAATTTTGATGCTCTTTGACGAATTCTGCTCAAAATATTGACAGATTTCAATGCAGATCAGATTTATCTTCTGATAAATGCTCTGAATGAATGTGAAAAGTCATCACGTAAATTTCGACAAATCTTTCTTGCGAGTCTGACAGAATTGTTTTCTACTCAGCAAAGAAGTGAGATCATGAATGTCAAGTTGCTCATTACATGTAGATCAGAGTCAGATATCTTAGATGAATTGAATCATCTGAGAGAATTGATATGTATTGATTCAGATAAGAATTATATAACTGACATACAACAAAGCTAAATTTGAAATAACTAAACATCTCAAAATCTCGACAGTCTTCAACGTTCTCATGATCTTTAACAGTCAGAAATTGTTTTCTCTAGAGCATTCTGAAAGTGTGTTTTCGTCTATAATGCATGACGATGTACTTCACTACTATGTTCAGAAACATTCTTCAAAAGAATTTTCCTTCGACAACTATAAAGACACTTTCAAGTAATCGCTATCGTTCTGCTGCTGAAAAGTCATTTGAGATCATCTTCGCAGCAAACATCTTTGACTTTGATGTCACATTAAACAACTCACAAAATCAGAATGTCACATCAAGCAGTTCGCTCTCTGAGAAACAGCGTCAACGACAAGATACAAGTCACACTGAAACATTAAAGATTGCATCACGCAAATCTGCTTCAAATCATCATGTGATATTGCAGAATTCTGTATTAACGCAGCGACTATCATCGATACATTCAGCATTTTGCTCGCGATCAATCTTCGACAGAGCGAGTGATGTTATTGCTCTGAACGATCGAATTGCAAGAAACGATGAAATGACATCAACTTACGAGCAATTGTCTCACAGACTACGAATATCGAAGCAACATCAATCTACTACTTCAGCAAAACGCGTGATAGAGCTTACGTGAACAAATGACTATTTACTGCAAGAGTTGACTTACTATAAAGATACTCAAGCAGCTGATATGAAGTTCTTCGAGAAAGTGATCAAGACGCATGCAGATTTGGAAGATGCATTGAAGAAAAGATCTCAGAGATGAGCAAACGCAGAATTCACTTTACTGAGCTACTGAAACATTGATTTTGATGATGACAATGTGAAGAATACTGTTTTTTAATACATGCTTTCTGTTGTTTTGTAAGATAAATCGTTGAAGACTATGATAGTAATTCAACACGCAAAATCAACTCTCTCATTGCTGACATGATTTCTTCTTTACATCAGAAGTGATCTCTTTGATCTAATAAAGATGATAGTGTTCGCGTATTCAGTGCTTTTTTCTGACAAAGTAAAATATTACTTTCTTGTGTGTCACTTCTTTTCTTCTGAATCTCGTTTCAGAATTGTAAGCAACATGAATCATAATCACTAAAATGTCATAAGTATCATCAGCGACACATGACGTAAAAGTAAGTAAATCTCATGATCATTCTTGCTAGAAACTATGTTGAAATCTCATCTACTGTGTACATCTTAGAGACATAGCATTCTAAATTAAATGACATAGTATTCATTTCTCTTTCGCGATTCTTTGAGACTAAGCTCATGAAAAGAATTGCGATCTGATTCTAATATTCAGAGATATTCAGAATAGAATGCGACATTCATATATTACTCTGAAGTATAGATTCTCGTCTTGAAGATATATATCTCAGATATGACTTCATAAAACGAACTCAAAGTCTCTTCAGAAAGACAAACGAATTGACGCAGATCGCTGATGCAAACATCTACGTCGTCATAAATTGCAATGATAACTATCAAATATACAAATCAACAGATCAGCTCGAGTGATCTTCATCAGAACAAGAAATGATAAGACTTCATGACGCAATGTTGTCTACAATGCTTGACAATCACGATAGAAGAAGCAATATTCTATCTTAAGACATAAAGATTCAGCGAACTTTGAGTCTGTAAAGCGCGAAGTCAGAAATCAGAGAAAGAAGAAAGCAACTCAGTTTGAGAATCTGATCAGATCTGAGTTAAAAGATGACAGTCATTTCATTGACAATAAGCGACGCATTTTCTTCATTTTCAACTCTTCAATATTGCAGAGATCATCAATTGAAAAGTTCTCTTTCTCGCGTCAATCTTTATCGTAGATTATGTATATCTCATTTATCTGAACTATCATAAAAATCTCAAATGCAGCGTTCTACTCTGAAATCAAAAAAACATCATTGACGAGTCAGTATATTCTGACTTCTATCAATTTCAGACGACTTCTGACTGAAAAAGTGTGTCTGATTGATTAAAGTCTCTTCTGACTCTCTTGCACTTTGTGTTGACACGTAGAAATATAATATGTCGTCTGAGTCAGAGAATCTTCAAGAAGTCAATGTCGAAGACACTGCTTTCAAGAGAAGAAAGTCGAGATAGATAATCTTCGCACACATGTTTGTGAAGTTTATGATGAGACGTTCTTTGAGCAGAGACATTGTTTTGCAAGATAAAAGATTAGAATGAGACACATGATTGCAAGATGATTATTAATGATCTGAAAATTCAGTTTTTTTGATTATGTTACACTTACATCCATTTGTTTCACGCAGGTTTTAGAGATCATCTTTAAGCTCAGCTAGTGCAGTCTGATGTGACGTGCATTTCACGTGTTCTAAAACGTCATTTACTGACATACATCTGAATCTTAAATAGCATTCTTGTATTTGTCTGTGTCTTATAACATTCTCATTTCTTGACTCGCTGACAAATGACTCTAGCTAGTAGAAATCTACTCGAAGAGAGTCTCAATCTCAAATCTCTGTCATTCAATAAACATTCATTCAGAGAGTAAAGAAATACTTCAAAAAACATAGTCTTTGACACTTTATTCACATTGCTGAAAAGTAGAATGTCAGCTCATTCGAGTTGCAACTGATTCACTTACGAGTTGATGATTCACACAGTCAACAATGTTAATAACTTTGATTTAATCATGTCTTCATTTGCAAGACAAAAAAGAAGATGATCTTGAAGTCAGCAAGAATGAGAAAAAGCAGATCTTTAATGATGTTAAAACATATCTCAATTTTTGAATGTGTGAAAGTCTGTGTTTTTGAATGTTCGAAGCAAACTTTTTGAAAGCTTTTATTTGCAGTCAGAAAACTATCGAAAAGCAGTCAAATTTGATCATCAGAGAAGCTTGAATTGACTTATGATGATATAATAAAGTCGAAAATTGCGCAAAGCAATCAACTAGAAGACTGACTGAAAAAGCTTATAAGAACATCACTTCTCTCTTTGATAATTCAAACAAAAACAGATCTTTGAGTTCTAATACAATCTTACAAAACAGATCAATTGATTCAATCTTTGAACAAGCTTACTTTAAGAATCTCATCTGTCTTCAAGCAGTTTAATTCTTGTAGAAAAGCTAGTCTAGTCTAAACAAGAAGTTCTCTAGTCAGATCATGACACAATTTGAAACTGATCTTGAAGCGAAAAAAGCGTTTCAACAGGCAGAAGCAGCGAAGACATCTCACAATCTTGCGATTTCAGAGAGCACGTCAGACTCAGACACTTCTCGTCTCGAAGCTGATAAAGCACGTCAACAGACAGAAGCATCTCAAGATGCAGCTTCTTCGAACACATTCTCAGATGATGTGTCAGACGAAGATCAGAAAAACTACATCGACGAGCAGAAGCAAGCAGTGAAACGAATGCTGAAGTGTGAATCAAACAAGTATTATCAAATTCTCGAAGTGAATGATTCGTTCACAAAACAGAAGATCAAAAAAGCATATAAAAAGCTTGCATTGCTTTTACATTCAGACAAGAATAAGTATGAAGATGCTGAAGAAACTTTTAAAAGTAAACAAAGCTTTATTGAGTCGTTTGAAACTATTTTGAAACTCTCACTTTTACTTTATTTCATTGCAGAGCTGACTTCACAACATAGATGTCAACACGACAATCAAAGTTCTCAATGTTGAAATTGAGAAATTTAGCAAGAATGCTTATGAAGACGACGAAAATAACGACAATCACTCAATGAAAGTCGAGCAAAGCGAATCAAAGTCAGATGACTTCTGCAAGCACATTTATGAACAAGCTACATTTTATTTGAGAAAGCTCATGAACGATCTCAATAATAAAGTCGCTCAGCTCGAATTGAGAAAATTGAACGAGCAGATAAAGCAGCGAAATGTCAAGAACAAGCTTTTGAAGAACAATTTAGATGACTTTCTCATTAACATTTTCATGTTCATTGCTAATTTTAAAAACGCGAAGAGATTCAATGAAGCGTTAAAGAAGAATTCAACTGACAATATTGCAAGAGAAAAACTCATCAAGATAAATCAGCATATGAATCTAGTGAATGAGCAGCGAGACTATCTCAGAAACTGACTTATTACAATTTCATCTCACTCAGACACAAATGCAGCAGAATTCAAATCTGAAACAAGCGAAGAGTCATTCAGATCGACTGAAAACATCAAAGTCATCAAAAAAGACGATCAATCTTTCAGCAAAGATGATGTCAAAATCAAAGTCAGCGTCTCAATATCTGATGAGTCAGATGATTGAACATCTTTTGAAAAAGTCGTGATTGTCAGAAGCGCTGACTTTGACTCACGAATCATTGTCAATCGTGAAATCGATATGAACTTGTATTACAATATACATTTCGAAGCGACTTTTGAGAAAGAGATCGCTCGACAATGATTGAACGAGAGAACATATGAAATTGTGAATTCGTCGAATGACATTGCAATTGATGAGTTGAAAATCTGTGAGAGAGTCAAGATCGCTCATATCGCAACAACACTTCGTAAGCGAGTCAAGAAACAGAGTCAGAGTCGTAATAACATTTGTTACTACTTTATCAAGATACGAAGAGAAAGTTACTTGAGCATCAGAACAGCGCTCTCAGAAATGAAGAGAGTCAGTCTCGTCAAACTTAAACGAATTGATGCAGCGTTGAATCATCAAACTGAGATGCTGCTTGAGAAACTGAATCAGTGTCGTGAAAATAATGAACATTCAAACATCGAAGAGAAGCTGATCGATGATGATATCAAAGATATGTCATAATTAGTCTTTGAAGCGACATTCATGAACGAGAATGAGAAAAGCGATGCGAAGAATGAAGACATTGACAACTTAGTGTCTTCAGTGACAGGTCTGAAGCGTGATCCGAAGTCTACAGCATCTTCGATAGACTGATCGCGTCAAGTCAAGTACTCGAGTTCGAGTCAAGTATTCGACCCAAAAAGTGTCGAGTCGAGTTGAAATTTTTTTGAAAAAGTGTCGAGTCGAATTGAGAAGTTGAACTCGAGAACTCGAGTCGAGTTGAGAAGCTTGACTCGACAACTCGACTCGAAAACTCGACTCGACCCGACAAGATATTAGGTAGGTGTAAATAGCTTGGTCGAACAGCCTACATTGTTTCTCTTCATGGCTTTCTATCACGTTTTCCCGTCATGACTCTCTATCAAAGTCAAACGACCTTCATGTTTCTCTTCATGTTCCTCGCCATGTTCCTCGTCATGTTTCTCGCCATGTTCCCCTTCATGTTCCTCTTCATGTTTCCCTTCATGATTTCTCGTCATGACTTCCTATCAAACCTTCCTATCAAACAGCCTTCATGATTTCCCGTCATGGCTTCTCTCTATAACTTTCCTTCATGACTTCTCTTCATGACTTCTCTTCATGACTTCTCTTCATGACTCTCTATTATATAGCCTTCATGTTTCCCGTCATGACTTTCTATCAAAAAGATAATGCAAAAAGATAATGCAAAAGCAAAAAACCGGAAAATTTCTATATTTAGCTCTCTTGACGCCAAGCTCGAGTTCTTGACGAATCGAGTCGAGTTGACTCGATTCCTAGTCGGGTCGAGTCGAGTCGGATCGAGTCGAATTCAAAATGTCAACTCGAAACTCGACTTGACGATCAGTCTAATCTTCGAGCACGAGAAGTGTCTCTGAGAATTCTGAAAATTCTATCGAGTCTGAGCTGTAAAGCTTAATGATCAAGTATTGATAAGTGACAGACGACAGCAAAGACGAAGAGTTAACTTGATGAAGTCGCGAAGAATGTTTAGAATTTTCTGTTTTCTTCAATCAGTTCTTATCAAAGCATACATAGCTAGAATCAGAATCTACATCAATAATAGATTATTGAGATGTAACGAATCATTTTCAGAACAGTCAGCATTACTCGTCGTAGCAAGAATTTGTAGACTTGATATGATTCTAGTGTTTCTAAATAAACAGAAAAATTGAATCTCGATACTCGATTATGGTGAAAGTTTGATCTAGAATCTAAGAGTGCGAATTGATTGAAGCATATCAAGTCTTGACGAAAACATCACTAGCGTTGAGTTCTCGCAGACTTCTACTTTTAGATCTCACATCTGCAAGTTCGAGCATAAACTTCACTCACAACGCTTCATCGCAATCAGAGCTTCTGCTCATGAAACTTCAGACATCAAGTCTGAAACGTCGTCTTGACAAGCTCGATGACGTTTCACGTTCATCAAAGAAGAGAAAGCTCTAATTGCGTCTCTTCTCGACAATACAGCAGTTCGAATCGATCCGTTTCTTATTATCTTCATCGATGATTCGACTTTTCATCCTTGCTCTTGCTCGACATTCACTTCTGACTCTGACATTCACTTCTGACTCTAGCATCTACTTGTAGATATAGATATCGCTGCCTACTAGCTCAAGTCTATTGAGTAAATTGCTCTCATTTCCTAGACTTATAATAAGTAATGACGACTATATACTCTGCACAAAGACAATATACAGTCTTTACGAAAACGCAGTGTGTTTAGCATAATTTTATAGTATCAATTCAACATTTTCATAGAGTTCTTCACATAGAGCTCTTCTAGAAGCTAGATCAGATTGATAATGATCGAAGAAACAGAATTCTATCTAGCTAAACACAACGCAAAATCAAGAATCAGTGCATGTTCATTTCAGCTTGCTATCATACATCATTACAAAAAGACAGTCTTTTAGCGAGACATTGGACTCTAGGCGCGCTATTCGCTCGAAGCACAAGACACACAAACAAAGTTGAAGCTTCCTCGATACTAGTATTCTGCTGGCTTGCTGCTCATACCTCGCATTCGCCTAATAATGTCACAAGCGAATACAGTCAGCTTCTTCTTCGTTAGAATTGTTATGACAGTCAGCAGCTGTTTTCACTCGATAGTTCATCATGTACTCTTCGCAGCTTCAAGCCTGAGTTTGATCGTCATCTTGATCTAAGTGACTCAAATTCAGCTGTTCTTGTTTCTCTAATGAACGAGACATCTGAATGAATTTGAAACTCTCTACATTGTTTCAATTGCTATCTTTCTCGAACCTCACATTCTGCGAATAAAGAAGAGTTTCATCGAGCTGATTATCTTTGCAGTCGAGTTTCGTGAAAACAGTCAAGATAAGCGTCGAACGAGTGTAAATCAAAGAGCCTTGATTGATTGTCTGCATCATGATCAAAAAAAGCGAGTTTGAACGCTAGTTCATATATACTTACATCAACATCAGATGCTTGATTGTCTTTCATCTGAAGAGCAGCAGACTTATGAACACTTTGAAGTGTCGATACAGCATCGACGAGTGCACTGACTAGATAGTAACAGAATAGAGAGGCGAAACAAGTCTTCAAGACGCTGATAGATATCATGTTGATTTATCAGGTGAGATGTGAACGTATGACACTTTGCAAAATCAATAGATTAAAAGAATTTGACTCGAGAAGGATTTTTATCGTGACAATATTCGACCACATTCAAGTTTAACTTCTATTGTATTCGATTCTGAAGCTTATGCAGAATTTTCATGAACATTCAGAAAAGACTTTCTGTGAGACATCAAAAAAGAGACTTCTTTTCTACAGAGTTCAGAAGAATGCTCGATTATTATATTCAGAAAGATTCGCGAAAAAGTGTTTCTTTAAGCAGCTATGAATGAGCTTTCAAGTCATCATTTTCAGTTCGCTGCTGATTTCTCGTCAGACATTGTGTTTAGATCAGACATATTCGATTATGATGTCACAACAGGCAACACACGAATCGAAAGTGAGGCACAAAGTCGATCGTTGCCGATGATAGAAGAACAGCGGCGAGAAGTAATTCACGACGAAGTTTCAAAGATCGCAACGTCAAAGACTACGTCTCTGAGAATCGAAACAATCAGAGACAATCGACATGTCATCTTTCAAGATTCTTGAGTAAAGCAACGACTGTCATCAATACATTCTGCATTTCGTCGACGATCAATTTTCAACAAGACGAGTGATGTTGCTGCTCTGAACGATCAGATCGCAAGGAATGAGAAGATCACATTCACTTACGAGCAGCTATCTCATCGACTTCAGATATCGAAGCAAAATCGCTCTGCTTCTTCAGCGAAGCGCGTGATAGAACTTACAAGAACGAATGACTATTTACTGCAAGAGCTGACTTATCACAAAGATACTCAAGCAGCTGATATGAAATTTCACGAGACAGTAGCTGATTTGCATGTGAAACTGAACGATGCGTTGAAGAAAAGATCTCAAAAGCGAGCAGACGCAGAGTCTACTTTACTAAGCTATTGAGATATTGATTTTGATGATGAAAATGTCGAGAATATTGTTTTCTAATAGCTTTCATCTTTATCTCATTTCGTAGAAACGAGCGAGTTCAGCGCTGAAGAAAGACTCAATCTGACTGAAGTATCTGATCTTTGTTACGAGATACATAGTAGATCAAGAGCGTTGAGTCGCGATTTCATTGAGCTAGTCTTCGTTGTTCACTATCAGATCTAGATCTCATCTCAATTCTAAATTGTCAGAACTGATCATAGTCTAGCAGTAAGCGAACTATATAGCTATTCGTAGATGAAACATTAGCTGAAACGTGATAAAAGAGTTCTTTCTCAGACACAGCTTTCTTTAAGCATTCGAAAGTGAATCGCATGACATTCATTTTTGTTTCGCGATTCTGATGACTGAGCTTTTCAATAAGAATTGCGACATTGTTCTGCAATTAGAGACATTCAGAAAAAAGGCGACATTCATTTACTGCTTTCGAGAATTCGTTTATTTTCCAAGAATATATATTGTCATTGTGACTTCAAAAAAGAACGGTCAAAGCATCTCTCTATATCTTCATGACAAAAGTTAGAATTCAGCGACACATTGATCGAGAGAAAGTCAGAAAGCGAACAAAAAGTCTCTTCAAAAAGATGAACGAGTTGACACAGATAGCGAATGCAAAGATCTACTTCGTCATGAATCGCAATGAAAGATTTCAAATCTACAAATCGACTGATCAATTCAAGTGATCGTCGTCGAAACAAGAAATGATAAATCGCTCAATCGCAAAGATTCGCGCACTGTTTAATATTATGATTCTAGAAGAAGCGTTATCTCATCTCAAGATATAAAGGCTTGACGGACTTTGAGTCTGCAAATGACGGGGCAAGAAATCAGAGAAACACTGAAGAAATCAACGACGAACATCTGACGAAGCTCAAGCTTGAAGATGACGATGATTTCATTGATTATCAGCGACGCATTTTCTCTGTTTTCAAGTCTTCAGTTCTGTCGAGATCATCAGCTGAATGAATGTATTTCTCGTCTCGACTTTCATCTTAGATGATGTGCAGATCAAACATCTATCTGTCATAAAGACTCAGATTGCAATCGTCTCACCTGAATTCTGAAAGTTCTCTGTGAAATAGCTTCATCTCGATTCTCATTCAATTCGATCTATGTTCGACTAACAAAATGTGAGCTGTCTTCTTCGTGCCTCGTATCATATGAAACACATATTGCTGTTCAAGACTAGTGCTACTCGTATATTTGACATCGCACTGTGTAACAATGCTCAAGATTCTTCGATTACACTTCAGAAGATAATGCAATAAAGTGAGATCAGTTCTTTGCGAAGTCTTCGACAAGAAGTTGTTGAAGCAAAGACATCACATTTTGAAACTTCTGAATGAAGCGACGAGAAGCAAAAACGAGAATCATCGTCAGAATGCATGATTAGTGATTGAAGTTGAGATTCTGAATTAAATTTCACAATCGAGAAGCAATTCTAGATCTTTCAACGTCGTTTTTACGTATTCACTAGCGCATTCTTGTATAATGTGCATTTACATGCTTAGTTGACTTGCGTCTGTGTCTTAAACAGAATTCTAGTTGCGAAAGAATGATTGACAGCGACAGAGACTCGAAGTTGAGATCGAACTGTCTGATTGAATGACTGTCAGCATTTGCAGTGTCTCAAATAGAAACGCGCACAATCTTCTTCATCAGAACGCGCTTTGCTTCACATGTTCTAGATGCTGTCAAAAATGAGCTTCTTGATTTGAAATATGTGTTTTGACTTCGACTGCGTCTCTCTTCTTCTCAACAGTGTAGCACAACATTATTTCTGAATGCTCGCTACTCGTTTCTTACTAAATCTCACTTTTATTGTCTTTGAGATTTCTTCTTTCAATAAATGAAAGCCAAATTACATTCTTCTACTTGACATCAAACTCTCTCATATGTCAATCTCAGTCAATTCTCTCTTTTGCTGTCAGTGTCTTTCTTCGAAGTTCTCTAATCATCACGTCAGCATCGTTGCAGAAAGCATCTGCAACTTTCTGTGAGTCATCAGATTCTTTCTGAACAGAATATGTCTGATTTTCTTCGAGTGCATTTGAAGCAGTTCAGGAACAAGCTTTTTCAAATGATTGAGATGAGAAGACTTCGTCGCAGAATCTTCAAGAATGATGCTGATATTATATTGCAATCGACAGTCTGAGAAAGCAACTTCGAGATCTTTACACTCAGTATCAACATTGGTGCGCAGCCTACAATCAGGCTCGAGAAGACGTGAATACTCAGATTCGACGAATCAAATCTATTGATTCAGCTCTCAATATGAAAAGAAATGCGCAGGTGAAAAAGAAAACTCGATATGAAGCAGACAAACAGCAAATGATCATCATTGCCAAATTCATCGATATTCTTCACGCTTCGCGAGTTCTCGATGAGAACGTAAGAATCTGGCTCAAGACAGAAGCACTGAAGCTTAATCTCTTAATCGCGATGAAGATTGTTGATACTTCAGTGATGTGATAGGCGATTGATAGACATAGAGTGAATAATATAGCATACTGGGGAATCGCGATTGTTAAAACACATCGTATGCATAAAGTAATCACGATCACAGATTAATGAAGCTCATTCTGTTTCGATTCGATCTATCTATATTACAAAATCTCTATGACATAGTAGTAGATAATAAGCAAAGAGATCATGTCTCTAGATACTTTCTTCATCGCAGCTCGATCAGAAAATGAAGTCTCTGACAATCGTATCTCAGAACTTGAAATATCGATTGCTCAGATACTGTTGTTCGTTGATCATATACTCAAAGAAGAAATCGCGATGAGCACTGAAGCGATCGATTCATTTTCAGTTCACGACAGGTTGAATGTTCGCGAAGCGCTCGTAGAAATTGCCTGCGCAACGCTCGCTGTAGCGCTGTCGTTGACTGAGTGACGATTTGAAGAATTTAAGCTGAAGATTTCTCTGTCTTTGTCACAAAGCGCACAGTTCTGCTGTGATGATGAGCGGTAAAATCATGCTGAATTATTCGTTGTTATCAAGTAAGAGATCATCAATCTGAAGAAATTGACAGCGCTTAACAAGTCGTCTGCTTGACAGAGTCAATCTAAAAAGATCTGAGCTATATGATCTCTGAGATTCACTGAGATGAACAAGATGATATCGTCGACGAAAGCATTCAATTGATTCGAAGTGAACACAGTCTTCACGTCGATGTCAACGACGATGTGATGAATCAATAAATTCGAAGACATAGCTTCTGAATCAGATTCTAGTGTTGTTGCTTGCATGCTGACGTTGAAACTTGTTGAGTTTCAGCTCACGTTCAACTCAAACGACAATATCTCAAGCGTGCTATCGACATGACTGCTAAGTAGAATATTAGCTGACTCGATCTGCATGCTATTCACTTACATTTCAGCGATCAACGTCGTCAACAATGTCAATGATTTCAGCTCGTTCATGTCTTCTTTTGCAAGTTAAGATATTGATGTTGTCAAAGTTGACAACATTGAGAAAGAGACTTCTAACTGTTGTCAAATGAAAAGATAGAAATTCTCAAAAATGAAATTTCGAAGAGTCTTGATTTGTGAATGTTCAGAATGCATCTTTTGCAAGATTCTATTCGCAGTCAGAAAAACTCACAGAACGATGCAAGAACTGATGATCATGAGAGTCTGAGTTGACTTATCGATGATTTATAAAAGAGCACATTTTCAAATCAATGATTCAAAAAAAATACAACATTACACAAACAAAATTTTCAGAAACAGATCGATTGATTCGATTCTTGAATACATTTACTCGAGCAACATTATCATCTCAAAAGACAAGCAATACTGCTCTTTCGTACGAGAACTGATTTGAAAAGAGAAAAGAGAAAAAAGGAAAATTCTTTCGATTGAATAATGATCGATTTCGAAACGAAAATTTCATCGATCGTAGAAGTCGAAGAAAAGACGCTGAGTTCGAATCTCAAGCGAGTTGTGATCGACGAAGCGCGTAAACAGACAGAGCAAGCAAAGACGTTTCACAGCCTTTCAACATCAGAGAGCACGTCAAGCTCAGACACTGCTCGCCTTGAAGCTGACAAAGCACGTCGACAGGCAGAAGCGACAAAAGCATTCTTCGACGAGATAAACTTGAAGAAGACATTGAATCAAGACACTGCTCATATCAAAGCGAACAAAGAAAAAGATCGAGCAGAAGAGTCTTTCGAAACAGCTTCTTCAGAATCATTCAAAATCTTCATCGATAAACTCGAAGAGTTTGTCGAGAACGCTCATGAGAATGAAGATCAAAATGACAAATCTGATCGCATGAAAATTGAGCAAAGCGAAGCTTCAAAGTCAGATGATCTTCGTCAGCAGATATATGAAAAAGCCACATCGCATTTGAGAAAGCTCATGAAGAATTTCAAGAACGCTGAAGCGACATCAGAATCGAATAAATTGAACAAGCAGATAAAGAAGCAGAATCTCAAAGACAAGCTCTCAAAGAAAGATCTAAAGAACTTTCTCATTCAGATTCTCACATTCGTCGTCAACTTTGAAATGACGAAAGATTACTACGAATCTTTGCAAAAGAACTCAGCTGACAATATAGCGAGAGAGAAATTAATCAACATCAACAACATTTTGAATCAGTTAAATGAGCGACATGAGTATCTCAGAATCTGACTTATAACTATTTCATCTGAATCAGGCACTAATGAAGCAGAGTTCGAAGCAGCAGAGTCATTCAAAGCAGCAGAATCATTCAGAGCAGCAAAGTCATTTGAAGCAGCAGAGTCATTCGGAACAGCAGAGTTCAAAGTCGTCGATTAAGCTGATCAGACTTTCATCAAAGATGATGTGAAGATCAAAGTTAGCGTTGAAATACTCGATGAATCAGACGACTTAACGTTTCTCGAAAAAGTCGTGATTGTTCGAAAAGCTGAATTTGAGTCGCGAGTCATCGTGAATCGTGAAACAGATGTGAATTCGTATTTTGAGATACACTCTGAGATCGACTTTGAAAAAGAAGTCGTCAAAGAGTGACTGAAAGATGAAATGTACGAAAGCGAAGATCTGTCAAAGAACGCAAAGATCAATCAGATGCAAATTCATGAACGAGTCAAAGTCAAGAAAACAGATCGTAAGTCAGCTAATAAAATCGCGCGTACTCGAAGTGAAATTCAATACTACTTAATCAAAATTCTGAGAACAGATTACGTAAGCATCAGATCGATGCTCTCTGAAATGAAAGAACTCAGCTCTGTCAAACTCAAACGTATCGATGCACAATTGAATCGTCAAAACGAGCAGTTGCTCGCGAAACTTGATCAGTGTCGTGAGAAGAATGAGCACTCGAACATCGAGAAGCAGCTGACGAATGATGATATCGAAAGAATGTCGTGACTGTCGTCGAACGCGATAATCAAGACTAAGAAGAAGAAGAAGAAGAAGAAGAAAGAAGAGAATGAAGATGTGAGAAATATAGTTTCTCAGAGAACAGGCCTGAAGCGCAGTTCAAAGTCGAAGATCGCTTCACGCACGTCGAAGACGTCTTGAATTTTCAAATATTTCATCGTTCGAGCATTATAGCATGTTGTGAAAAAAGATGAGCGAACGGCAGCAAAGATGAAGACGCGAGAATTTCTTGAAATTTGATTTTCTTCAGTCAATCTTTATCAAGTTATAGTAGATTTAGAACAAGAACAATAATAGATCATTGAGATGAAAAGCTTTCATACACATACTTTCGTGATCAAACTGTTGTATCTTCTTTAGCGACAAGTGAAATCACATAGAATGCTTATGTAATATCTCTTTGTTTCGTCTAGAATTTCAGTGTGAAAATTGATTGAAGCTCATCAAGTCTTGACATAAGACTAGCGCTGACTTATTTAATTTTCATATTCAAATTGAGAATACTCTCTCTACAATCGTTTATTGCAATCAAGATTCTTGTTCATGAATTCTCAAACATCAATCTTGAAACATCGTTTTGACGAACTCAAGAGCAAACAGCGTCAATTCAAGAGCAGAAATTGCTTATATGTTGAAGTCAGATCTGAGTCGAAAGATCTCACATGATCACACACGAGCAGACAAAGATATACATCTACAGTATCTGAGCAACAGAAGCATAAGAGAAAGAGTTTTTATGTCAATCAGCAACGCGATGCAAAGCGAGCTCGTCGTGCCGTCGCACAATCAACGCACTTGATCGCGACAGCGCTTCAGAGTATTCAAGACGAACAGAAGAAACTCGACGATAGCAACGACTTCGAGACAAGTTGAGAGAGTTTCTCTTTAGATGCAATGCTGACTAGAAACAGTGATTCTATGTCATGAGCTGTAAAAATGAGACACGATTGATGTCGAGTTATTTCGACAGCAAACGAAAAGAGAGCATCAGTCTTCTATTCTCAAAATTCAGATCTGTCACGACTTACGATGTTGATTTCGAAGACATACTGAAGACGCATCGCGTCATAGAGACAGATGACGAAGAACTCAAGAACTGAAGAAAGCTTCAATCATTAATGAGAAGAAAACGCGCATCTGCATCGCCTGAGAATCATGAAATCAAGAATATCCGAGTAACTGTACGACGCAGCTCAAACGAGAATAGCGTTTCTTTCAGTGTGTTTTCAAGAATTTTCCTCGTGAGCAGAGTGAACATCTGTCACACGCTGAAGAAGCACTGAAATCGTCAATGAACACATTGAATATCTTCTTATGCAAATCACAATTCTAAAATTGCATCTTCACAGTCAAACTATGTCATTGAATATCATATCAAACTCTTTCTCGATGAAGTCATTCGAAGACTACAAGAACTCGCAAGCTCTAGCAAGAACAAACTCTCGTTTCTCGTATTCTTCGTCAAGCTGAAAGAGACATCGAGCGCGATGAACGTTGCAAAATTACAAAATCTGCACAACGAAGCGAGTGCAATCTACAACATGTTAAGATTGCATCAGGCGATAGATGAGAAGAATGATTTCTACGATAGAATCTGAGTGCTATCGCTTAATATCAACGACGAGATGTGAAGACTTCGATGTCATTGAATTTCTAAGAGTGATCATGAATGTGATATCTATTACTCAAAGATTCTTAGATGTTGAGCAATCGAAGATTCGAGAGTGACTATTGTCTCGGAAGCAAGAGCTTCAATGAGAAATGTTGTGAATCGAATGCGCGATGTGTTATTCAAAGATTTATACGCTGCAATAAACATCTACGAGAAAACTTTCAACTCTCAGCTCTTGAATTTCAAGTTCTATCAGATCAGCTACGACACACGATCTAAATCAGAGAATGACAGTGTTCTTCTGACATCTGATCACTTCTTTGTCGATGAAACGCAGTCTATTGAGTTTGATGCACAGCTTAATACTGCTTTGAGATCTCAAAAGAATCTCGAAATCGATACTGAATCTGTACATGAGTTCATTGAATCAGCACGAGTTGATATCTCGATATCAACTCAACAGTCAAGTCTCTTCAACGTCAAGAACGATAAAGAAGAACTTAGAAAGAAAGAGTGAGAACTAGACAATCTCACGAGAAGCTAGCGATAGCATACATACGTTGATAACATCTAGTATAAACACTTAGTTGCACAGACACTTAATATTTGATTCTTTCGCTAGACGATCATACACAATGAACGAAGCTGCAAAGAATGTGCTTGATGATCTTGCAATTTCATAATTATTATACATTAGATCTATTGTTTTCGATTTGTCAGCTATTCATCTCAATGTTCAAACAGATTATATAGCGAAATGTCATCTTGAAACAACAGTAATACTCAGTTTCATCATGTCGACTAGATTGATTCTTCTGAAATCATCAATAGAGACTCGATAGACTGCGACTCAAGTCGAGACTTCTTGCACGTTTGTGATATCTGATGATCATCAAGCGTTGATCTCTTTAGACTAAGATTCGAGATACATGATTTACAAGATCGATTCAGCAAGTTTCTATGAAAAGTCGTCTCAAACGAAGCGTCGAGCTTTTGCTGATTTTCAAATCATTGCATTGTCTGAGAAAATGCACTAATCTTTCATCGCTCTTGCGTAACGCTTTTGGCGTAAATGATCACAAGTTCGATCGAATGACAAATCAAAAAGTCAATCTTCTTCTGATATTGATGACATAACAGACACAAATCTAGATTATCTTCATAATGTCTCAAAGTTTCGACGTCAGTGATAAATTCTAAGTTGAATATATCACATCTTGCTAGTAGCTTGATGATCGAATTTTCTGAAAGACGACATTGTATCGTATCACGACAGTGATATTGATCTTCTCAAAGACGTTTCAAAACGCTTGTCAGCTCGAAATAAAATGCGAAGATGAGCAATGCGTAAAGTGTCTTTGCACAATCTTGATACATTTGTGATACGTGAACACTTTCTCGCAGCTCATTCATGCGATCAGTGTTGTCAATCATCGACTCGTCGCTGAATAAGACGAAATTCAGTCGAATGTAGTCTTCTCGCTTTCTCTCATTCACGAAGTTCATGAGTTCATCTCAAATTTTTTGCTCATTGAAGAAAGACATGTAAGATCGTCAAAGTCGAGATACATAGTCGTCGAGAATCACGTGGCGAAAGTCGATAGTTCTGAGAGATGTCGAGATCTTCTGAGCATCTGTGTCAAGAGACACGACGATATTCGAGATCAAAAGAGAAGAATCGTTGCGTAGACGTTTCAACAACGCAATTCTGACAGAGTTGTTGTGTTCGCTCATTTCATCATTCTGAATCGATTTGAATGTCTTGATTTGTGCTGATCGATACAGACTGTTTCACGTCAGTCGTGTTTCGTCGTACAGCTACGTCAATGTACTCACACAGATGCAGTCGAAGTAGCTCGATCACTGAAAAATCAGTTTCTAAGCTTCTGCAAAGGCGAGACACTCACGCTTCTCATATGCATGATTCATTCTCAACTTTCTTCGAACGAACGTGCGTATATTCTAATCTTTTGTTCAGTCTTTTGCCTTCGAGCACAATACTCAATCTTATCGCATTCTTCTTTTTTTGCGTCAGACTCGTTGTAATTGATGAAAATCATCGAAGAGACATTATCAATCGTAGCGACAATAATATCAACTTTGATGACAAGAATTCTCGATTGATAGTCAAACATGCGATCGTCAATTCTCAAGTACTTCTTCAAACAGTCTTCGAGAGCGTTCGCATCATAATGATCGTTTCTATATCAATTCTTCAAGAAGAGATGAAAACGTTTAATGAAGTTCATTCATTCTTGAGATCATTCGAAGAGTTTTCGAGTCAATGCATCGAAAACGTGAACACATTGAGAAACTGACATGCCACGTAGAAATAAGATACAGACAATGAGATCTTCTGTTTTATGTTCAAGCCTGACAATTTGTGAAATCTGAACGTGAAGCTTATCAACGCTAGTGTCGAACGCAATATCAAAAAAGTCTTGAATTTGTAATTCACTTTCTATCATACTCTGAATGATTGTCATGATGTCTAGTGAAATAACATCACGCGTATCTTTCTCATCGATAGTTAGAATTCGTTCGTCAGCGAAAAAAGGTTTAAGTCTCACGATGCGATTTTCAGAACGACATAGAAGACAAGTCTCAATATGATATTGACAATTCATAATGAGTATCTCATTCTCGTAGATTCGTACACACACATTACATATGACATGTTTGCAGAAGAGTGTGTTCTCTGACTTTCGACGAAGACATTAAAGACAGATGCTGTTGCTCTGAAGTAGCAGTCACGATATGTCAAGATCACTCACATTCTCTCGATGCACTTGTGTCGCAAGCTTGCTCAATGTCATATTCACAAAGTACGTGATCAGATGTCTTTTGATACTTTGCTTCTGATTCTCGACTCGCTTCACGATCTCTTTTTTCGCATACGATCGCTCTTTGAATGAGTCAACGAGTGATCTAAGGCACGAGAAATGATAGATGACATCGTATATCGTCTTCAAATCAAAGTCTGAGTTCTGAATCAGCTCGTAACTTGTAAAATGTCAGTGCAGCACTCACGATGCATCTTGAAAGAATAGACGTTCAGCAAGATACTAGAAGCGATGAAACTTGTCATGATGTCGTTCGAAAGATCACGATACATTTCAAATCATAAGAACGAAGTTAGATGATCAAAGTGATCTGAATCAACTTCGTTACCTAGTCGACTTGTTGTAACGAAGTTAAAAGATCGAAGAGCAGAGACTGCTGTCTGCGATATGACAATTTGAAAGAACTTGTTCAGATGCACGATCGAGTAGAGACATTGACAGCGCAATCGAACGTTTTGCATCTCATTCATCTGTCTTCAAAGCAGCTTCTTCAATCGTTGAAAACGTGTCAACGAGAATATTTGCTCGTCTGTCAGATGAAGAATCTTGATGAACGAGTAGAAATCTTTTAGAATCTTTTGATTTAGACTAAATTGCATATCTTGCATTTCGAGTAGATTGTGTGTAGAACTAGCACTCGCCTCGTCATCGCGTTTGACGATTACAACACTCGATCGAGCTTGCTCGAAGAAACTTGATTCTGCTTCGACAATGACTCAAATTTTCAGACGATTCACGACACTTTGAAAGTTGAGAAAGTTGTCGACGAAAATGCACAGTACGTCGTTGAAGAGACAGAATATTCGCGCATGCAGAATGTCATAGACATCGTGCACGACCATGACATTCGCTCATCGGACTGAAAAAGACTCGATTTCATGACAGAATGCGTTCGAGACTGATATAATCGTCGCAGACGAATCACTTTCGACAAAGAGCACTGAATGATCGAAGTAGAGACTTGTATTATCGACTCGCAGAGTGACAATGCTTTCATTAGACTCTTTCTTGACGTGATTTGAAAAAAGCTCTCGAAGAGCTAGGTTTTTGACTTTTCGACCTATAAATAGTAGAACAGAGAGTTGCTGAGTTGTCGAATTAGTCAGCTTTCTCACGATTCTAATCAAGCAATCTGTATTGATCAACGCGATCTCTTTTTCTCTCGTCACGTGTAGTCACTCTGAATGCTTGCAGATGATCATGTTGATTATGCTTACAAAACGACGATTATACAACATAGAGAGATAGAGATCACGACAGGTCTTATATGCTTCTATGATTATTCAAAAGTTGACTTCTCAGACATTCTTTTCTGACAGTCTGCAGAACGATCTCTCATTCGATAGTTTGATGATTACTGAGCATGAGCACTTAATCTTAGCTTCAGATATAAATGATAGAAAGTGATTGAATCTTTGTCTTTGACATGATCATGTTCATCTTACGTGATCTAGTGAGAAAAAAAAGCTGTCGACTTTCTCAATTACGTTCATTCATGAGATCTGAATCATGTCTCTTAAAGCAATATATTTTGAAGATACAGCATCGTATTTCGCGAGTAGCGCATCTATGAAAAAGACAAAGAAGTCAAAAGTCAATCTTCGCAGCAAGTAACTAAAATCAAACAAAGGTTTTTCGTGAGCGCAACAGCGACATTGTAAACAACATTTGCTCTTCTTCTCATTCAAGTCGTCTTTTCTTTTCTTGTGTCGTAAGTACTGACTGCAATTTGACTGTTTCTGTGTTGATTTTCTCGTCGCTGTCAGAGAAAGACGTTTCTGACATACTCTGTGAATGAATCTTAAACTTCTTCGACAGATTATCAAGAACGAGTTGCTTGTGCTGCAGCTCATTGATCGTGCGCTGTAGCTCGTTTCGCAGACTTTTCGCTTCTGACTTTGTACTCTCTCATTCGTGAAGAAGAGTATCAAGATCTATATTGTTCGAAAGATCAATGCTCAAATCTTCTTCGTTCGAAAGCTCAAGCTTGTTGAGAATGTCGATCAATGTCTGAACGATAGCTCGTTCATGCTCAAGACATCTCTCTGTCGCTTCACAGCGAGTCGATTCGTGTTGCAGCGACTGAATCGCAAGAGCATAATTTCTTCTTTCTTCTTCGAAAGTCGCTTGTTGAGTGTCAAGCTGTCTCTGAAGATCGGCTGCGACTTGTTTCGACGACTCTACAAATTTGACATACTCTTCTCGTTCATGACTTAGAATTTGAATACGAAGTTCGTTGAGCTGATTGACGTGATCGATTCGAAACAACTGATCATTCAGAATGTCGTGCTGACTTTGAAGAATGTTGATCTTTCGATAAAGATTCTGATTTGAAAATCATTCAATATCACACGTCGTGCAGATAGATGAATTCATCTGTCACTAATGTCAGCTTCACGACTTCTGAAAAAAGTGAGAAGTCTTTATCACTCGAAACGCCTGATGTTCGAAGCTCACTGCATGATCTTGCGATGTCATGTCTGCGATGATTGAGCTTTGTTCAAGAAAGTAGAAATGAAGAAATAACGAATTGCTGAACTCTATGATCTTTTCAATTAAAGCAGTCATCTCGAGATATACTTCGAAAGATGCAGCGTATAATGAATGCTTCAAATTCTTTGCAACACGTTCTGAGCCTAATGTCTACATCTCGGAAACGAAGTCAGAACTAGTCATCTCAATTGTGATAGTGTGCTGATCAATTCTATTTTGTGATGCTTTTAGAAGCATCAGAGATTCAGGTCAAACTTTCAAGAGCATCGAGATTCGGATAGCGCTGAATGACTGATAGAAATACGAAGCATAGATGAGGCGTAGACGACATGCGCGACGCGAGAAAACTGACTAGACTTAGAAATATGATTCGTGTGAGATAAGCATTTCTGATGAAAGAATTCTGAATGTTAGAGCTAACGCACAGAATCACACACGTGATACAATGTAGAATTGACGCACGTCAGTTTTCATGACGTCTGTAAAGTTCGATTCGCACGGACTCTTCATGCGCTCGCAGTCAGTCGAACAAGGCTCAGTCGCAATCTTTCGTTCGTTATCTCTCATCATTCAAATATTGCTGCTTCGAACAAGCTGATAAGAAAGCCGACCTCAATGAAGCAGTCCCTCATAATTTTTCTCTTTCGTTTCTCGAGATGACATTCATCAAGCAAGAATCTTTGTCTGACGAGCAGTGAGATCAATTCATCAAGAACTTTGAGAACGAACTTGATGCATACTTTTTCAGCTACGAGAACATCACATTGAATCAAGACGAGTCGCTCGCAAACAACACAGTTAACTCGAGCTTTGATTAAGTGATCGATCAAGCGACAGAGAATGTGAAAAGCGATTGAACATTCATGAATTCAGTCGATCAGACGTTTGAGATATCGAAAGATAATGTACCTGATATAAATCTTGATCTCGACAAAATATTGTTAAGACTTGATGAAATTAAAGCACTGTATAAGCACTGTATCTTCTTTAGATGATAATTGCTTACAATATGACAGGCAAGAAGAAAATTCAAGGTATATCGAGTTCAAAAATTCTACAGAAAAACGAAAGTTGATCTTCGTGAAAGACAAATTAGCGATCTTCATCAGCATCTGACTGCACTTCATTCATTCTTTCAAGAAATAAGAGCGATCTTGAAGATGTTAACGCAATACGTTAACTTTCAATGAGAGATCAAGACGCTCATCATTTCGATCAACATGCAACACGACAAAAGCTTCGATCGTGACTGAATGCAGCGTCTGCGTTGAAATACACAGTTGATGTGATCAAGTTTGACAGTGGCGAGACTGAGCGAGAAATCAGATCATGTTTGATCTAGAATGCTTTTTCACTGCATGATTATTGATAACTGTCTTTTCACAACTTTGCATTTCAGAAAGATATCTCTTTCATAAATCTAAGAAGTTTTGATGATCTTGTTGCTGAGAGAAAGCGAGCATCTTCAAAGCTTGATGACGTTGACGTAGTGCACATATAGCACATCTGCAAAGCGATAAATGCGTTTATTGTCGCAACACAAAAATAGCATCTGCAATCATTACGTTCTCTATGCAATCGCGTCATGCATCAGAGATTAATCATGCTACATCTCGAGTAATTGAAATACATGAACAATTTCTCTATCTACACAGATTCATCGTGAGAGCGCAATTTCTTCTCTTGTTTATTAGTAGAGCTGTTTCATGATTCTCGAAGATGATCACTCTATCTTCACAATCAACTCTTTGTCAGCGTGAGTATTTGATTTCAAGTCATGCGCGAAGCTGTGTTGTCACAGAATAGTGTCTCTATCGCTTCAACATAAACACATAGAGTCAGTCTCAAGTGCTTTGAGAAAAATGTGACTTCAGAGTGATTTGAAGAATCAGTATCTGCATGAGTGATAATTTGCGACGCATCAACAAATTTGCATACAGAGAAAAATTCATTCATCAATTTTCATGAGAGAAAGTACTCAACAAAAGTCATTTCATTTATGCTTAAATCACAAAAGTAGTATACAATGATTGCTCTCATTCAAATTTCGCTAGAAATCTGAAAGAAACGTGCTTCATGTCAATCTATTTCTTATACATTACGCCTAGCTATAATCACGTGAGATGTCTTCATTTCAAGTTAGCGATCAGCTTGACATCTCAAACGTCTTCGAGTCTTGATTGTAAGATGAAGAAGTCGTCTTCGATATGCTAGACTTATCATCATTGCGAGACGTTTCAGAGTCATTCAAAGTTCATTCTAGTAGAAAGAAAGCGTGCTCGTGTAGTAGAGCACGAAATCTTGCTCGTCGAATCTTTCTTGCTGCTTGACGAGAATTCTATTGAATGAAATCGTCGTGAAGCGTGTTCTGCGAACGTGTGAAGAATTTCGAAAATACGATGATGCACATCATCATGAAACTTTGCGTATTAGGTCAGAAATACAGAATCTGATTTTTCTGTAGAACAAGAATTTTGAGTTTCAGTCAGCACGATCGCTTCACTGTTCATACGAGGTAAAATATCTTTTTTTCTCTGAGACTCAAGTATCTGTATAGCTAGACTTCGAGAATTCAGCACTTTTTAAATGCTGTTGAATTCATGTCAATCTCTGACTTACGTCTTGAGCATCTCAACATATGACTCTTTTCTCGAATTCTGATCTTCAACTAAGCTTGCGTCGATCAGTCGATCTGTGAAGATCTCAAATTCTGACTCTTCTTTTCTTTTGTTTTAGTCACTGTTGAATTTTTGACTGACAGTTCAAGTTCTGAACTGAGAGCGTTCATTTTTTGCGCGCAAGACTTTGCATGATTTCTGACAGATAAACAAATTCGATTGTTTCAGAAACATTTTTGAATATGACGTTTTCTTGTCGTTCGTTGAGATCAAACATAACTTCGAGATTTAATCACAAACTTGCATTATATTCAATCAATTTTAGAAGATGCTTCTTAAGATCATTCGACACAGACACATTCTCGTCATGTTCGCATTTCGACGTCAAATTCACTCTCTTCTGCGCAAAGATCAGACTACAGTCAAGTGACATTTCATCTTAACAGACTCATCATCAGCAGAACTGCTGCGTCAAGAAGATAAAAATGTCGCACAGTTACAAAACATGTTACAGAAACTATCTGTTTCTGAACGTGAGATTTTCTTCTTCGTTATCATCTTGCTCACGACGAAGATATGTATTGTCGAAAACGATGAGATTCTCTTCTCTTATATTCGAACTGTTCTAGAAATTTTCATTCTTTACTCTCTCACAATCTCTGACTTCATCTGAATGTGTGACAGTCGCGCTGCATACATAGTACGACAGACGAAACTCATGTCAGAGCTTACATTTTTTTCCGTCAAAGTTTTCTTCTTTTCGAATTCTTGTTCAGACAAAAATTGTCTTTGATTAGTCGCGCTGTTTGAGATCATGTCACGTCGCGAACGCTGTCGTGTCAAGATCATCAGAAGTATTGTCGAGTTGATCAATGCTGTGTCGTCAGATTCTTCATTCACGACGTATGATCATGAAAATCATCTTCATCAGCTTAACGTCGTTGCTTTTCTGAAAAACATTAGATTGACGAGTCATTATTGAATTGAAATGACTTACTACCTTGCTACAGAACAGATCGTGAGCGATGCTTCTTCGAGATACACTGTCGAATGTGACTCATAGAGTTCTCGAAGTCGCTTTCAGATAATCTGTTGTACTTTCAATTCAATGTCACGTTTCTGTTGAAATTGTCACTAAAATGTGCTTCTTTCTGTATCATCTCATTCTTTTGAATCAATGATGCTCGACTCGCGTGAAACAACGTAGTAAATGACGACGACAACGTTGCGTAAAGTAAATGACGAGCTGTCAAATTTGATTCTTTATCATAGACAGAATTAATATAAAGATGTTGAGCTTGTATCTATTCTATGTGCATATGATGTAGTTGCGCAAATGCGTCGCATATACAGTCTAGCGTTCTGCTGACATTGTGAAAGACTGCGATCTGATAACTGAGCAATTTGCTTCATGATCTTTGATGATGAATTGATACTCATTACGCTGCTTAATCTTCGACTTCTGAGATATGCTCGAATGCTGAAGTCGTTCTAGCAAGTCTGCAATGTCGTCTTTTAGAATCTCAAGATGATCGTCTAACTCAGAAACAGTCTTCTTTAAATCTGATCGCAGTTTCTGCAGAGCTTTGATGAAGAATTCACGTTCTTTAGATTTCATCTTCACGAATCTGCATCAATATCAATAGTGAGTCTTCGTAAAAGAAACTGATAAGTTCTTACTGTTCATTGTAGATCGCGCATTCTTCTTTGATACGCTGTCTCTTTGAGATGAGTAATAGAATGACAGCATCAAATGCATTATACAAATAGATTCATATCTGATCGTCACGTCATCATCTTCGATACTTGCAATACTGTAATTCTTGCTTCTTCGCTAGACTTAACTCTTGAAGCTCAGAATGAGCTTCTCTAACGAATTTTGCGAATGTCTTTGTCGATGCTTTTTTTTCTTTATCGTCGACTTCAATTTTGAATGTACTTTGCTCAGACGATGCACGTTCTCTTTCGATTTCAACATCTTGCAAAATCTTCATTGTAAAAATTCATTTGTCAATACGTAAAAGAATCTTATTCTTGAACGATCTAATCTGAGTCTTCTCGATAAGTTGACAAATGACTCTAGTCATTGAATCGATTTTCGATATTTCGAGCTTGATGTAACTTTGCTCTCGAGCGATTGCTTCATTTCAAGCTGTCATTACTTTCTCACACTCAACTGTCTCGATCATTCGAAGCAATTCTTTCGATCGTTTCAAGTGTTTCGACTCAGATTGTTCGTACTTCGAGCTGATAGCGACGAGATGATCTCGCTTCTCAAGCCAAGCATCTTGAGAGTCTAAATGCGATGAAGACTCTCAGTTTAATCTTCGACTCTTCTTGAGTTCTTCTTGATTTTGATCAGACTCATCATCTGAAATGTCTTCAGATACACGACGCTTTTTAATTCTAAGCTTCTTGTTTGATGACAGAATCATATTTACTATCTGTCGTTCACTTCTTCCTCGACGTTCTAAATCGACTAGACGCTCAAGATAATGATATCAAAGTTGAACATCGTCTATCTGCTTCTCTAATGTGTCTCGATTTGAGGCGAGGCAATCTGCATTGTACATCATGTATATTTCACAGTCAGAATCGTTTTCTTGCTGTCGAGATGACTGCAAATCTTCAGTGATCATAAAGAAAAACACGAAAGAAATGAAAATTCTCACTTATCTCATTAACTGCGATGAAACCTCGATTTTGATTCTCTCATTCTGTCATGACGTGAATCAATCGCTCTTTGATGATCAACATCATCTCTGAATTTGATATGTCTTCGACAAGAGAGTCATACTGTCAAATGACGATACGTTTGAGATTCACATCAAACAGCGTTCAGTGACTTTGAAAGTAGCATGAAAGAATGATGCGATCGTGATCGCGACTCAATGATCATCGCATCTTCAGATTGAATTGCTGATTGCTGCTCTTAAATGATGCATAGAAGCTGTGTAATATCAAAGTCGTTTTTGATCAATTGAATGAGAATAATAACGACATCAGATTGAAATTAGTGAGTCATTCTCTCTGTTGAAAACGAGAGAAGAAATAACTGATTTCATTTGAATTGACGATCTTCGAGTGTTCATCGTCGTTGACAACGAAGATTTTCCGCGATACTGATATTCACAGCGTTGAATCTCTTGCTTCAGCTTGTCTCGAGTTGAAATTTCAACATTCGTTCTAGTGATCTCGACATCAATTGTCATGATGAAGCTTTCACAAGAAACAGCAGTCACATTGAACTGACTATCAGATGCTGATGATCGATCAACGATAATGATTTTCTGATCAGAGACGAAATATTTCTGAAATATTTCTGACATAAGCACTTCTGACTTCAAGTGTGAGCGCAGTGTTAAAGACGATAGATCGTTCATTGATACTGTCTCGCGTGATCTTGTGATCACGTTTGAGAAATTTTGAAGTGAGACATTAGTGATCTCATGATTGAACTGCAGCTGCTTGTGTCTCTTCTTTTGACGCTGCTGTTTCTGTCGAGCTTGCTCTTTGAGTTTCATTGTCACATGTTTCAGACTGTCAAGAAGTATGACATAGTTTTCTCTTGAATTCGACTTCGAGTATGCGAAGAGAAGCTTCACTATCTCGCTCAATGTCTATATACGAGTCAGCTTGAGAATGACTCAGACTGCATAGCGTATCAGAGATGAATCTTTCGACATCTGATTCATTTGTGTCATTGTCAAATGAAGATTGATCTCATGAAAAGAGGTACAGAAACACGTGATCGATAATGCGCGCGCGCATTATCAGTCACGTGATATAGATTTCGTACTGTGCAAGACAGAATTTCTTTGAGTCTGATCATCAAATGATGAATCTATGTCGACAAGTTCATAACTTTCTTGCCTGTCTCTGAATTTGTCTCTGTAAATGTATGAATTTTCTAGATCAGATATCAAAGCATGTACTTTGAGAGTTGTAAGATTTCTGCAAAAGTTCACTTCATCGTTGATAAGCTTGAATTTTTATTGAAAGAAGCTGAGCAGAGAACAATAAGTTCATGACTCAGTCTTGACTTCGTCTCAATGCGCAGTCACTTGAAAAGAGAATGTGAAAGAATTGCTGATCGACGAGACAAAAGTCAATGAAATTATGCAAATGTCTATTAATAAAATGCTGATATTGTTCTGAATGTGTTTACTCTGCTATCGCGATCGTACGCTTCAGGCAGCTCTATTAGTTATTCACAATGTCTAGCATCACAGCAATTTTTGTGTTTCACTCTCTGCTGTTCTTCTCACGACTCTCTCACTATTAATCTCTTCTTCTGTAACAATCTCTGTCAAGCTCGTCGCAAAGAACGTCGAAAAGAACGACTTGTGCAAGATTCACGCTTTCAAGCGATGATTTTGCATCGCTCTTTCGACTACTAGATTGCTACGAATTCTTTCATCAATCATGAAGAGATTCTATTCTGCTCGACGATCATTTATGAAACTGTCTTGTCACTATCGTTCATATTTTGTTGTATTGAATTGATCTAGAACTCTGATTCAGTTTTTCAGATAACGCTCATCAATTACTGCATCGATTGTGCATCATCTCTGTCTCAGTTCTTATCTTTGCGTCGATCGTATTGCAGTCACTCTTTTTTATTTCACTTTCTAGATAAAAATTCTGAGAATCATGAAGATCAGAACTGAATTTTCGAGCATTCAAAACATGCAAGATCGTGATCGATTTGTGCTTCTTTCTCTCTATAAAATTCTGGTCAGTCTCGTTGATTTGATATATCACTGTTTTTTTTGATCACGTATTCTAGAAGTCTGTCATCGATGATTTCTAATTCTAACTTCAGTGTCATCGCAGCAATCAATGCGTCTTCTGAAGCGACTCAAGATAGTCAAAGAACGTCGTTGCATTCATTTATAGCGTCTCTTATCGTTTCAGCATCGACATTCGACGCTGAGATTATTCTTTTCATTTTACTAAAGAATAGACTTACGCAGTTGTAGTGAGTCTTCATCATGTTGAAGTTTACGATCATTGACTAACGAATGTCAGTCAGTCTCGAACATATCTTGTATCTGAAAAACAGCGCGCTGAAGTATTTTCTTTCGAATTATTTTTCTGAATTCTCGTTGTATTTTGAACATCAGAATGAATCATTCTTCAGAAGTTCGATCTTGATGCTTTCTTCTTTCTTCGCTATCTTCGTACACTTCTGAAAATATTTGTTTCTCTAAGTCTAATCATAATTCTCATTCTGATGTCTTTGAATCTTGTTCATGAAAAAAATGCATCAAATGAAGTTCAAGATCTGAATAAACTCAGTTGAGCAAACGTGAAACTGACACACATTAGCTTCTACTGAGCTCATCTGATAATAGTCTTGATCGTGATCATCTTCGTATGTCACACAATATATGCAAAATTAATCGAGTATATTCGTATTCGACAGACGTATCTCGCATCATCAGAGCATCGTCTTCAAGTCTTCGCAAACACTATTCTTGTGACGAATATTCTCAGAAGATTCTTATCTATTTTCGTTCTGACTCGTCTCTACGATGTATTCTCTGACGAAGTACGCGTCATATGAATCAACAGAGATCTTTTCGAGCTATTCAAAAAGATTCTAGAGCGAAAAAAGATAGTCTGCACACTGAAGATCGTGAAGACGAAGCTTATACGATTGACGATGAAATTCACTGATGATCGAAAAGATCATGATCTTACAAAAGTCGAGATGAGCGATTCAAGCCACGCGTATGTTGAAAGTGAATGATCTCTCTGAAAACGATATCTAGGCGAAAAGAATCGCGATTACATGCGTCTTTCAAATTTCAATCTCACCTGAATGTCATCAATATCTTTCGTGAAAACAAAAATTGATACTCTCTATCACTGTTGACAAGAGATGACTCGTTTGAACAACGAGATTGATCAGAATCAGCGAGAGTCAGAAAGATATTTTCTAATGATCTCAGCGTTCATACAATTCAACACTCAAGAGATCATGTATATGACTTGTCAATCTATCGTTCAATGTACGCTCTTATGTTTTAGATCTCAATATCTCGAAGCTTCGTCAGTGAATGTCAAATGAAAAAACTTGTCTAAGAACTGATGAAGTCGATACACATGAACTGTTCTGATCGTTATCTTCATCATCGCACTTATTCTAGCATGATCTGTTTCTGTCGTCTTCACTGATCTCGTATCTCAGATTGCTTATCTTACGACTTTGTTGTCTTGACTGCATTGAATCGACGCGCTTTCGACATGACTGTTTGACTGCATTCAAGATGTTTTATCGCAGTTAATTCTGATCGCACTTATCACGTTGCTGTTATACATACTACACATCATCACAGAACGTTGAGATTTGCTGACGAAGATGATGATCGAGCTTTCTTTACAGAAGTATTATTTCACTTTTTTGTTTGTACAAGTCTTTCTGACAATCTCTCTGTCTTCGAGCATCATGATCGTTATTCAAGAAGTACTTCACGATCATGATTCTGTATCGATGATGCTAGTCACAAATCTTCTCAAGACGAGCAACTACTTCTTCTCTTATCTAATGTTGCGATGCTTCTCGATAAGCGCAAGTTCGATTCTTCAAGTGAAACGACTAATCGATTGATATACTCTCGCTTCAATCATGAATACTACGTCGAGACAGAAATGGGAAAAGCAGACAGCTTTGTCTCAGATGCAGTGAGACACTCTTTTCTCAATCTATATCAATCTAGCTTGCATTGATAAGTCGCTCTTGTATCACTCATGTATAATTTTAACATCATGTCAGAGCTTATCTACTCGATCATCGCTTCATTAATTCTCTTGCTAAGTTTCATCATCTTTGATCTTTTTTGAGTGATGTTTCGCTACAACTTGCTCTACGTCACAGTTTCTCAATCTAATACAAGAGATCTACTCTATTCAACGATTTTGAATCAGCTGTTCACGAGTATCTACGTTATGAAGCTCTGCATGATAGATCTGTTCTTCTTAGTGCGCGACAATCATAATAGAGCAATCTGCGTCGATCAAGCTGTGATCATGATTATTGCTACGACGATGACACTTGTCTTTCAATTGGTCTTGAATGACGCCGTTGCTTCACTTCTTCGATTCATGTCTCAGACTGAAATGAGAAAGAAGAAGAAAGAATCGAAGTATCGCGAAACGAAAACAAGTAATCATCTTCGAAGTCTTCTACGAAAATGTTTCGATTGACTTGATCGAACGAGAGAATCAAGTTCTATCGATGAGATCTTCTTCAATATGCATGATGAGATGAAGAATTTTACATTGAACAAACGTGATGATCTTGCTTCGCTGACGTTTCAACATGAATCTCTTCGCATTCAAAGATCTGTGATATAAATTTCAGACGATCGTCTCGAAATCAGTGATGATGAGATATCGCGCATCAAACAACGCTACGACAATGTGAAAATCACTAATGAGCATGCAGATCTAGATGAAAAGAAGAGAATGACAATCACGCAAATCGTCAGTAACTTTTCAGAAGTAGAATCAATGAAGCTTTAAAGCTTTGCTTGTCAGAGTCTAGCGAACAATTCTTTAGTTTTATTTATATGAAGCTTTTTACATTCAAGCAAGATCAAGAACATCGCTACTGTTTC
>JAABUH010000731.1_pt1 | contig 43255 bp, 33 predicted proteins | sample 5559121 | NCBI WGS metagenome assembly JAABUH01 (sample SAMN10711871, study PRJNA513364) | rock metagenome | isolation source: Antarctica rocks | place: Antarctica: Victoria Land, Battleship Promontory nord | collected 2015-12-28
ATCCGCGGCCGTGTCCGGCGCGCGTCCACGCGTCGATCACGCGTGGACACGGCCCCGACGGCCCACCTGGACAGTGACACCCCGGTCATGCAACCCATCGTTTCGTTCTCTCCGACAGACTGCTAGTCCCGGCCATGACCCCGCTCGTCCGGCAGTCCGGCCTGTGGGACGCCCTGCTGCGACGCTACGATGCGTCCGTTTCCCCTCTGTGGTCGCGCGGCCCCGGCGCGATGGCCGCCCGGCGCGAGCTGTCTCTGGCGCGTCAGCGCCTGGCGCGAAGCCGGCGCGAGCCTCGCGCTATCGCCGTTGACCGATCGGGCGGCGGTGGACCCCTGCTATCCACGGTCGAATTCGCCTGGATGGACGACGCCAGGGATGATGCCCTGTACGGCGGCCCGGGCGAGGATGTCGACGGTGCGGATGTCGGCGCGCGCTCCGACCAATCGTCGGACTCTGCGCCGGGGGGCGTGGGGCCGGGACCGGGGCCATTACTGCTCACTCTCCTCGCGCCGCCCTTCGCGCCCGCTGCGCGGCCCCTGACAGGAGTGAGATCGGCCGCGGATACTGTGCTGTCGCCCCTGAGCGCCGAGTTGACCTCTGCCGCGCCCGACGACAGCGCGACGGAGGCCGGCGACTCGCCGCCGGGCGCATGGCATCAGCTTTTGTTCGGCCACCGTCGATGGACGCCGGCGTTCATGGCAGGCGGCGGGCTGCCGCTGGCGGTGACGCGGGAACTGCCACAAGAGCGTGCTACGTCCGACGAGGATGCGCCAGCAGAGGATGCAGAGGATAGGGAGAGCGATTGGCCCGACCGGACCGGGTCCTACGACGGACGGCGCGTCGGGACGACGGCTGGGACGACGGCCGCGCCCGTCACCATGCTGCCGCGCCTGCTCGAGCTCGTGGCGAGCATCCAGCGCAAAGAGGAGACGGGTGGCGGCGCCCCCGGCGTGCAGCGACGCGCCCTCGCCGTGCAGCAGGTCGCGCGTAGCGGGGGGCAGACGCTCGACGGGACGATACGCCGCGCGATGGAGCGTACCTTCGGTGTGGATCTCTCGGGGGTCCGCGTGCACACCGACGCCGACGCGGCGGGCGCCGCCTCGACGCTCTCCGCGCAGGCCTTCACGCTCGGCTCCAGCATCTATTTCGCACAGGGCGCGTTCGAGCCGGCATCTCCGGCGGGGCTGGCCTTGCTCGGTCATGAGCTCGTGCATACGGTGCAACAACAGGGCGACGTCCAGCGGCGCGCCCTCGCCTCCCCGGCGGGGTCGCCGGCCGACGCCGGTTTCGCCGAGCCGCCACACCTCGAAGACCAGGCCCTGCGGACGGAAGCGACACTGTTGCGCCTGTTCACGACGACCCCACCGTCGCTCCTCGCGGCACACGATGAGGCGGCGCCGTCGCTTCTCAGGGCATACGATGGGACGGTGTCGGGGCCGGCCGCCGGGATGCCCCATTCGTATGGCCCACCCGAGCCCGGTCGCCCATCGCCCGGCGAGTCTCCGTCGCTGCTGCATCGGTCGATCCTTAGCCATCTCCCGGTGGAGGGACGTGCGGATACGCCGGCGGGCGCCGATGCGGTCCCGCGTGCGGTGACGCGGATGCCAGCCACGGCGGGCAATCCCACCGCGGAAGCGATGGCATACGCGCCGCGGGACTATGCCGCCTCGTCGCTTGACGGCGCGTCGAGCGCGACCGGACGGGGCGGCGAGACGCCTGCGGGAGGCGGCGGTATCGTCGAGCGCGCCGCGGGACTGGCCGTCGACGTAGCCTCTTTCGTGCGCCGCGCCTACGCGGGGCCTGTTATCGATGTTCCCGTGTCCGTCGCGGCGCTGGCCCTACCGATGGCGCTGCCGATGACCGCCCGCCTGGACCGCGTGCTGCCAGCGGTGGAGGTGGCCCCCACGTCCCCCACGTCCCCCGCGGGTATGGCCATGGGGCAAGCCGCCGGCGCTATTCCTGTCATATCCGCCGATGGGCCGGGATTGGGCGATATCATCGCACGGCGTATCATGGACATGCCCCGCCTGCTCGCCAACAGCGCCGCCCCGGGACCTGCGCCTTACACAACCGGGACGACCACGTTGGCGCGGCGGTCCGACCGCCCGGTCGCACGCGTGGCCGAGGCGCCGGACGGCGGCCCCGTCCGGTTCGCCGCGCGTAACATGGGTCAACCCCCCGGGGACATGGACTTGTCCCGCGCCGAGCCCACACCGTCCCCCTCCGCCTCCATGATGCGCCGGGTCGCGGGCGCCGTGGCTTCAACCGGCCTGCCAGACAGTCTCAGCATCTCGACACCGCCCGAGGCGGCCGGCGCGGCCACCTCGGGTGTGGGAGCATTCGTTCATCGATTCAGCGACGATGTCGCCCGTCGCTCTGGAGCGCCGTCCGGCGCCGTCACAGACGCGCCGGCAGGTGTCCTGGTAGGCGCCATGGACGGGCTGTCGGGCGGCTTGAGGCGCGGCGCGGCGGAGACGATGTCCCTGGTGCGACGGTTCACCGACGCCGTCCTCTTGGCCGGCGCGCCGGGTGATAGTTCAGGGGACGGCGGGTTGGCGCCGCCGTTTACGCGCGACAGCGCGCCTGTTTCCACTAGCGGTGGCTACCCCGACGGCGGGGCGACTGCGCATGCGCCGGCGGCAAGGATGGGGGGCCACCTCCAGAGAGCAGTCCTGCACGACGGCGCGGACGGCGCGGACGGCGCGGCCTATACGGTAGCGGTGAGGCCCGAGAGACACGGCACGGTGGCGAGTATGCATCGCGCCATGAGTGGCCCCACATCCCCGCACCCGGCCCATGACTATGCGGCGGTACCCGGCGGCGTCGTGGCGAGGGGTATTGGGGGGGCGCTAGGCGCACTTCTGCCCGCGATCGAGGCCCGCGGCACCGCGATGAGCAACGTGGACGTCGCCTCTCATGGTGGGACCGGCGCGACCGTGGGGGCGGTCGTGCGCCGGCTCACGTCGTTCTTTCACGCCGACGACCCGACGGCCACCGGCCCTCTCGCGCGACCCGGACACCCTGGCGACGTCGTACCTCCCGCGGCCGGCTCCTTGTCGGCCGGGCTCGTGCGCCGCATGGGCGCCTTACCTGTCGACGAGTCGTCTTGGGCCACGACAGCATCCCCCAATACGGTGGGTGCGGTCGCGCGGGTGGGGTCAGGGCTCGATGCCATGCGGACAGACCACGTGGGTGACGGCGACGGCGCGACGGACACATCCCCCGGCGCCCTCTCGCGCGCCTTCGCGGCGGGGTCCCTTTCGCCCGGCTTTGACATCGGCGAGGCGCGCTTCGCCGGCCGTGCGCCGGCGGATGCCGGCGGCAGCGGCTTTATCGGCATGGGCATGGGTCGTGTGGACCGTGCGAGCAGCGCCGCGCATGGTCGCGTGGCGCCGAGCGCGCCGGCCGATGGGGACGACGGGTCCGGCCGGCGAGAGGAATCTCTGGCCGACGTGCTCGTCCGCCGTGCGACAGGCGCGGCGACGACGCCCGGCGGGACCGTCCAGGCCGCACAGGGCGGCGCCCCCCTGTCGTACCAGGGCGGGATAGCCGCGGTGCGCCGTGAGATTGACGTGACGCCGGACAATGGCGGGGGTGGGGAGCAAGACCGGGGGGAGGCCCTGACGCTGACGCATGGGATACACGTGGTCGATGGCCGCGCCGGCCAGGCGGGGTCCGCCCACGATACTATTCCCGTCACCTTTACGGCGTCACCCGACGCCGCGGGGCCGGCGATGTCGAATGGGTCGCACGGGACGACCGTGACTGCCCCGGCGAGGTCCGCCGCCACACCGGCGGCGGACCCCGCCGGCCAGGCGGATCACGCGCTGCCCGATGTCGAGCGCCTGGTGGACCAGGTGCTCAGCCGCGTGAAGCGGCAGTTGGTCCTCGACCACGAGCGCGCCGGCGGCTTCCTGCCGGATCTACTGCGATAGGAGGGCGCGATGGGCGACGATAAGCTGTCCAAGGCCAGGATACGGAACGAGGACACCAACAAAGAGGTGCTGGAGTGCAAGTTCAATCCCACCGACTACACTTTCACCAAAGGCAATAAGTGGAAGACCGACCCTCTGAAGAAGAATGATGTCCCCATGCCCAGCTTCGAGGGCGGCGACATCATGAAGATGAAGTTCCAGCTTTTTTTCGACACCTACGGCACGAGCAAGGATGTCCGCGAGCACTACACCGACAAGCTGCTCGATCTGATGACGATCGACGTCATCGCCGACAAGAAAAAGAAGACGGGGCGGCCGCCGCTCGTTTCCTTCCACTGGGGCGAGGCCTGGAGCTTCAAGGGCGTCATCACGAGCGTCACGCTCAAATTCACCTTGTTCGAGGGCAATGGCACGCCGGTGCGGGCAACAGCCGACGTGGAGCTGCAGCAGGCCGTCGACAGCAAGATCTACCCCAAGCAGAACCCGACCTCGGGTGGCGACGGCGCGCAGACGAGCCGCGTCGTCCAACTCGACGAAACGCTCGACCTCATCGCGTATCAGGAATACGGCGACCCCACGCTGTGGCGGTTGCTGGCCGACGCCAACAACCTGCCCAATCCGCGCTCGCTCCGGCCGGGCCAGCGCCTCCTCGTCCCCTCGCCCTCGTAACACTCGGAGAACAAGCACACCATGTCTAACGCCACGCTCCAGTTCGTCAACGATCTCTACGTGAAAGCGAACGGGCAGGACCTGCCGGCCCAGCAGTTGACGCTGATCGACAGCCTCACCGTCGAGCAGAACCTGTACCTGCCCGACGTCTGCACGGTCGTGTTCCGCGACATTGGCCTGGGCCATAGGGAAGGGGCGCCGTTGCAGTTCGGCCTGACCGACGCGAACGTCTTGCCGATCGGGGCCGACATCCAAGTCTTCATGGGTCGGGGCCAGAAGGGCGAGAAAGTGTTCGGCGGCGAGGTCGCCGGGCACGACCTGGACATCGGCCGCGGCGCGGCCCCCGCGCTCGTCGTGCGCGCCTACGACCGCGCGCACCGTCTGCAGCGCGGGCGGGTGAGCAAATCGTACCTCAATGTTACCGACGGGGACATCGCCAAGCAGGTCGCGCACGCCTGCGGCCTCGGCGTCAAGGCCGACTCCACGACGCAGGTGCATCCCTACGTGCTGCAGAACAACCAGACGAACCTGGAGTTCCTGCGGGAGCGCGCCAACCGCATCGGCTACGAGACGTACGTGCGCGATTCCACGCTCCACTTCGTCAAGCCGCACGCCGACGACGGCGCGGCAATCGAGGCCGAGATGTGGAAGGACGTCCTGCGCGTGCACGTGCGCGCGACCAGCGCGGGGCAGGTTCAGGACGTGACGGTGCGCGGATGGGACGCCAAGGAAAAGAAGGCTATCGTGGGCCGCGCGACCGGCGGCGGCGCCGCGCGCATCCGGCAGAAGAGCGGCGGCGAGCTCGCCAAGCCGTTCGGCGCGGCCCACATGGCCGTGACAACGCGCCCGATCAAAGATCAGGCCGAGGCCGACGCGCTGGCGAAGGCGGTCGCGGGCGACCTGACCGGTGGCTCGGTGCACATCGAGGGCGAGCTGACGGGTAGGCCGGCCCTGCGGCCGGGTCAGGTGATCCATCTGACGTCGCTCGGCGAGCGATTCTCGGGCTACTACTACATGACGTCGGTCAAACACCATAGCGGCCCCGGTCACCCCTATACCACGACGTTCGTCGGCAGCGGACGGCGCGCCGACAGCATGCTGGACCTGGTCTCCCGACGGGGGAGCGCACAGTCGGCCGGCCCCGACCCGGCGATCGTGATCGGCGTCGTGACCAACAACAAGGACCCGCACAATTGGGGCAGGGTCAAAGTCAAGCTGCCGTGGTTGGCCGAGGACGTGGAGACCGACTGGTCCAGGGTGGTCACGCCCAGTACCGGCAACGCGTACGGATTCTACTGGCTCCCCGAGGTCAACGACGAGGTGCTCGTCGCCTTCGAGCAGGGCGACACAGGGCGCGCCTACGTCATGGGCGGCCTCTGGAACGGCAAGGACGCCCCGCCGAAGAGTAACGACGAGGTGCTCGACGGACAGGGCAGGGTCAAGCAGCGCATCATCAAGTCGCGTAGCGGGCATGTCATTACCCTCGACGACAGCGACGACAATGGCTCGATCAAGATCGTCGACTCGTCCGGCCAGAACACCTTCACTATCGATACAAAGAACAAGAAGATCACCATCAGCGCCGACCAGGATCTGGAGCTCAAGGCCGGCCAGGACGTCAAGATTACCGCCGGCAAGAACTTCTCGGTCGACGCGTCGCAAGACTGTCAGATCAAGGCGACGAGCAACGCCAAGGTCAGCGGCATGGCGACCACGGTCGAGGGTACCAACACCTGCGAGGTCAAGGGCAACACCTCGGCCAAGTTGGGCGGCGCCATGGTCTCGGTCGAGGCGCAGGGCAACTGCGCCGTCAAGGGCGCGATCGTGCAGATCAACTGAGGAGGGCAACATGGGACAGCCGGCTGCGAAGATGGGCGACAAGGTTGTGGGCATGGACATCCACATCGTCATGATCCCGTCCCCGGGCGGCCCGGTACCCACGCCATTGCCGTCGCCCTTCAACGGCACGATCGCCGGGGGCTGCAGCGCCAACGTCACGATTGGCGGGCAACCCGCGGCGACCTTGGGCAGCACGGCCAACAACATACCGCCGCATCTTCCGGCCGGCGGACCTTTCCAGATCCCGCCTACTAATCAGGCGACGATCATCAAGGGTAGCGCGACGGTGTTCATCAACAACAAGCCGGCCGCGCGCGCCGGGGACACGGCGCTGACGTGCAACGACCCAGCGCCACTCCCCAACGGGACCGTCGTGGCGGTCGGGACGGTGATGATAGGCGGATAACGGTGATGATAGGCGGCGAGTGGCGTCTAGCGGTACTGAGATGATTGGTGGATGGTGGATAGAGGAACGACGTGAACAACGATATCGTCGGCTCCGGATGGGGCTTCCCGGTCGGCGTCGACGGGCGCGGCGGGATCAGGCTGGCGCGCGGCGGAGTCGACATCGAGGAGGCGATCGTCCTGATATTGGGCACGGCCCGCGGCGAGCGCCGCATGCGTCCCGAGTTCGGCTGCGGCATCCACGACTACGTGTTCGCGCCCATGGATGCCACGACCTTCGGCATGATCCGCTACCACGTCATCGAGGCGCTCGGCTGGTGGGAGCCGCGCATCGATGTCACCACGGTCACCGTTCACCCGGACCCCTTGGTCGACGGCTGTTTGCTCATCGACGTCGTCTACACCGTGCGCGCGACGAACGACCGGCGCAACCTGGTCTATCCGTTCTATAGCATCCCCGCAGAATAGAGGTGCCGCGATGAGCCTGCCCGCCCCCATCCTCGACGACCGCTCGTTCCAAGACATCGTCGACGAGTGCAAGCGCATGATCCCGCGCTACACGCCGGAGTGGACGGACCACAACGTCTCCGACCCCGGCGTGACGCTGATCGAGTTGTTCGCGTGGATGACCGAACTGCTGCTCTACCGCGTCAACCAGGTGCCCGCGCGCAACTACATCAAGTTCCTGGATCTCATCGGCGTGGGCCTGGAGCCACCCAGGCCGGCGCGCACCGAGGTCGTGTTCCGCCTCGCCGCTGCGCAGGCCGCCGCCGTCATGATCCCGGCGGGGACCGAGGTGGCGACGCGGCGCACCGCCGGCGACGAATCGATCCTCTTCGCCACGGAGACGCCGCTGCAGGTCCAGATCCCCGCGCTCGGCTATACGCTCGTCTCGCGCGATGAGTTCGCCTACCGCGACTACTCGCCCGTACTGCGCAACCCCAACCTGCGCGTGCCCGTCTTCGAGGACCCGCCGAAGCCCGGGAACGGCTTCTACCTCGGCTATTACGGCGACCTGGCCGGCCACATCCTGCGCCTGCAATTAGAGTGCGAAATCCAGGGCATCGGCGTCGACCCCAAGAACCCGCCCCTCGCCTACGAGTACTACGACGGCAGCCTGCAGACCTGGCGCAGCCTGGAGGTCGAGCAGGAAACCACGGGCGGGCTCAACAAGACCGGTACAGTGACGGTGCGCATCCCCTTGACCAGCAGGCCGCGCGAGCTCGACCGGCGGCGCGCCACGTGGATACGCTGCCGCATCACGGACCTCGCCCCTGGACAGCGCGGCTACTCGGCCTCGCCGCGTATCCTCAGCGTGGAGACGCAGAGCCTCGGCGCCTCGGTCATGGCCGGGCACAGCGAGATTATCAACACCGAGATGCTCGGCCGCTCGGACGGCGCGCCGGCGCAGGCCTTCACCCTCGCCTATGCGCCGGTGTTGCCCTGCCGCCCCGACGAAACGCTCGAGGTGGAGACGGAGAACATCGGCGAGTACGAGCGCTGGCAGCAGGTCGTCGATTTCTCCTCCTCTGGCCCTAACGACCCGCACTTCACCCTGGACTACGTCGGCGGGACGGTGACGCTGGGTCCGAGGGTGCGGCTCCTCAACGGCCAGGAGCGCCAGTTCGGCCACGTCCCGCCGGGCGGCCGCGGCCTGCGCTTCACGCGCTATCGCATCGGCGGTGGCGTAGCCGGTAACATCGGCGCCGATACCCTGACCGAGCTCAAGACATCCATCCCCTATATCGCGTCGGTCACGAACGTGGCGCCCGCCGCCGGCGGCGCCGAGGCCGAAACCATCGAGGGGGCCATGATGCGTGGACCCCGGGTGCTGCGCGACTCCCCGCGCGCCGTCACGGCGTCGGACTTCGAGCGCCTCGCGCTCGAGGCCAGCCCCGACGTGGCGCGTGCCCGCTGCACCTACGCGCGCGAGCAGGACGACGGGCTGGGCGGCAGCATCCGCCTCGTCATCGTGCCACGCATGACCACCGTCGACGCGGTCGTCCCGCCCGAGCAGCTCGCGCTCGGCGATGCCGTGCGCACCGCCGTGCAAGACTACCTCGACGAGCGGCGCATGATCACGGTGCGCCTGGCGCTCGGCCCGCCCGCCTACCTGCCCGTTTCCGCGCGGGTCGAGGTCTACGCGCGGCCGCGCACCAACAAGGCGCAGGTGCAGGCGGCCGCCGAGAAGGCGCTGTACCGCTTCCTTCACCCCACCGTGGGTGGGCCGGAGGGGGCCGGCTGGCCGTTCGAGCGCCCGCTGTTCCACTCCGACATCTACGGCCTCTTACAAGGAGTGACCAACGTCGAGCACGTGGGGAAAGTCGAACTCGTGTCCTTCGACGGCGACGGCGCCGAGCATGCCGTCGGCGGCGATACGCTGGCCGTGCCCGCCAACACACTGCTCTGCAGCGCGCAACATCAGATGACGATCAAGTGATGGGGGTTGAGCCATGACACCGACTGTTCCGGCCCGGCCGTCGCCGCCGTGAGCCGCCGGCCAACGACGGCTATCCCGAGAGCGTCTATCTGCGCTATCTGCCGGGGATCTATCGCCAGGACCCGTTCATCCGGCGGCTGCTGCTCATCTTCGAGTCGGTCATGCTGCCGCTGGAGCGGGTCATCGATACGCTGCCGCTCTACACGGAGCCTGAGATGGCCCCCGAGGAGCTTTTGCCGTGGCTCGCGCAGTGGGTGGCGCTCTCGCTCGACGGCGCGTGGCCGGTCGAGCGGCAGCGCGCGCTCATCGCCGACGCCGCGGAGATCTACCGCTGGCGCGGGACCAAGCGAGGGCTCAAAAGGCACATCGCGGCCTACACCGGGCTCGAGCCGGTCATCCAGGAGTCTCAGGGCGGCTTCGTGCTCGGTCGCGAGAGCGGACTGGGATGGACGACGCAGCTCACCGTCATGCCGCACAACCCGCTGCTGTTCATCGTGACCGTCCCTGTCGACAACCCGCGTGCGGTCGACCCCGAGGTGCTGCGCGCCATCATCGAGGAAGATAAGCCGGCGCACGCCGTCTACCGCCTGCGCGTGGCGCGCGCCCTGTCCGCGCAGCCGCGCGGCACGCTCGCGCATCCTCCGCAGAATCTTTGATCCCGCGCTATGTGATGTGACGGGCGCGATCCACGGAAAACGTTATGGCGCGCGTTTATTAAAGAATAGCAGCAGAACACGGAAGGGAAGCCGTCGATGGATGTGGAACAGCTGGCGTCGTATCCGTTGCAACGCGTGGCCGCCTATGAAGGACTAGCCGTCGACGCGGCGCTGTGGAACGACGCGCACGGCTACCACCACACGGCGCAGCGGCTGCACACCCGCGCCCTGCACGGCTGGGGTATCGTGGCCGGCCTGCGCGTCGTGGCCGACGACCCTCCCGCGCGCGGTGTCGTCGTGCAGGCCGGCGTGGCCATCGATCGCGATGGCAACACCATCCGTGTGCCGCAGCCGCTTCGCCTGGCCCTGCGCGGCGCCCAGACCGGGCCGGCCGCCGTCGTGCTGCGCTTTAACGAGACGCCGGTGGGCGCCAATGGGCATGCGCCGAGCCGCCTAGACGAATCATTCGAGCTCTCCGAGGTGGCGCTCCCGCTCCCTGAGACCGACATCGAGTTGGCGCGCATCGTCATATCCGACGGCGCCGCCCCGGTCCGTGACGCGGCGAGCCCCTGGGACCCCCAGGCCGGCGAGATCGACCAACGCTCGCGGCGCCAGCTCACGGCCGCGCCCGGCGAGGCGCTGACCATCGGGCGGCTGGTCACAGCCGACCTTGCCGCCCACACCCTCCATAGACAAGGGCTGGTCAGTGTCGTGCGCGAGTTGCAGGCCACGGCGCCGTTCGTCGTGACATACGCGGGCGACCTGCGCGCAGACCAGGTGGCGGGAGGCTGTCGCCTTTTTTACATAACGGGAGCAGGTGAGTTGCGCCTGACGCCGAAAGACGCCGCGGGCCTGCTCGCTTTCCTGCGCGGCGGCGGCGTGATCTACGCCGAGCCGTGCGCCGAGGCCGAAACGGCGAAGCAGGAGAACGGGCGCTTCGTGGCCTCATTCCAGCGTCTGATGAACGACCTCAAGTACGCGCTCGAGGAGATGCGCCTCGGGCGCCCCTTGCTGCGGGCGCGCTACGTTTTCGGCGAGGCCCCGGAGGGGATGGGCGGCCGGGCGCCGATCCTGGGTCGCTACGGCGTCATCCTCAACCCCAACGATTACGGCTGCTGCTGGCAGGGCGGAAGCGCCGCCAGACCCCTCTCGCGCGAGGTTATCCGCAGCGCCACCGAGTTTGCCGCCAACGTGGCCTGGTACGCTACGCAATCAGTCGACGGCCGGCAGTGATCAGTCGCCAGTTGAAGGCGGCTACGGATATGTACAGGACTACTACCTGCGCAACGCGACGTACCACCTCGTGGCCACGAACGGCGGGGGCAACGTCACGGGGGAGGTTCGTTTGATAGTGACGAGTGGGTAGTACTGTTAGATTGATTGGAGCAATAATAACATGTCCGACGCCATCCGCGTAAGCCTGACGCCCGATACCCTCAAAGCCCTGCCCGCCGACGACGCCGTCGAGGCGGTGGTCAGCATCCAGAACATCGGCACGGCCGTCGATCAGTACGCCGTCGAGCTCGACGGCCTGCCCACGACCTGGTACAGCCTCTCCAACGAGAGCGTCGCGCTCTTCCCGCAGGACAGGGAAGAGGCCAGGATCATGATCAAGCCGCCCAAGGGCAACGGGGTCAAGGCGGGGTCATATCCGTTTACGGTGACCGTGCTCTCGCGCGCGGACGCGACCGAAACGAGCCGGGTCGAGGGCACGCTCGAGGTTGGCGCCGTCGCGGCCTTCGAGCTCGATATGTCGCCGAAAAAGGTAATCGGGCGCAAGGGGACCTACAAGCTGGCGATGCGCAACGGCGGCAACGCGGACCTCGACGTCGAGCTGGAGGGCATCGACGCCGAAGAGGCGTGCCGCTACACCTTCAAACCGCCGGCGCCGCATCTGGCTGCAGGGGCGGCGCTGACGACCGTGTTGACCGTCAAGCCGCGCCGCTCGGGCCTGGTCGGCCAGAAGCGCAACTACGATTTCCAGGTCAAAGTCAAGCCGAGCCAGGGGGAGGCCAAGCAACTGCAGGCGCAACTGGCGCACACGCCGCGCTTCCGCACCTGGAAGCCCATCCGCCGGCTGACGTTCCTGGTCGTGCTCGTGGCGCTGTTGGCCGCGCTCGTGTCCGCGCTGGGCGGCCGGTCCGGTACAGGCGATCACATCGCGGGGTGGAGCGCGCCCGTCCGGCAATTCGCCTGCGACCGCCTGCGCATCCTGTGCGGCACGGCGGGCACCAACGGCAGCAGCGGGGCAGGGGCGCCGCAAGGGACACACGGCGGGTTCAAGGGCGAGTTCTTGGGCTTTCACCAGGCCAACCCGAAACTGATCGGCGCGCCGCGGGAGAACGAGCACCGGGACAAGCAGGGTTTCACGATACAGCGGACCACGCGCGGGCTGCTCGTGTTCGACCCGCAAGACACGCGCGCCTTCTTCGTCACGCGCGGCGAACGCCTGTGGGTCCACGACAACAACGGGGACTACTATTTCAGGGGATGAGCATCGCTTAGTCGAGGGTCTGCCCGATGAGCTCCTCCACCTCGGCCTGGGACATGATGGATGCCTGGGGCTGGATGGCCGGCGAGGCGGCCTGACGGAAGTGTTCGCGATACACGGCCTGCCCGTTCTGGAGCAGGCCGAAACGGCTGTGCTCGTAGAGTTCGCGCGTCGCGTCAGGGGCGATATAGGCGCTGAGCAGGCGCAACTCGCGCGCGCCGGGCAGGTGCGCGCGCGCGACCGACGCGGCCAGTTGCGGGCCATGCCCACTGATCCAGCGCATATTGGGCCCCTGCGACGAGGCGTCGGTGACCAGGACCACGGGCGCCTGGTCATCCTCGTAGACACGCAGGCGATATTGGCCGCCGGCCGCGTCGGGGCTGGTCGGTCCCGTGGGATAGTCGCTTAATTGGTCGATCGTCTTGCGCATGCTTATTTCCTCGATCAGTCTACTCTTACAGGAGCTTCAAAGGCGCGGTCGTGGCGCCGTCGCATTGGCGCGAGTGGCATGTATTGTGCCCCATGACGAGAAAAAACGGGAGCGGATAAGATGGACAGGCGTGGGACGATAGTGGCGGCGGGCTTGGGTCTTGGCGTGGTGGGCAGCGCCTTACTGGCACGGTCGCGCGCGGCCGATCTGCATGAACAGGTCGCCGTGGTCACCGGCGGCTCGCGCGGGCTGGGCCTGTTGCTGGCGCGCGAGCTCGCACGCGAGGGCTGCAAGGTCGTGATTTGCGCGCGCGACGCGGCCGAGTTGGAGCGCGCGCGGGAAAGTCTGGAGCGCGCGGTGGAGGGCGCGGAGGTCTTGACCGTCGTCTGCGACGTGTCGGAGCAGGCGCAGGTTGCGCGCCTCGTGGCCGAGGCGACGGCGCGCTTCGGCCGGGTCGACATCCTGGTCAACAACGCCGGCATCATCACGGTCGGCCCGTTCCAGAACATGACGCTGCGCGACTTCGAGAACTCCATGGGCATCATCTACTGGGGGACGGTCTACGCCACGCTGGCCGCGGCGCCGGGGATGCTGGAGCGCGGCGCCGGGCGCATCGTCAACATTACCTCCGTCGGCGGCAAGGTCAGTGTCCCGCACCTCTTGCCCTACACCTCGGCCAAATTCGCCGCCGTTGGCTTCTCCGAGGGGCTGCGCGCCGAACTGGCCGGGACCGGCGTGTCGGTCACCACGGTCGTGCCTGGCCTGATGCGCACGGGCTCGCCGCTCAACGCCTTCTTCAAGGGCAAGCAAGAGGGCGAGTTCGCCTGGTTCGCCGCGGGCGACAGCCTGGCTTTCGTCTCCATGGACGCCGGTCGCGCGGCGCGCCAGATCGTGGCCGCGGCGAAGAGGGGGCAGGCCGAGAAGACGCTCTCGCTCCCGGCGATCCTGATCGCCCGCTTCAACGGCCTGTTCCCGGGCGCGACGGCCAACCTGCTCGGCCTCGTCACCCGCTTGATCCTGCCACGGCCGGACGGCGCGGAGACCGGGATAGCGCGCGGCATGGACGTGCACGGGCGTATGGACGCGCGTCTGCTCGACGCCGTGCTGACCTGGACCCTCAAGGCCGCCGTGCGCAACAACCAACACCCCGGCCCGCTCGACGCGTCAGGGCAGGGCGCCGAGGCCGCGCTCAGTCCTGGCGTAGGCGACGCAGAGCGGAGAGAGGAATAGCCGTCCGTTTCGATCGGCCACCGGCTTTGTGTTCCGCGGCCTCTACGATGTCTTTGATGTAGAGGTTCTCGACCACGACCTGGATGGCCGCGGCCATGGGGACGGCGATGAGCGCGCCCAGCAGCCCGAATGCCTTGGCCCCGACGAGCAGGGCCACGATGACCAGAAACGGGTGCACGTGCACCGCGCGCCCGTACACCAGTGGCGCCAGGACCTGCGCCTCCACGCCGGTGACGACGAGGTAGAGCGCCAGGACCCAGACGATCGTGCCGGGACCCATCGTCGTGGCCACAAGGATGGCCAGCAGCAGCCCGACGAAGCCGCCCACGAAGGGCACGATCTCCAGCAGTCCTGTGATGACGGCCACGCTGAAGGCGTAGGGGGCCCCCAGCAGGGTCAACCCGACGCTGAACGCGGCCGCGTAGTAGACCGTGATGGCGAGTTGCCCGAGCACCCAGCGCCCCATGCGCTCGCCTATGTGCGAGAGGATGTAGACGGTGCGCCGCCGGTAGTCGGGCGGGACGAGGGCGCCCACGACGTCGGCCGCGAACGTCCGCCGCACCGTCAGCAGGAAGCTCATCACCAGGATGGAGAGCAGGAAGACGAGGGCCTGCCCCACCGAGAAAGCAAGCCCGATCGCCTGGCTCGCCACCGCCGACGTGCCGTGCGCCCCGCCGGTCAGGAAGCTCAGGATGTTGACGTCGCGCAGGGTGACGTGGCCCGCCACATCGGGCCTGACAGTGATGCCCAACAGGCGTAGCGGCCCGGCGAAGGCTCGTAGGTCGGCCGGCAACGTCTGCGCCAGCCGCCCCGTTTCGCCGGTAAAAAGTGGCAGGGCCAACAGCGCCACGGCCGCGACCACGGCGGCGGCCAATAGATAGATCAGCAGGACGCCCATGCCGCGGCCGATGCGCCGGCGCTCCAGGGCGTCTACCGCGGGGCTGAGGGAGGTGGAGAGCAGCACGGCCAGGAAGACGACGAGCAGGATGTCGATGTACTGGCCGATGAGCAGCCCGACCAGCGGGATGGCCCAGAACACGACGCAGAACACGACGATGCTGCCCGGCGCGATGCGCAGGCGCGAGGGCGTGGAGGTATCGGGCGCGGGCTGGCCCACGCTTGGCTGGGGTGATTGCATAATAGTCTCGCTTGCTTAACTAATGTTGCGTCACATCATCGGAACGCTCGGCCATAATAAGGCAAGACACATACCGGACCTCGATGCGCCGCGCCCCCGAGGTGATCGACAGACCGATGCGCCGGGGAGCGCGGCGCGCGGGGAAACGGCGGCATAGCCCGTGCTATGCCTACGTTACAAGTGCTCGCTTCGCCCCGGCCTCGATCACCGCTCCAAGTTGCCGCGTAGCAGCGTTACAGTCATGGAAGAGTGACAAGGACAAGGACACGACATGCAGGACATCAAAGAGACTTTTAGGGACGTGGAAATAGATATGCATCCCATCCACTCAACTGGGAGAGCCCGAGTTAAGCGCAATAGGTGGGATAGACAAGTATTTCGACGTCCCTTAGTGGGTATAGTGACAAGGCGCAGGACGACAGACCCCTCGGCGCGTACGCCGGGTTGGTCGCCCTCTTCAACGCGGAGCTCGCCCTTTTCCTGTTCGCGGCCAAACGGAGCGGCCGGGGGCTCCCCGAGCGCATCGAGCTGCGCGACCTGCTGCTGCTCGGCGTGGCCACGCACAAGGTGGCGCGCATCGTGAGTAAGGAGATGGTCACCAGCGCGGTGCGGGTGCCGTTCACGCAGTACGAGGCGCCGGCCGGGGCCGGTGAGATCAACGAGTCGACGCGCGGCGCCGGGTTGCGGCACGCCATCGGCGAGTTGCTGACCTGCCCGTTCTGCCTCGCGGTGTGGGTGGCGTCCTACTTCACCTACGGCCTGGTGTTCGCGCCGCGCGTCACGCGGCTGCTGGCGAGCATCTTTAGCATGGTGACGCTCTCCGATGTCCTGCAGGATCTCTACGACATGCTGAAGAATAAGGCCGAGCACCACGACAAGTAGTAGAGAGGGGCCTGCTATTCTGTCTCGCGCAACGTCCGCGAGGCCAGCAGGAGCAAGGCGACGCTGTAGCCGAGCAGCACGGCGAGATCGCTCCACACCGCGCCGACGCCGCCGATGATCTCGGCGCGCCGGAAGCCGTTGATGGACATGCGCTCCAGCGTGCCCGCCGTGCGCTCCTGCGCCAGCGCGATCGCGCACAGAAGGAAGGCGAGGAAGTGGACCAGGAAGGCGGCGACCGGGATGGCGTAGCGCGCCGCCGGTACGGTCGGCGGCAAGGTGTCGAAGAACATCTTGAGCAGGTAGATGATCGCGAGCGGCGCGACCACCGAGAGCGCCAGTAGCCGCCGGTCGCGGGAGAGGCCGTTGAGTACCCGGCGGCCAATGATCATAGTGCGCGTCATACTATCTCCCCTGCTTTATGGGCGATCATGCCGAAGACGGTGGCTGCCAGGGGCTGCTATACTCGGGGGGTGATCGACCAACAGCCATCCGTCGTGTGCGAGACCACCTTGCCGCTGGAGCTTGTCTCGCGCGGCAAGGTGCGCGATACTTATCGCCTCGACGACGACACTCTGCTCATGGTGGCGACCGATCGTATCTCCGCCTTCGACGTGGTGTTGCCGGCCGGCATCCCGCGCAAGGGCGAGGCGCTCACCGCGCTGTCGCTCTACTGGTTCGAGGCCACGGCGCATCTGATTCCCAACCACCTGGCGCCGGCGCGCGACCTGTCCGCCCTGGCCGTCGCGCTGCCCGACCTGGCGCGCCGCTCCATGGTGGTGCGGCGCGCCACGCGCATCCCGGTCGAGTGCGTCGTGCGCGGCTACCTCGCCGGCTCGGGCTGGGCCGAGTACGCGGCCGCGGGCACGCTTGCCGGCGAGCCCCTGCCGCCCGGCCTCGTGGAGAGCGCCCCCTTGCCGCGTCCGGCCTTCACGCCGGCCATCAAGAACGACGCGGGGCACGACGAGAACATCGGCCGCGCCCGGCTGGTCGAGTTCGTGGGGCCGGAGCGCGCCGCCGCGCTGGAGCGGGCCAGCCTGGCCCTGTACGCGTTCGCCGCGGGACGCGCCCGTGAGCGCGGGGTCATCGTGGCCGACACGAAATTCGAGTTCGGCTTGATCGACGGCCGGCTGGCTCTGATCGACGAGGCGCTGACGCCTGACTCCTCGCGCTTCTGGCCCGTCGCGTCGTACCGGCCGGGCGGCCCGCAGGAGAGCTTCGACAAGCAGCCCGTGCGCGACTACCTGTCCGGCGTGGGCTGGGACCGGCGCCCGCTCGGCCCGGCGCTGCCGGGGTTCGTGGTGGCGGGGACGACGGCGCGCTACCTCGCGGCCTACCGGCTGCTGACCGGCCGCGCGCTAGACCAGGGCCGGCCGCAGGGTGAGGAGGCGTGATGAATTGGGTGGCGCGCGTGTCTGTGCTGCCGAAGGCGGAGGTGCTCGACCCGCAGGGGGCGGCGATCCTGGGGGCGTTGGGGCACCTGGGGTTCGGCGACGTCACGGCGGTGCGCGGCGGGCGGCTCTTTCATTTGCACATAACTACTACTGACCGCGACGAGGCGGAGCGGATCGCCGGGGACGCGGCGCGGCGGCTGCTGGCCAACACGGTCGTGGAGACCTACGAGGTCACGGTCGAACCGCTGCCCGTCGAGGAGGCGGTGACCTCGTGAGCGCGACGTTCGGCGTCGTCGTGTTCCCGGGCAGTAACTGCGACAAGGACACCGAGCACGCGCTCGGCGTGGTACTCGGGGCGCGGGTCGAGGAGTTGTGGCATGGCGACGAGACGGTCAAGGGCGTCGACTGCGTCGTCGTGCCGGGTGGGTTCGCCTACGGCGACTACCTGCGCGCCGGCGCCATTGCGCGCTTCTCGCCGGTGATGCGCGCCGTGGCGCGCCACGCCGCCGCGGGCGGATTCGTGCTCGGCATCTGCAACGGCTTCCAGGTGCTCGTCGAGGCGCGCCTGCTCCCGGGCGCGCTGTTGCGCAACAACGTCCTGGAGTTCCGCTGCCGCGTGGCGGGCCTGCGCGTCGAGCGCGCGGACACGCCGTTCACTAACAGGTACCGGCAAGGCGAGGTCATCCGTATGCCGGTCGCGCACGGCGAAGGGCGCTACTACGCCGACGCGGCCACGCTCGACCGCCTGGAGCGCAACGGGCAGGTCGTGCTGCGCTACGCCCCGCTGCCGGAGACCGGCGATGGCGATGGTGCGGGCGACGGTACGGACGATGGTACAGGCGACGGCGAGGGCTACAACCCCAACGGCTCGTCGCGCGACATCGCGGGCATCGTCGACGAAGGCGGCAACGTGTGCGGCCTGATGCCGCATCCCGAGCGCTGCTGCGAGGCGCTCATCGGTGGGGAGGACGGCCGCCGCCTGTTCCAATCCATCATTTCATCGCTTGTACCGGCGTGACGCGTATCTACTGGGGGCGCCGATATCTTGCCGGCAGACGGTCGTGGAGTTTGTTTACATGATTTCCGCCATCGACATCACGGACGACGTGCTGCGCGAGGTCGCGCTGACGCGGGACGAGTACGATCTGATCGTGCGGCTGCTGGGGCGGCCCCCCAACGCGGTCGAGCTCGGCATGTTCGGGGCGATGTGGTCGGAGCACTGCGGCTACAAGAACTCGCGCCCTCTGCTGAAGCTGTTTCCCATGACGGGGCCACGCGTGTTGCAGGGTCCGGGCGAGAATGCCGGCGCGGTCGACATCGGCGACGGGCAGGCCCTCGTGCTCAAGATCGAGAGCCACAACCACCCCAGCGCAGTGGAGCCGTACCAGGGTGCGGCCACGGGCGTGGGCGGGATCATCCGCGACATCTTCACCATGGGCGCGCGGCCGATCGCCCTGCTCGACTCCCTGCGCTTCGGCCCGCCCGACGAGCCGCGCAACCGCTACATCGTCGGCGGCGTGGTGGGGGGTGTCGCCGGTTACGGCAACTGCATCGGCATCCCCACGGTCGGCGGCGAGACGGTCTTCCACCCCTGTTACACAGGCAACCCGCTCGTCAACGCCATGTGCGTCGGCGTGATCGACCGGGAGGACCTCACGCGCGCCACCTCGGGCGAGCCGGGGAACTTCGTCGTGCTCGTCGGGGCGGCGACGGGACGCGACGGCGTGCACGGCGCCACGTTCGCCTCGGTCGAGCTCAGCGCGGAGTCGGAGGAGCGGCGCTCGGCCGTCCAGGTAGGCGATCCCTTCACCGAGAAGCTCTTGATGGAGGCCTGTATCCAACTGTGCCGCGAGGGCAGCGTCGTGGGCATGCAGGACCTCGGCGCGGCCGGCCTCACCTCGTCGAGCGTCGAGATTGCCGCGCACGGCGGGCGCGGCATCGACATCGACCTGGCGCTGGCCCCGCGCCGCGCCACCGGTATGACGCCGTACGAGATGATGCTGAGCGAGAGCCAGGAGCGCATGCTCGTCGTCGTGGCGCGCGAGAGGCTGGACCACGTATTGGGGGTGTTTGCGCGCTGGGAGCTTCCCGCGGTGACCATCGGCCGGGTCACGGGCGACGGCATCGTGCGCGTGCGCGACGGCGCCGAGGTCGTCGCGGAGGTTCCGGCGACCCTGTTTACCGACGCGTGCCCGGTCTACCGGCGTGAGGGTCGCGAAGACCCCCATGTCGTCGAGGCGCGCGAGCGCGACCTGAGCATTTTGCCCGAGCCGGACGACTATGGCGAGGCGCTGCTGGCGCTGCTGCGCGACCCCTCGATCGCCTCCAAAAAGGTCATCTGGCGGCGCTACGACCACACTATCGGCGCCAACACCGTCATCGGACCGGGCCACGACGCGGCCCTGTTGCGCCTCAAGAACACAAGCAAAGCGGTGGCCCTGACCACCGACTGCAACGCGCGCCTGTGTTACCTCGATCCCTACGTCGGGGGCGCGGTGGCCGTGGCGGAGGCGGCGCTGAACATCGCCGTGACCGGGGCGACGCCGCTGTGCGTCACCGACTGCCTCAACTTCGGCAACCCGGAGCGGCCCGCGGTCTACTATCAGCTGGAGCGGTCGGCGCAGGGCATGTCCGACGCGTGTAGCGCTTTAGGAACGCCGGTCGTGAGCGGGAACGTCAGCCTCTACAACGAGAGCGGGGTGGGGGCGATCTACCCCACGCCGGTCGTCGGCATGGCCGGGCTGCTCGACGACGTGGCCCACCGCGTCGACGCCCCTTTCGCGGCCGACGGCGACGTCGTGTTCCTGCTCGGCAGCGCGGAGGTCTCGCTCGGCGGCAGCGCCCACCTCGCCGTTCGGCACGGCCTCGACGCGGGCCGGCCGGCTGCGCCCGACCTCGACCTCTGCGCGCGCCTGGTGCGCCTGCTCTCTGTGCTTGCCGCCGGCGGCCTGCTGCGGTCGGCCCACGACTGCGCCGAGGGCGGCCTCGCCGTCGCCCTGGCCGAGTGCTCTATCTGGTCCGGCCGCGGCGCGCGCATCACGCTACCTGACGCGGACCCCTCGCCGAGTCTGGCCCTCTTCGGCGAGGGGTCCGGGCGCGTCATCGCGTCGTGCGCGCCCACTGTCTATGCGCGGGTCGAGGTAGCCGCCAGGGAGGCCGGTGTCCCGCTGGCACGACTCGGCGCCGTTGGCGGCGACACACTCTACCTGACGTCGGCGACCGCGACCGCGACCGTGCGTCTACCTGTTTCCTCGTTGCGCGACGCCTATGAGGGTGGCCTGCCCGCGGCATTGATGCTCGACTCCTGACGTCATGGAGGCCCGCGGCCCGCGGCCCGCGGCCCGCCGCCTCCAGACGATGTAGGGAGGATCGCGACCAGTAGGATCTCGTCTATCGACGGTTCTCTTCCGCCCATAGGGCCGCAAGGCCCTCCAGCGGATCGGCGGGCGGCGCGAGGCCGAGCAGGTCGCGCATGCGCGCCACGTCGGCGATGAAGCGCGTCACCTCGATAGAGCGCGCCGGCAACACGCGCAGGCCGACCTCTCGCGACGGCAGGCGCGCGATCCGGTTGGCGAGGTCGCGCAGCGGCGTACCGACCCCGCTCCCGACGTTGACCACCCGCCCGCCCAGGCTCACCTCCGCCGCGCGGCGCAGCGCCGCCACGACGAGCCCGACTGGGACGAGATCGAGCACCTGCTCGCCACCGTAGAGCTCCAGATCCTCGCCCCGGCGCGCGCGGTCGAGCCAGATCGGGATCACGCGATCGCGGTCGCCCGCACCGTAGACGTTGGCCAGGCGCAGCACGCTCACGTCGAGCCCGTACGTGTTCTGGAAGGTACGGCAGTACACTTCCCCGGCCACTTTGCTCGCGCCGTAGGCGTTCTTGGGGTCCATGGGGCGATCTTCGGCGACCGGGAGCCGCTCGACCTCACCGTAGACCTCGCGCGACGAGGTGAAGATGACCTGTTCGACACCGGCGTCGCGCGCCGCGCCGAGCACGTTGTACGTCCCGACGACGTTGCTCGTGAACGAGTAGTCTGTATCGGTCACGGCGCCGAGCACGTTGCTCTGCGCGGCGAGGTGATAGACGCGCTGGGCGCCGCGCATGGCGAGGGCCACGCTCTCGCGGTCGCGGATGTCGCCCTCGATGAGGCGCGCCTCGTCGGGCAGCGTGGCGCGGACGCCGCGACGCATGTTGTCGAGCGCCACGACCTCGTCGCCCGCGGCGAGCGACGCGACCACCAGATGGGCGCCAATAAAGCCGGCGCCACCTGTCACGAGTACTTTCATGCCGTCGCCCCCGCGGCGGTCGCCAAGCGCGGCGCGCCCTTACCCTGCTCGGCCAGGATGCGAATGAGCGAGGCAATCATCTCCTCGCGCATCGACGAGTTCAGCGCGAGGGCCAGCTGCGTCTCGGCGAGCCCGAAGGGGACGCCCATGTCGTAGCGTTCGCCCAGCGTCTCGAAGGCCAGGTAGGGTTCGCGCGCGGCCAGCATGGCCTGCGCCGAGGTGAGCTGGAACTCCCCCTTCTCCCGCACATCGTGCGCGATGTTCTCGCCCAGGCAATCGAACAGCGTCGGGGTAAAAACGTGCATGCCGAAGAAGCATAGGTACTCGTCGGGCCGCAGGCCGGGCGTCCGCAACTCCCGGACTGCCCGCTCCGGGCTCGGCTTTTCGACCATCGCCGTGACTCGATACACCCCGCCCGGGCCACCACCCAGGACGTCGGCCAGGACGTCATCCAGGACGTCATCCAGGACGTCGACCGGCGCGCCCCGGACCGTGCCGAAGAGGTGCAGCAGGCGCTCGGGCGTCCGCTTGACCGCCGAGACCGTCTGCCCCGTGCGCTCGAAGACGTCCACGACCTGCCGGGCGCAGCGGCGGCCGGCGGGATCGGACGACACGTACACATGGTCGCCGAGTAGTAGCAGGAAGGGCTCGTCGCCGACCCAGGTCCTGGCGGCGTAGACGGCGTGGCCGTAGCCCTCGGGAGAAGACTGGGTGACGTAGGACAGGGCGCGCTCGATGCGCGCGAGTTGCTCCGACTCCTGGAGCGCCCACTCCTTCCCTGTATAGGCGGGGAGCAAATCCTCGGACAGGCCGCGGAAGTGCTGGCGATACATCTCCTCATCGCCGGGCGCCGTCACGATGCAGACCTCCTCGATGCCGGCGTCCAGCGCCTCCTCGACGATGATCTGGAGCGTCGGCTTGGTCAGCCCGTCGACATCGACGAGCGGGAACATCTCTTTCTGAACCGTGGTCGAGGCGGGATATTGCCGTGTTCCGCGCCCCGCCGCCGTGATGACCGCCTTGCGTACCGTCATGTCGCCGCCCTCACTCCATTTTCTCCTGCGACTTCAGTCACAGGCTCCCGCTCCCTCCATCGACTATCGACTATCGACTATCAGCTCGTTCAGCAGCAGCCGCAGCGCCGGCTCGATGTCCCCGCGCAACGTGTCGTTGGCGTAGCCTACCCACGCCACGGGACTGGTCGTATCGAGGGGCGCTGCAAGCGTCTCCCCGTGCGCATCGGTCACGATCACGCCCGCCTCATGGGCGATGATCCAGGTGCAGAGGTCGTAGGGGTGGCAGCACAGGCGCGGCACACCCTCCGACGGAGCGTGCAGGAGGGGGCGTAAGTCGGCCAGGAAGCGATCGTGGCCCACCATCAACTCGTAGAGTTGGCCGCCGGAGGCGATATATTCGTCGTCGAAGACCTGCGGCGACTCGGTCGGCGGTGGCCCCAGCAACGTGAGATAGAGGCTTTCCTCGAGCCGCGCCGCCGCCGCCTTGCCGCCGGGGAAAAACTTGCTGATGGCGGCGAAGCCGCCCGCCAACGTCGTGGCCCGGCTCGGTCGTGGTGCGAAGGGCGTGGTCGTGCCCGCGCGCAGGTCGTGCGTTTCCGCGCCGAGGCCCTCGCCGCGCGCGGCCCACAGCACGTCGGCCAGCGCGGCGCGCGCCGTCGGCAGCTCGGCCTGCAGCGCCACGGAGATGTCGGCCAGGGTCGGGTAGTATCCGTCGTGCGCGGACGGGGGCGGGGCGACACCGAAGAGCGCCCACGCGCTGCGCTTGCCGTACATCAGGCCGCGCGTCCCGTCGACCGGATCGACGATTAGGGTGAACGCGAGGCGCGCGGGGTCGGCTCCGTCAGGAAAGACCTGCCGGCCCCCCTCCAAGCCCTCGGCCACGAGTAGGAAGGGGAGGTCCTCGCCCCACCGCGCGCAATAGGTGAGTAGCGCGCCCTCGCCGTGCTCGTCGAGCCGGTAGACGGTGTCGCCGCCGCGCTCACCCGTGGACGCGGAGAGCTCCTCGATGGTCGAGGCGCGCACGCCGCGCCCGACCGCGTCGCGCATCTCCAGCGCCAGCGCCCGTAGCTGTTCCACGAAATACGCCGCGTCGCGCGGCAGCCCCCGATTAGCGGTCATGTCCGTACCCCTGCCCCATGTAGCCTCCCCTCCTCGTCGACGACGGCGTGCCGCACCGGAGACGCCCAGGCCCCGTCGGAGCTCCCGGCGAGCATCGTCGCCCGGCGCCCGCTCCTCCGCGCATACTCCGCGCGCACGCCCTCCACGGCGTCCTCCATCCGCGGGCCGGCGCCCAGGATGGCCACCGTCCCCCCGGCGCCGCCGCCGGTGATCTTGGCGCCGTAGAGCCCGTGCGCCGGGCCGAGGTCGCGGACGAGGTCTACGATCAGGTCGGTCTCGGGCGTGCCCAGGACGCAGCGCGCGCCGTAGCTCTCGTGCGAGCGATACATCGCCGACCCGGCCTCCGCGAGGGTCGCCGGGTCGCCGGCCCGCTCGTAGCCGTCGAGGGCGGCCAGGAATGCCGCGACGTTGGCCTGCTCCAGCACCGGATGCGTTGCGCAGGCCCGCACGCGGTACACGGCGTCGGGCGCGACACGCGTCGCGTCGTCCCCGGTCTCGCCGTAGCGCGCCAGAAACGCGGCGCCGCCCAGCTCCTCCGGCAGGAGCGGGGCGTAGCGCGCAAGGAAGCGCGCGGGAGCGAGGTTGCAGAGGTAGCCGCCGGGCGGGTCGGCGGGGTCGTGCGCGGCGATGATGGCCCGCCCCATGAAAGCGGCGGTGCGCACGCGGCCGTACTGGCCGCCGCCGACACGATGCGCCACGCCGCTGTCGAGTCCCATGACGCGCACTCCCGCGGGCAGCCTGCGCTGCCCGAGCACCGCGGCTGGCTCCCCACCGGCGGCCTGACAGCGCAGCACCAGCAGATGGCCGGCCTGGCCGAGCGTCGCCGCGGCCTGGTCCATGAGGCCGCAGGGAGCGCCCGCCACGCGGTGCTCGGCCTGCTGCGCCAGCAGCGCCAGGCCCAGCGGGTCCAGGTCGAGGTGCCACAGCGCCGCGAGCGCGCGCAGGGTCGCGACCTCCAGGGCGGCCGACGACGACACGCCGGCCCCCGCCGGCACGTCGCTCCGCACGAAGAGGCGGACGCCGCCCGCGCTGAGCAGGCCGGCTGCGTGGAGCACGGCGAGGGGGCCGAGGACGTAGGCCGCCCAGTGCGCGCCGTCCGCCTCCAGCGCGGCGCGCAGGCGTTCGGGGGCGTCCGTCGCCGGGCCGTCGTCGATGACGGCTATGGGCACGCGCGCCTCGGGGAAAGCGTCGCGCCTCCCATCCGCGCGCTCGCTGCGGGCCACGAGGACGCCGTCGTCGGTCGCCTGGGCAATCACGCGGACGCTGCGATCCAACGGCAGCTCCAGAACCGTCGCGCCGGAATAGTCGGCGATCCCGCCCAGCGCGTCGAGTCGCGCGGGGGCGCGTGCTACCACGACGGGGTGATCGGGCTCGAAGAACCGCCCCGGTACGTCCTCTCCCGACAGGGCCGCCATGTCGCCCCCCCACACCCCTATTTCATCACCCGGTGAATAAATATAGGTATAACACATGTAATAGAGTTTTGTTCAGGTAGCGAACAGGGAAATATGCCTGCCGCTTGCCGCCGGCTCCATCATGGCGCGCAAGGTCGATGGTCAGAGCATACAGCAGGCCAATCGCGCCCTGGCGCTCGCGCTCATCCGCCACGCCCCCACGCTCGCGCGCGTCGATCGCCCGACAGACGACATTGAGCCCGGCGGCGGTCAACGGGAGCGTCGACCACCTGATCCGCGAGGGATTCGTGCCCGAGGAAGCGGCCGCGATCGTCGACACGGTGACGCAAGTGGCGCAGCGCGCTGCGTGGCCTCAACAGCCGCGACGTGTGTTCCTGTCGGGGCGACGGGCACGATGTGTATGGATGTGCGGTGCGGATAGACAAGGGCCGGACGCCCAAGCGCCCGGCCCTTTGTTCAATCGGCGGAGAGGGTGGGATTCGAACCCACGAGACGGTTGCCCGCCTACGGCATTTCCAGTGCCGCGCACTAGGCCAGCTATGCGACCTCTCCAGATAGCTGTTAGCCATTAGCTTTTGTCGGGTGAGGAGACCACTAAGACATGGGTAAAACACGCGATGGATATACCACCACGCTTACTTGTGGCAAGCTACCGGCTAATTGCCGACAGCCAATCGCTCGTACGCGGAGGGGGTGGGATTCGAACCCACGAGAGGCTTGCACCCCTAGCTGTTTTCGAGACAGCCGCACTCGGCCACTATGCGACCCCTCCAGACACGTGCAAGTATATCATAGTCGCCAGTCGCCAGTCGCCAGTCGCCAGTCGCCGGTCGCCGGTCGTCAGATCGACCCATGGCGATGCATGACGCTGTAGAACAGGTTGGCCAGCAGGGTGTAGCCGCGCGTGCTGGGGTGGAACCCGTCTTTGCTGACATTCTTGAGGTTGCGCAACACCGGCTTGGACGCAGCGTAGAGGTCGACCAGCGTGGCGGCGTGGCGGGCGCAGGCGTCGGCGATGTCTTTGTTGTACATGCGCACGATCTCGGTGATGTCGGCCGCGCTGACGCCGCTGTTGAGGTAGGCCGGCTCCAGCGTCAGGTCGGGCACGTTGCCCACGTAGACCCGCGCGCCCGCTTTGCGCAACGTCGCCAGCAAGCGGTTGAGCTCGGCGGCATAGTCGTCCGGCGCGACGAGCGCGTTGATGTCGTTGACGGCCAGCCAGACCGTCACCAGGGTCGGTCGCGCCTTGAGCGCGGCCGGGAGCTCCGCCGCCAGCGCGTCGGAGAGCGTCGCGCCCGAGCGGCCCAGGTTGATGTAGCGCGAGCCGGCCGGGAGGCGCCGCGCGAGCTGCGCCGTCCAGTTGTCGCGCGCGGGATGGGCCGCCCCGACCCCGACCGTGTCCGAGGCGCCGAGCGCGACGTAGACGCTGCGGGCAGCTCTAAGGGGTGCTCCCTCTGTCGACGCGGCCGTCGCCGGTTGGGCGGCTGACACGAGCGCGAGTAGCAGGCCCGCGACGATGAGATGGCGGAGTGGGATGGCGCGCATGTGACCAATTCCTTTAGTGGTGGTACAGCGGGTGATCAGCTAGATGTCTTGAACACGCGAACTTGTTGCGATTGAGTCAAGTTTTTGCGTCGTATATATCTCGTCGGTCTGAGGCGGAGCCTCGTTAGTGATGGTACAGCGGGTGATCAGCCGTCAGCTATCGGCTGACGGCTTCTTATCGTCCTGGTAGGGCGTAGGCGGTCAGATGGCCGCTCTCGTCCGAGATGTAGACGTAGCCGTCGACGGCGATCGGACTCTCCCAGTGCACCGCGCCGATGCTGCCGCCGGCCGAGGGCAACCTGCTCGTCCATAGCTGTCGCCCGGTGCGCGCGTCGAACGCGTTGAGCGCGCCGCCGTTGGCCGCGGCGAAGACGACGCCGTCGACCACGATCGGGGAGGTGCTGCTCGCGCCCGCTCTCCAGGCCGTTTCGAGCCGGCTCGCGCCGCGCGCGCCGGTGACGAGGCGAAACGCCCGTAGTTCGCTGTTGTCGCCCACGAGGACCAGCGTCTGGCCGCCCGACCGCCACACGGCCGGCTGCGTGAAGAGCACCGCGCCGTCGACGCGCAGGGACTGCAGGCCGTCGCCGACGCCGCCCGGACGCGCGCGGTCGATCAGGTGGATGGATTGGTCTTTGCCACCCTGCACGGCCATCAGCGGGGTGCGGCTGCGCGGCTCGCGCGGGAGCAGCGCGGGCGACGTGCTGCCGAGGTCGAGATCGCTATTATCCAGGTCCGTGTAGTTCGAGGGCGTGAAGTAGCCGAGCAGGCGGCCGCTGTCGGCGCTGAGCGAGAGCAGGGAGTCGCCATAGTTCGTTCCGCCCTTGTTCGCGTCGAAGAGGCCATTGCCCGAGGCGATGTAGACGCGTCCACCCATCGAGGAGTCGGGGTCGACCACCACGCCCGCGCGCGCCCACATGCCCGACTTCGTCTGGGGGCACGAGCTGGCGCTGCGCGCGTCGTACTGTTTGTCGAGCGGGAGCGCCCTAATGTTGCTGCACAGCGTGTTGAACACGCGCGTGGCGCCGTCGCGCAGGCGCAGGGCCACGACGTGGCCGTTGTAGGGGCCACGGTCGCCGATGTAGCCCGAGGTGTTCGCGTAGAGGTAGCCGTTGGCCAGATTGAGCGCCGAGGCGTCCTTCTCGACGTCGGGCATGCGCGTGATGCGTAGCGGGAAGCCCGGGGCGCGCGCCTCGGCCCCGGTCGCGGCGGCCAGCTTGTGCACCTGCCCGTCGATGGCCGGGGCGTAGATATAGCGGCCGGAGGGGTCCGCGGCGGGCGTCGACGTCGTGATCAGCTGGTCGCGGCTGTTCGCCGAGAAGGGATACACCGTCGGGGCGGGCGAGGCGAAGCGCCACATGATGGCCCCGGTGTGGGCGTCGACGGCGTAGGTCGCGCCGGACCTGGTGGTCTGGAACAAGAGGGCGCGCGTCCCCCCGCGCGGCATGGCCACGCGCGAGAGCAGGATCGGCGTCGAGTCGGCCACCTCGGAGAAGGTGGTGACCCAGCGGCGCTTGAGCGCGCCCACGTTGGACGGCGAAATCACCCTGTCTCCGGCCGCGAAGCCACTGCGCGCGGGGTCGTGTCCGAACACCGGCCAATCGTGAGTCGGGCTCAAGGCGGCGCGTCCGGCGGCGCGGGCTGGACCGGCGGCGAGGGGGACGGCGGCGACGAGCGCCGCCAGGGCAAGGGCGCGCCACGACACGGGCGCGGGCTGCGATGGGCGGACAAGCTTCATGGCGATGAGTCCTTGGAACGGGGGCGCGACAGGATGAGCAAATGCAGCGCAACGCGGGAAACGGCGTGCGCCTTTTCATTGTGCCATAGGTTCCGGTTACGTAGAAACGATCCGTGTTACCATGGGCGTGCCCTATGATTGTGACCGGAGCTAGGCCCTCGGCGCTCACTACCACAATCGTGGGGTACACCCGCGTTGCCCTGGGTGTGCCTGGCGCGTCGTATCCACTGGGAGCGCCGGCGTTCCCAGAGCATGCAAACCAGTGTGAGTCGCGTGGCCAACGGGACGGGTAGCCGGGGGAGAACCTGTGAGCAGTATCGGTACGAGGCGCGCCATGGGCCGGGTCGTCGCGCTTGCGTTGTTGGCGCTGCTGGTCGCGCTGCTGATCGCGCTCATCACCGCGCTCGTCGGTGTTTCCTCGCGACATGGTACCGCCACTGGACCCGTGCTGGCCACGCTCACGCTCGGGCCGGTTGTTGCAGGGGTGGCCCTGGATACGCGCGCGGGGCGGGCCGTCGTGGGCTCCGACTTCGCGGGGCGCGCCTACGTCGTCGATACGCGGGCAGGCACGCTGTTGCGCACGATCGCGGTCGCGCCTGCCACGACCGTCAACCGGCCCATGGTCAGCCCGGGGACCGCCATCGTGATGGACGAGCAGGACGGACGCGCTTTTGTCGGCTCGCCGTCATATGGTCCACCCCCACATGGATTGAGCATAATTGACACGGGGAGTGGCCTGCTGCTCGCCACTATCCCGTACCGCAGCATCGTCGGCCCCTGGTTTGCCGCGGACCCCCGGTCCCACCGCCTCTTCACGCTCGATGGTCCTGGCCGGGTTGAGCAGGTACGTGTGTACGACACGCGCGACGGCCATCTGGTGCGCGTCGTGCCTCTGGATATGCCGCCATCCCTATCCAGCGGCATGAGTTGGGGCGGCGACACCGTCCCAGTGGCCGTGGACACGCGAAACGGGCGCGTCTTCGTCGGCCGCCAGACCAGCAACGGGGTCAGCACGGTGGACGAGGCCCGCGGGCGACTGCTGCGCACCACGACGATCGCACCCCTCCTGGCGGCCGCCAACTCCATCAACGTGACCAGCCCGATCGTTGATGAGCATGACGATCGGGTCTTCGTGGCCTCGGGCGACGGCGGGACGGTGAGCACGCTGGACGCGCGGAGCGGCCGCGTGTTGCGTTCTGTTCGTGTTGGGCAGTATGCGAGTAATCCCGTCATCGATAGCGTGACTCGCCGCGTCTTCGTGGCCGCCGGGGGCGGGCTCGTCGTGCTCGATGCGCGGAGCGGCCGTCTCCTCTCTCGCTCGTCGCAGCCGGCCGGTTGGGGCCAATCCCCGGTCGTCGATGGGCGGTCCGGGAATGTGCTCATAATCGACGAGCTGCGCCGGACGGTCGGCGTCTACGACGGCGCGCGGGGGCGTCTGTTGCGTTCCTGGCACGCGGGCGGCCGACCGCGGGGCGTCGCGGTGGATGGGCCGGCTGGGCGCGTCTACGTCCTCGATAATAGCGGCGGCTTCGACCCGATCAGGCGGACGTACACGGGCGCGGCGCTGCTGCGCGTGTTCGACGAGCGCACCGGGCACCCGGTGCGCGCCATCGCCCTTGGCCCCGGCTTCGCTGATCGTGTCTACATCGACGCCCGGACCAGGCGCGCCGTCGTTCTGGTCAACGGCGGTTCCGTGCAACAGCCCGACCCCTGGGGCTGGCTGCCCCCGTGGGCGCGCCGCGTGGCGCCGTTCGCGCCGCGGCCGCCGGCCGCGCGGATAGCGCCGTCGACGCTGACGGTGATCGACACGTCGCGGCTGTAGCCTGTTCGCGGGCTATACTCTGGGGGATCGATGGCTATACTCTGGGGGATCGATGGCTATACTCTGAGGGATCGATAGGGATAGGGCGCGCAACGGGGGGAGGGCCACAGTGACGGGCGACAAGGGCGACGGGTTTGTGCGGGCGCGCGGCGGGGAGCCGTTGCCGGGGGGCGAGGCGCGCTGGTTCGTGTTCGCGGGGCCGCGCGTGTTGCTGGCCGAGAGCGGGGCGGGGAAGTGGATACCGCCGGCCGGCGCGCCGGCCGAGCTCGGCTTCGAGGTCGCCGATCCCCTCTACATCGGGATGCTGGACGGCGAGCCTTGCGTGGCCGCCCAGCTCGCCATCGGGACGGACGAGCCGCCGGAGGGCTATGGAGCCTACGACCTGCGCCGCCTCTATGGCATGGTCCCGGAGAGGGTGTGGTCGGTCGCCGCGCTGTCCTACCAGCTGCTCTACTGGGCGGCGACCGCGCGCTTCTGCTCGCGCACGGGCCACCCCACCGTCGCCAAGCAGGGCGAGTGGGCGACCGAGTGCCCCGACTGCGGCTTCACGCAGTACCCGCGCGTGAGCCCCTGCACCATCACGCTGATCCACGACGACACGGACGGGGGGCGCATCCTGATGACGCGCCAGCCGGGCTGGCCGGCCGGGCGCTACGGCCTCGTGGCCGGCTTCGTCGAGCCCGGCGAGGCGCTCGAGCGCTGCGTCGAGCGCGAGATCGAGGAGGAGACGGGCGTCGCGGTGACGGACATCGTCTACGCCGGCAGCCAGCCCTGGCCCTTCCCGCACCAGTTGATGGTGGGCTTCACCGCGCGCTACGCGAGCGGCGAGGTCGTGGTCGACAAGAGCGAGCTCGAGGACGCGTCGTGGTTCGCGCTCGCCGCGCTGCCCACGCTGCCGCCGCCGCTCTCCATCGCGCGTCGCATCATCGACGCGCACCTCGCGGCGCACGGCCGCACCCCGGGCGGCGAGGACCGTGGCTGGGGGTAACCACACCCTCCCGCGTTCCCGCTCAACCCGGTGACCGTTCGCTCGGCGTCCTCACCGAAAGGCGAGAGGTCAGCCCTGACCGGGCGTCACGAACCCTGACTCGTAGGAGAAGACCACAGCCTGCACGCGATCGTGCAGGTTCAGCTTCATGAGCAGATGCGTCACATGCGTCTTCACCGTCGTCTCGTTGACGAACAGTTCGGCGGCGATCTGGGCGTTTGAGAGACCCCGGGCGATCAGCCGCAGCACCTCGACCTCCCGCGCCGAGAGATCCTTGAGAGCGGCGGGATCGGCGGCGCGCGCGGCGGGGATCTGGGCGAAGCGCTCGATCAGACGCCGCGTCACCGACGGGTCCAGCATCGCCTCGCCCGCCGCCACCACGTCGATCGCCCGGAGCAGGTCCGCCGGCAAGGTGTCCTTGAGCAGGAACCCGCTAGCCCCCGCCCCCAACGCGTCATAGACATACTGGTCGAGGTCGAAGGTGGTCAGGATGATCACGCGCGGGGCAAGGGCTGACTCCGGGGCCGGGTCGGGCGCGGTCAGGATGCGTGTGGCCTCGACCCCGTCCATCACCGGCATGCGGATGTCCATCAGCACCACATCGGGGTGGACCTGCCGGGCCAGTGTCACCGCGTCGAGCCCGTCGGCGGCCTCGCCCACCACCTCCACGCCCGCGCTGGCCTCCAGGAGCAGGCGGAAGCCCGCCCGGACCAGCGCCTGGTCGTCGACGATGAGCACCTTGGTCCTCGTACTCGCGCTCATCGCGCGGTGTCCCTCAGGGGCAGGCGCGCCCGGACGCGGAACCCGTGTCCGGGCGACGGCCCCGCGTCCAGCGCGCCGCCGAAGAGCGCGACGCGTTCACGCATGCCGATGAGGCCCCGCCCCGCGCCGTCCTCGTGCGCGGGGGGCGCCATCCCGTGGCCGGTGTCGCTGATCTCGAGCTCCAACGCGTCGGAGGCGTAGCGCACCAGCACACGGGCCTGGGACTGGCCGGCGTGCTTGAGGCTGTTGGTCAGCGCCTCCTGCACGATGCGGTAGGCCGAAAGATCGAGCGCCTCGGGCAGGGGCCGGGCAGCGCCCTCCACCTCCAGAGTGACAGGCAGGCCCGCCGCCCGGCTCTGCCCCACCAGCTGCGCGACCTGCGCCAGGCTCGGCTGCGGCGCCCGCTCCGCGCCGCCCTCCTCGTCACCGCGCAGCACCGTGAGCAGCGCGCGCATCTCCGCAAGCGCCTGCCGGCTGGTCTCCTGGATGAAGGTGAACGTCTGGGCCTCGCGGGCGCGCTCTGGCTGGCGCTCGGCGAGCGCGGCAGCCACGCCGGCCTGGACGGCGATCGCACTGACATGGTGCGCGACCACATCGTGCAATTCGCGCGCGATGCGGGCGCGCTCGTCCTGCGCCGCGCGCCGTGCGTTCTCCTCACGCTCGGCCTCCAGGCGGCGCGCCCGCTCTTCGAGCTGCGCGAGATAGGCGCGCCGGGTGCGCACGTTCTCGCCCGCGCTCCAACTGCCGGCCACCACGGCGGTCGCGGCGAAGAGGCTGATGACGCTGCCCTCGCGGCCACTAGTGACGCTCGTGAGCAACACGAGCGCATAGACGAGCGCGCTCAGGCCGGCGATCCGGGACGAGACGCGGCGTCCCGTGCGGCTGGCCAGCGTGTAGAGGGCGACGGCCAGGCCGAGGCCGGGGCCGGGGGTGGAGAGCGGACCGATAACGAGAAAGAGCGCCTCGGCGACCGCCACCGCGACGAACACAGCCACCGGGCGGCGGCGGCGCGCCACCAGGGGCAAGGTCCCCGCCAGCGTGAGCGCGATCGCCGGCCACGCGACCGGACCGTGCGGGTGTTCGCTCGGCCCCAAGAGCGCGCCGAGCGAGAGGGCCGTCAGCGCCGCCGTCAGCAGCAGGTCGGCCGTGATGGGCGGGAGGGCGCGCCAGGCCCTAATCCATCTCCTCAACATCGCGATCATCGACCCTCCCCTCCGTTCTCCGTCGCCTGTGACCCCTGTAACCCTTCGCCTCAGTGTAGCAAGCGCGCCCGGCCGACGCGGCGCTCCCCTCCCGGACAGGCGTCGTCTCCGCCCCTCGCCCACTCGTCTCCCCGTGCGCGCTCAGGCCGCCGCCTCGATCCCCCGGCCATCCGGGCTGGCGTCGCGCGTCGTGGTCATGGCTCGCGTCACCTCACCTCCTGTTCCCAACGCCCCTGATTGCGCCGCAGCACGACCACGCCGGCGACGACGATCGCCACGCCCAGTGCGAGCCCGATGGACCCGAGCGGCCCCGCCGCGCTCGCGCCGCGTCTTCCCGCACACGGGTCGCGGGTTACAGGGCCGCGCTCACCGTGCGGCCGCCCTTGACGCGTGCCGCCCCTGTGTGGAGGGGCGACGGCTGGACGCGCAGCAGGCGCGCCGGGACAGCCGGCAGCCACCAGTTCCAGCGCCCGAACAGCGAGACCAGCGCCGGGACCAGCAGCATGCGCACCACCGTGGCGTCGAGCAGGATGCCCGCGGCCAGCCCCGTGGCCATGATCTTTAGCTCCGTGCCGGGCGACGAGGCCAGAGACACGAAGGTCAGCGTCAGGATCAGTGCCGCGCTGGTGACCAGCCGGCCGGTGTGGCCGATGCCGCCAACCACGGCCCCGTCGGTCGAGCCGGCGCGGTCGTACTCCTCGCGCATGCGCGCGAGGATGAACACCTCGTAGTCCATGGAGAGCCCGAACAGGAAGGCGAAGACCAGCAGGGGAATCCAGGCGGTGAGCGAGCCGGTGGCCGCGATGCCCCAGATGGCCTGCGAGCCGTATCCGAGTTGCCACACCAGCGTCATCGCGCCCCAGGCCGCCCCTACAGAGATCACGTTGAGCAGGATCGCCTTGAGCGGGAGTAGCAGCGAGCGGAAGGCGCGCACCAGCAGGACGAAGGTCACCAGCGCGATCAGGCCGACCATCAGGGGGAAGTTGCCGTAGATGGCCGCCACGAAATCGGCGTCGCCGGCGGCCGGCCCGCCCACACGCGCCGCCAGGGGACCGGCGTGCGCCGCCCCCCTGCCGGCGGCGAGCGTGGCACGCCCCCCGGCCGAGGTACTGTCGGCCGCGGGCAACGCCGCGACCAGCGCGGTCCCGGCCCGCCGCCACGCCGGTGTCGCCGGGGCCACGGCGCCGCGTACTCCGCTGACATGGGCGAGGCGCCGGGCGAGCGCGGAGGCGTCGCGCGGCGTGGAGAGGATCACGATGGGGTCGAGCACGCCGGAGCCGATGCCCGCGGTCTCCAGCGCGCGCATGCCCTGGTAGGCCGGGCCCGACGAGGCCAGGGCGTTCACGGAGGGGTTGCCGAGCGCCAGGGAGCCCAGCGGGACCAGCAGCGCGCCCAGGAAAAGCATGGCTACGCCGGCGGCGACCCAACGTCGCCGTACCACGCCGCGCGCCCAGGCGGCCCACAGGCGGCTGGGCCGCTCGCTGTGCCCGTGGCGCGGCCAATCGAGGCGCGGCCCCACCGTGAACAGCAGCACCGGGAGCAAGGTGCAGGCCACGACGACCGACACCAGGGGGATGAGCAGGCCGCCGAAACCGATGCTCTGTAGGAAGGGGACGGGCAGCACGACGAGCGCGAGCAGGCTGATGCCGACGGTCGTGCCGCTGAAGACGACGGCGCGGCCGGCCGTGGCCATGGCGCGCCGCACCGCCTCGTCGTTCTCGTGGCCGCGCGCGCGCTCCTCGCGCCAGCGCGTGACGATGAGCAGGGAGTAGTCGATGGACACGCCCAGGCCAATCAGCGCGATCAGGAACTGGACGATGAAGGACACGGTGGTCACGGCGGTCAGGCCCCAGACCAGCAGGAAGGTGGTGGGGATGGCGACCAGGGCCATGAGCAGGGGCACGACCGCGAGGAACGAGCCGAACACGACGATCAGGATGAGCAACGCGCCCAGGCCCCCGATCAGGGTCTCGGTCAGCACGCTCGGGCCGCCGCCGCCGGTCGAGGTCGCCAGCGCGTCCCGGCCGGTGACGTAGGTGTGGGCCCCCGCGACGGGATGTGTCGCCAGCGCCCGCGCGATGGTCTGCACAAGCGGCGCCTGGGCGCCCGGTTGAGCGCCCGGCTGGGTGGACGGATAGACCAAGGCGAAGGTGGTGCGCCCATCGGACGACACGAAGGCGCGATCGCCGGTCGAGGCATAGGAGATGAGACGCGCCCCCGGCAGCGCCGCCGCGACCGCCCCAAAGGAGGCGGCGAGCTGGCTCTTGATCCCTAGGGTGGCGACGGTCGTGCCGCGCGGCAAGGTGACGACGGGGACGAGCGGGGACGCGCTCCCGTCCGTGCCGTAGGTGTGGAGGATCGCGCTATTCGTGTCGATGCCCGCGTAGCCCGCGGGCGGGGTGAACTGCGGCGAGAGGGCGGTAGTCGCCGCGCCGGTGGAGGCCAGGCTAACGACGGCGATGATGATCCAGCCCGCGGCGACGACGAGCCATGCCGTAGAATCCAGCGTGTGATAGATGCCATGTCGATATCCGTCCTTTATTGCTTATTTGTGACTGGTCACTACAATGTAGCAACGCATGAAAGATGGGATGGCCAGGGCCGTCGGACTGACAGACGGCATCCTGTCCCCTGACGTATGGTAGTGATCATTCACTACTATATCGGCGAAAAAGAACGACAGTAGCCGGGGCCGCGATCGTGGTCACCTCCTCTCCTCCTGTCCCGCGCCGCTGAGCAGCGGCGGGTCGATCGCCACCGCCACCGCGGCGCTCGTGCCCCCGATAGGCCGCGTCAGCCTCTGCTCCTTGTTCACTCGTCTCCCCAGGCGCGCTCAGGCCGCCGCCGCCTCGATCCCCCGGTCGTCCGGGCCGGCGTCGTGCGCCTCGGTCATGGCTCGCGTCGCCTCTTGTTCCCACCGCCCCTCATTACGCCGCAGCACGACCACGCCGCCGACGACGATCGCCACGCCCAGCCCAAGTCCGATGGACCCGAGCGGCCCCGCCGCGCTCGCGCCGAGTCCATAGCCCAGCAGGCCCATCAGCGTGGCCCATATGATGCCGCCCGCGCCGTTCGCCAGCGCGAAGCGCCGCCACGGCATGCGCGCCGTGCCTGCCAGGAACGCCGCGAAGACGCGCAGGATGGCCACGAAGCGGCCGAAGAAGACGGCCTTGCCCCCGTGCCGCTGGAACAGATAGCGGGCCACAGTGAGCCGGCCCTCGGTCAGGTGGAGGGTGGGGCCGACGCGGCGCAGCAGGCGGTCGCCGCCCAGACGCCCGAGCAGGTAGCCCAGGTTATCGCCCAGGATGGCGGCGACCGCGGCGGCGACGATCACGAGGGCGATGGACAGGTGGTGCGTGGCGCCGGCGTAGACGGCGGCGACGAGGAGCATGGTCTCGCCGGGCACGGGCACGCCCATGCTCTCGATGGCCACGACGAGTGCGACGACCCAGACGCCGTAGGTGGCGACGAGGAGCGTGAGATCGATCCCGAGGAACATGATGTCTCTCCTTTTGGAGTGGATGTGTGGGAGCGGGTGGCGTGGGCGCCGCTCGTGGATGGGTGGGTACGGGTCCCGTACCCATAGCGTCAGCCTATGCTCATCCGGGGCGCGTGGCATCGGCCACGCGGATGACGCGGCTCATCCCCGCGGATGAATTTCGGGGATGAGCCGGACGTGGGAGGGTGAGCCGGACGTGGGGGGATGTCAGCCCCCGCCTACTGACCGGGCCGGCTCGTCAGAAGCGTGCTCGAGTGGTCGATCACGCGGATCGGGACACCGCGTCATAGGATGGCTAGATGGCTAGATGGCTGGCCGGAGCTTGACACGGAGGATATAGCTGCGCTACGATGTGGTTGATAAGTTTAGACATATAGGTTAGAGGGGCGAGCATGGTCACGCACAGGGTCGCCGGCGGCGACATGGCGGATGTCAGGGACATCACGCGATTCCTGACCGCCATCGGTGATCCGGCGCGCTTGCAGCTCCTGTATCTGTTGGGGGACCAGGGGCGCCGCAACGTGGGCGAGATCGCCGCTCAATTCCGTTTGAGCCGGCCGGCCATCTCCTATCATCTCAAGGTGCTCAAGGACGCCGGTGTCCTCGACAGCGAGAAGGTGGGGCAGGAGGTGTACTACTGGTTGGAGCGCGAGCGGATCGTCGCCACCCTACGGGCGCTGGCCGATACCGCGGCGTCTTTTCGCTGCGGTGACTAGCCCCCTCCTCTTTGCCTCGTTAGTAAATATGTCTAGACACATCACTGTAAAGATGGCCGATGGCACCTTATCGAGAGGGGCCGGGTAGGGAGGCGCGCACGGCACACCTCCTACCCGACGGCTTGATAGGGCTGGCGCTGGTGTGGACAAGACGGACAAGACAGAGGAGCGCAAAGCCATGATGGACCAATCGTCCACCACTCCCGCGGCGACGGAGCGGCCGTCGTTGTTCGGGCTCGATCCCGCCAACCCCTACCCGGCCTTCGCCCAGTTGCGCGTCCTGAGCGCGGTGGCGCCGGTCCCGCTCCCCGCGGGGTCCCGGCGGGGCGCCGTGTGGCTGGTCACACGCTTCGACGAAGCGGTCCAGGTCTTGAAAGATCCGCGCTTCACGGTCGACGCAAGCGTCCTCGGCGCGCCGGCCGGATCGACCGGTCAACCACGCGCGAGCGCCTCGTCGGACGTCGGCTTTTTCGGCGGCCGCTCGATGATCGACGTCGATGGCGTCGATCATGCGCGCTTGCGCAGCCTCGTCTCCAAAGCCTTCACCCCACGCTATATCGAGACGCTGCGCCCCGGCATCCAGCGTATCGCGGATGCCCTGCTCGACCGCGTCCAGGCGCGGGGCGCGATGGATCTGGTCCAGGAGTACGGCTATCCGCTGCCGATCACCGTCATCTGCGACATGCTGGGCGTCCCCCACGATCGGCGCGACCGCCTGCTCGACGGGTCCGCGTACATCGAGGATCTGGTGGCCGAGAAACGCCGCCATCCGGGGGATGACCTGCTCAGCCAGCTTGTGCGGATGGAAGCCGCGGGCGACCACCTGGATGAACACGAGCTCCGCGCGATGGTCGCGCTGCTGATCTTCGCCGGGCACGAGACGACGGCCAACCTGATCAGCATCGGTGTCCTGACGCTCCTCGATCACCCGGACGCGCTGGCCCGGCTCCAGGCCGAGCCTGGCCTGATACCGGGGGCGATCGAGGAGCTGCTGCGCTTCAACGGGCCGGTGCTCACGCCCGTGCCCCGCTTCGCGCGCGACGACGTGGAGCTGGGCGGCCAGCAGATCGGCCGCGGCGACCTCGTGCTGGTTTCGCTCGGCTCAGCGAACCACGACGAGGCCGTGTTCACGGACCCGGAGGCGTTGGACATCGCTCGCGCCTTGAGCCGTCACGTCGCGTTCGGCCAGGGGGCGCATTTTTGCCTGGGCGCGCCGTTGGCGCGCCTAGAAGGGGACATCGCGTTGCGGACGTTGCTCCGCCGGATGCCCGGTCTCCGGCTCAACGCGCCGCGTGAGAGCATACGGTGGCGCGGGAACGTGAGTTTGCGCGGATTGACCGCCCTCCCGGTTGCCTTCTAACGGCGCCAGCCCACGAATTCAACGCGCAAGCATAGAAACGAGAAAGGAAGACCGATGGCACAGGCAGTGGGGGCGCCGGGGGGAGCCGCGGGGGGATCAGCCGCGCGGGGCGCGGGCGCGAGGGCGGCCGGCGGCTCCAAATGGTGGGTGCTCGTCGTCGCCATCTTCGGCGTCTTCGTCAGCATCCTCGACAGCACGATCGTCAACACGGCGATCCCCAAGATCCAGGCCGTCTTCGGGGCCGACCTACATCAGTCCTCGTACATCTCGACCGGCTACACCCTCGCCGCGGGCGTCGTCGTCGGCGCCTCGGGCTATCTCGCCAACCGCTTCGGCATCAAGCGCATCTTCCTCGGCTCGCTCACCCTGTTCACGATCGGCTCGGCGTTGTGCGGCCTCTCCTGGAATATAGGCTCGCTCATCTTCTTCCGCGTGCTGCAGGGGGCGGGCGGGGCCGCGCTCTTCCCCCTCGCGATCGCGCTCATTTTCGCCGTCTTCCCGCCCGAAGAGCGCGGCGCGGTCAACGGGTTCTTCGGCATCCCCGTCCTCTTCGCCCCGGCCATCGGCCCGACGCTGGGCGGCTACATCGTGCAGTACATCGACTGGCGCTGGATCTTCTACGTGAACGTTCCCATCGGCATCGTCGGGGTCGTGATCGGCCTCCGCTCCTTACCCGCGCCGGCGCCGCAGACCGGCCTGCGCTTCGACCTGCGTGGTTTCCTGATCCTCGCGGCGGGCTTAGCCCTGCTACTCTACGGGCTCTCTAACCTGGCCTACGACGGCTGGGGCTCGGTCACGACCGTCTCGGGGCCGACGATCGCCGCCGTCCTCCTGCTGCTCCTCTGGATCCCTGTCGAGCTCAACACACCGACGCCGCTGCTCGACCTGCGGCTGTTCAAGGAACGCAACTTCTTGTGGGGGAACATCATTATCTGGGTGGCCACCATCGGACTGTTTGGCGCGGCGTTCTTGCTGCCGCAGTATCTGCAACGGCTGCGCGGGCTGGACCCGTACACCTCCGGCCTGCAATTGTTGCCGCAAGGACTGGCGTCTATCGTCGCCACGGTCCTCGCCGGTCTCCTCTACAACCGCGTTGGCCCGCGTGTCCTCATCGCCCTCGGCGCGGCTGCCCTGGCCTACGACACGTTTCTGCTGGCCGGCGTGTCGACGCCGACCGCGGCCTTCGCCGCGCTGACACCGATCCTGATCCTGCGCGGGCTGGCGCTGCCGCCGCTGGCCCAGACCTCTAATACGTTGGCCTTGCAAGGGGTCCAGGGCGCGGCGTTGGCCGGCGCGTCGACGCTCATCGTCGTGGGCCGCCAGGTCGTCGCCTCGCTGGCCGTGGCCGTGCTGACCAATATCCTGCAGACGCAAACGCTCGTCCACAACGCGGGGTTGGCCGCCCGGGTGAACCTGACCGACCCGGCTGTCGCGGCCATGTACAACGGGGCGGTGGCGCGGTTCGAGGCGCGCGGCCTCACGCCGGGCGCGGCGACAGGGGCCGCGCTCGCCCAGATGGCGGGTCAGGTCCAGGCCCAGGCCAGCGCGTTGGCCTTCCAGGATGTCTTCGTCATCTCCGCGCTCATCGTCATCCCGGCGATCCTGCTCCCGTTCCTGCTGCGCCCGCAAAAGCTGCGACAGGGGACCGGCGCGTCTGCCCTGGCAGGAGAGTAGCACACCGGCGCCGCGCGAGAAAAACGAGCCGATCGCCACTACTCCTCGACCTCGACCTCGACCTCGACCTCGACCTCGGTTCATCCAACGCGTTGGTCAGCATGGCACGGACGTCGCTGGCGGCGGCCGCGTCGCTGGCTGGGAGTGCGCGACAGCCGGAGTTGATCACATAAGGGTCGAGGCAGTGGGAGCCTGCGCTCCCGCTGCCTCGACCCACCGTAGCGGCGCGATTGCGATTAGGACGCCGCGCCCTGCGTGCTGTCCAACGTGTTGAAGTTCGGGGCGAAAAGCGTTTGCTCGGCGACGAAGCCCTGGCCGTTGGCCGCGCGCAACACGATGCCGTGCTGCGCCGCCAGTCCGGCAAAGCTCCTGTTGACGTCGATGGTGGCGCGTGTCGTCGGCCGGACAGAGAAGCGCCTGGTCATCATGCGGCCGTTGGCCCCGTAGCCGGTCGCGTCCACGATGGCCGTCCTGGCCGACGGGTTGTAGATGAGCAAGAACTCGCTGCGCCCGGTCGTCGTGCCGCCGGGGAAGGCCCAGCGCAGGCCGGCCCCGTTGCGCCCGAACACGTCGCTGCCGGCGATGCGGCGGCCGTTGGGGCTGCCGACGTACTCCGGCCGCTCCACGACGACGGGCTGGGCGCTCGTCACGACCGACGCGACGCCGCTGGCGTGCAGCACGTCGTTGAGCTTGATGTTGGCGCGGCGCAGGCCCGGCACGTAGATGGTGCGGTGGCCCAGCAGCGCGCCGGTGCGGCCGTAGAAGCGCGCCGTCACCTGCGTCCCCGTTCGATTCGGGTTGAGCACCGTGAGGAAGGTCTGGAAGCGCGTCGTCGTGGTACCCTCGGCGAAGATCCAGCTCGTCGCCGCGGTGTTGGCGCCCGTGCAGGCGGTGACACCGTAGCCCTGCGTGCTGAAGGTGAGCAGGCGGGTGAGCACGATGGGTGTGCGGCCGGTAGCGATAACGCTGAGGGAGCGGCCCGGCATGAGCCGGTTCACGTCGATCAGCCCGGTGCGTTGCGGCGCGACGGTCACCATGACGGTGCGCGCGGCTCGGCCGCCGACGGGCAACAGCCGTACCTGCACCCGCGCCGTCGTCCGGCCCGGGTTGAGCAGGGCGAGCGTCTCATGGAAGGTGAGCCCGGTGTAGCCTTCGGCCAGGTACCAGGAGGCGCTCGGCGCGGAGACCCCGAGCAGGCTGTAGTCGTCTTTGCCGTTGCGCGCCACGTCGAGCTGCGCCGTGACCACGCGATTGGCCACCAGCTTGAGGCCGAAGACGCGGTTGCGCCCGGCGAGCGCGTTCAGGTCCGCGATCCCCCGGCTGTGGGCCGCCACGGAGAGGCGGGCCTGGCGCGGCGCCCCGTCCCGATAGTAGAAGGTCAGGTCGACGCGGGCGGCCTGCGCGTTGGGGTTGAGTATGGGGAGGCTGGCCCGCTCACCCGCCATGGTCGAGGCTCCGACGGCGTAGAAGGTGGTGGCGACGCTTTGCCGGCCGGTCAGGGTGGCGACGGCGCTGCGGCCGCTCGCGGTGCCGCTGGCGGCGACCGTGTTGGCGCCGTTCAACAGCCCCTCCGGCGCCCGGAACGTGGCTTTGAAAGTCCCGTCGGGGTTCGCGACGACGGAGGTGAGGGCCGCGCCGTTGAGGGACAGCGTCACGCGCTCGCGGCGTCCGAAGCCCTTGCCCCTGACCGTCACCGTGCCGCCCGGACCCGCCGACGGCGGTTGGAGGGTCAGGCTCGGCCCTGTCTGTCCCGACGTGGCAGTAGATTTCGCGGACGTGCGCGCCGTCCCCGTGGCCGCGGCCTGTGCCGGGCTCGTAGTGGCGGTCGCCACGGAGTTGGTGTTCCCGGCCGCCGGCGTGCTGGTAGCTACCGGTACCGCTGTGTTGGCGGATGTGTTGGCGGACCCGCCGGTCCCGGTCCCAGTCCCGGTATTCCCGGCGTTGGCAGTTTGAGCGGCGGCGGTTTGGGCGGCGGCAGTTTGAGCCACGGCGGTCTGAGCAGCTGCAGTCTGGGCCGCAGCGGTCTGAGCGACTGCAGTCTGGGCCGCGGCATTTCCGGCGTTGGCAGTCTGGGCGGCGGCAGTCTGGGCGACGGCTGTTTGGGCGGCGCCCGCGTTGGCGGTCTGGGCGGCTGCTGTCTGAGCGGCGGCTGTGGCGGTAGCCAGGGGGGCTAGAAGGCCGCTGCAGGTGACGCCGCTGGCTGCGGACGTGATAAAGATCTCAGTTCCGGCGGGGACGGCAACCGTACCCGTCACGACGTGGAGATCGAATCCGATGACGGTCAGGCCCGTGGTGGTCGTGCCGTTGCTGTTACCCGTGGGCATCTGTTCATTGACGATGGCGAAGCCGACGCCCGGGACATCGACCCGCGTATTGGGGGCCGGTTTCATCTGCGTCGGGCCGTTGTTGATCGAGTAGCTCTGATACGTCCCGGCGGACGACGTGGAGGCCGTGGCGCCGTCCGAGTTGCTCGTCGAGACTGACTGGAAGCTGCCCGTGACCGCGCCGGCGAGGATACTCACGCCATTGACGGTGGAGGTCGTGGCGGCGGTCGCCAGCGTGGGCATAGAAACGTCCAGGCTCGTGTCCGTGATGGGGCCGGTCGA
>JAABUH010000734.1_pt1 | contig 43210 bp, 51 predicted proteins | sample 5559121 | NCBI WGS metagenome assembly JAABUH01 (sample SAMN10711871, study PRJNA513364) | rock metagenome | isolation source: Antarctica rocks | place: Antarctica: Victoria Land, Battleship Promontory nord | collected 2015-12-28
CGCCGCAGCACGTATTCTGGCCATGACCGAGCACAATACTCGAGTTGGTTGGAAGGCTACGGGTCTTTATCCATTCAACCCTTCTCGATTGCTTGACGGCGTTCCTGGATCCCTTACACCGGTGCGTCAACTCCCCCGAACACCTCTGGCTTCGTTATGCGGCAATAACATCGAATATTTGCAGTCCTGCAATCCCTCGCTACCAACACCGGTCAAGAATCGCATCACTTCGCTTGTAGGAGCCGTGGAAAGCGAGAGAGCAAAGAATACGGTCTTGGAGAAGGAGAACCAGAAACTGAGGGATGCGGTAGGGATCAGGAAGCGAAAGAGAGCAGGGATCATCGTGGGGAACCTTAGGTGCCAGATCGACCCTCAGCTCCCTCCAGCAACACCTTGGCCCAGGATGACGAGTCATAGCCTACATGGACGATCTCTACATCCTCTCCATCAATGACACTGCACTGGATGACGCCAAGTCTTTTATAGGCGACCACCAGCATGTTCTGAAGCTCAACGAGGCGAAGTGCTCGACCATCAGCCTAGAGAACATCAGGAGAGACGGATCTGAGATGCTGGGAACAGTGTTGGGAGCCAGGAAGGCCAGGGAGCGCTTCATCAACACCAAAACAGACAAAATGAGCGCCCAACTGGACCACCTCCACAACCTACCTCACCAACACGCCCTCCAGCTCCTCCTCAGGTGCTATCAACAGGATCTTCGACACCTGCAGCGATCCCTGGCCACTGAGGACCTACCCAATGCCTGGAAACGACTGGATGACAGGCTTTACACCGAAATCAAACGACTCCGAGGTGCTGAGGATGGCAGCTTCAACGGCCAGCTCATAGCTCATCTTGCTGCTCGTCTGGGCGGCCTAGGACTACTCAATCACCAAGACATCAGTCCCCACGCCAGAGCGGCATCCCAGGCGGCCTCCAGTGTTCTCGTTTCAAAGACTGAGTCAAATCAGTCTGGAGCTGCTGAGGGCAAAGGGGCGCTTGTTTGAGATGTAGGGAGCCAGGAGACAACTCAGAGTGAGGTCAAACTTGCGAGGAAGCGTCAGGAAGCGCAGAAACGAGTCTGAGAGCAAAGGAGATAATACAAATACCCTAGTAGCACCCTAATATGCACGGACTTCACCCCTCAGCTGGACCCAATCACCCCACCCCCACAACTATATACCCATTCTTGTGCCTCGGTCGACATGCCCAGTCCCGCCCGGCCAGCTCTTCGCCGCCAGAACTCGAAAGTGCGATTCTCTCGAACCGACATGTCACCTATCGGTACGATGGCAACCGATTCAACTATTCACGGTGTTCACAATCAGCATCATTGCCCTCTTCAAGCTGGGTAGGAGCAGAGCTTTACGATGTCAATTCCTACCCCTTCTCAAGCGGAGTATCAAGGGACATCCCGCCATCCGATTGCGACGCTGGGTATTACCGAGGTGTAGCGGGAGACGAGGAAGCGATCCTTCACCCCGGAAGTGCAGCGGTCTGAAGACTACGATGACCCATTCAGAGCGCCAGATGGGTATACCTACACGCCGCCTAGGGTCGGGTCGAGACGATGGACCAACTCTCAGCAGTATCGACCGACGCTCGATACCCTTCTTTCAGCTCAGGCGGTCAATCATTTCGGGAGTTCCAGACCGACGATATGTCCATCAGTCCTCGAAACTCTACGATGGTGGGTTATAATGCTCCTTCCGGTCCGCCACCCCAGAACCGCTCGCCATATCAAGGCTCGCCACAGACTCGACCATCTGCTGCCATACGAGCTTCTTTGATCGTACCGTCAAACGGTCCCGATAGTCCACAGCATCGAACATCACAAGAAGTAGTGATCGAGAGGCTCGACTATCCTCATGGGAGTCCTGCTCGGTCGTCCACGCCAAACATCGGCGCGACGCCTCCACGAAGGATGCCAGAGCAGCATCGAGCATCAGTACCGCATGGCTCGCCTGTCATCAATTCCCCTCGGTTCGGATCACCACGTAAGAATCTCCCTCATCGATCGCCCCGGCCACACGTATACAGCCGGCTTCAAGGGTATACGCGATACGATGATTATGATCATCCGAATGACCGACTTTCCCCTGTTCCGCCTTACCAATCCCCTAGGAATAGTGGTGAGTTCCAGGGAGGCGACTGGGATCGGGAAAGACAATATGTTCAAGGTCGGCATGATAGTGAAGCGACACTACGAGGTGACTACGAGAAGAAGCGGAAATACTCTCAGGGAGAGTATGACGAAACGGCGAAATACTCTCCTCACTCACAGCGGGATCGCGCTCATGGTCGACCGAGAAGTACGTCTGATGATTCTCGAGGTGAAGATATGCGTCGACGTACGACAAGAGAAGTCGAAGAAGATGATACCGACTTTTATCATGTGATAAGTGGTGTCCTCATACAGTTGTTCCGATTGGGCCGAAGTCAGACACTTCGACGTCGGGTCTCGATTCAACGATCAGAGGGTCCTGGGGAATTACCGACGATGCGCAGTCTTAATCTGAAAAGAGGGGAGTCGACCGCTACGACTGCCTTTGGAGCGGAAGAGTTGGACGATGAGGATCCGAGGGTAAGTGGACAGAAGAAGAATAAGAATAGGAGGAACAGGTTTGGCGACTTCGTAAGTTCGATGTCGACGGATGGTGATACGGGTGGGAAGAAGACACGTCGAGCGTCAATCACGTATTACGTAGCGAGTGCGTCGTCCTCCTCTTCTCCAAAATATTCATAAGTCAATGATCAAACCCGCCTAGATATCCTCAGTCGTCAACAATTTATTCTGAAACTCGCTAAAGCATTGATGATCTTCGGCGCCCCATCTCACCGTATCGAATCCCGATTCGCCGCCACCACCCTCGTCCTTGAAGTCGACGCTCAATTCGTCCACCTCCCTTCAGTCATCATCGCCTCCTTCGGTGATCATGGGACCCGTACCTCCGAAACACACATCGTGAAAGCCGGCGCAGGTCTCGATCTGGGAAAACTCCATCGTGTACACAACATCTACAAAACGGTCGTACATGACGAGATGGACGCTACAGAAGGTACTCGAAGGATCCATGCTTTACTCAAAGCGCCATTGGAGTATGATCTCTGGCAGAGGATGATCTTGGCTTTCCTCTGTTCCGGGATTATCGCTCCGTTGGGTTTTGGAGGGAGTTTTGTCGATGGGATCGCTTCGGGTTGTTTGGGGTTTTTACTGAGCTTCTTACACCTTCATGTGGTGAGTAAGAGTGCGATGTACTCGAATATCTTTGGGTGATTCGGGCAGAGTCCAAGACGGAATGGAGCTGATGGGACGCTAGGATCAGTATCGCTACGGTCATTTCGTCTAAGGCGAGAGCGTTATCGACGACGGGGATATTTTGTTATCAGGCTGTGGCTTCGGCTGGGGTGGTGTTGATCCTACCGGGGTTTACCATTTGCAAGCCACTAATACTTCCATACAGTGGGTCAAAGCTAACAATGATGCTCAGTGTGCGGATCGCTTGAACTCGCTTCGAAGAACATCGTCTCTGGGTCGGTCCGTATGGTCTATGCTATCATCTACTCTCTCTTCCTCGTACATCTCTCCGCATCTTTTGCTCGCTGAGTCTGACCCCAGCGTTCAGGGCTTCGGCATAACCATCGGCTCGGACCTGTTCTACGTCCTCGATCGACCCGCACGTCAAGCCTCAAATGCCGCCGCAGCCGTCGCAAACAGCTACATTACCCTCACCGGTACCTTCTCACCCTTCACCCTTCTCCAATCAGCCGACGTCCTGATCAATTCCACAACTCCCCTTGTCCCATTCAACGGGACATTCATTTTTTCAGACGGTACGACCGATTCCATAACCTCAAACCTCCAACAAGGATCGATCATCTGTGTTCGTGATCCGACTTGGGCATGGTGGAGAAAAGGAATGCCACAGATCTACCTAATCGCCTTGGTTCCACTCTTCAGTCTCTTGTTGAGTCTGTGGAACATGCAACCGATCAGGAGTAGGCAATTGCCAGTCATGGTGGTCATCATTTGTATTGGGTTCTTGAAAAATACATGTATATCCAGGCTGGTCCCTTGCATCATTTCCGGGTGGAAAGCTGATGGAGGCGTCATAGTCCGGTATTGCCGCAGCAGGTGGTCTGGCTATGACTATGACGACACATCTAGCGACTCGTACTCGCAAGATCTGGTCATCGGTTTCCGTATGGTTCAGGTCGCGATCGGTGGTTCTGGCGGGAAGCTATATGCTTATGTCCACTTTCAGGTCGGGCTGTTTGGCTCGGGCTTGCTCATCTACTCCTTCGGACGAAAGAAGAGCGCTGCTCTTTTCGCCTTCTAGCGATGTTACATGAGATTCTTGATCTGCTGGACCCGAAAGGATAGCCGTCGCAGTCCCCATTGGAAGATCGGAAGGATGCCTCTTGGTCATCGTGGTCATCATCTTGTATCTATCGATGTATCTCATAGCGTCCTTCATCCTACATCAACGACACCCGAGTCCCGGTGTCCCGTCCAAGATCGCCATTGGCCATACTCCCATCTCGATCGGAAATGAATGACCGATATCTACGCAACAATCAGCCGAGCCGCGAGACATGCCTATGAGGTGAAACCTACATGTACTGCAGTCGTGCCCTATCTGACGGAGAGACGGAAGGACGGGTATTGGCGAGTGATCGGAGGAGATGGACTTGCTCGATAACCGGCTGAGGTCATCAATACCTGGGGCTGACGGCCTACTTTCGACAAACTTTGGGTACCTCCTTTCGCGTTTCCAAAGTAGCGCTTGCCGAAACACCAGACGCATTCTCGACAATCGAGTCGATCTGTATTGTCCATTCAGCGAAATGAGATATGCCCCAGAATTATACGCCCGAGAATGACGAATTGTACTCACACGACTCGTCATGGCCGCCCTATCTGCCAAAGACTTTGCAACGTCCGTATCTTCCGCAGGGGCGACCTGCCGATAATTCCTCTTGATTTTCTCTGGCCCTTTTGATACTGCTCCAGCCTTGCCTTTATCTTTTCCCTTGCCCTTCATCTCGACAACGGGCGCGATAGAAGCATGAATGACCTCGAGATGTGCGTTGTACACGACAGCTTGGAGGTCGGCTCCAGAGTATCCCTCGGTCTCCACGGCGATATCGGCGAGGTCGACAGACGGGTGAAAGGTGAGTTTGCGAGATACCGCCTCCAAGATCTATTTGCTCATTAGGGTAATACTGTACCTGCGAGCAGCATACCCACCTCAAGACGATCCGATTGCGAAGGCATGTTGCAGAGCAAGGATTTGTCCAGTCGTCCAGGCCGAAGCAGAGCAGGATCGATAAGGTCTGGTCGACTGCCTAATCAGCTCATGAACCACTTCCTTGTATGTACCTAGTCGCAGCAAGCACATATACACCCTCAAGTCCTTGTGCGCCGTCCATCTCAGTCAACATCTGGTTGACCACCCGATCCGTCACACCTGTTGAGTCGTGACCCCTGCGGGTTTTCAGCGTCAATCCGCTTCAAATCGGTGAACCCACCTCTTTGGCGCAATGGAGTCAAACTCGTCGAAGAACAGCACACAAGGCTTTGCAGCACCAGCCCGCTCGAACAGATCCCGGACAGCCTTCTCACTCGCCCCGATATACTTGTTGAGTATTTCAGGTCCTTTGACTGAGACGAAGTTGAGTCCGCACTCCTTCGCGACAGCAGAGGCGAGCAGGGTCTTGCCGCAACCTGGGAAGCCATAGAGTAGCAGACTTGGAGGCAGATCAGCAAATACGACAGAACGATGAGAGGTGGACATACCCAGAACGTAATCGAAGAGGACAGCTGGCGAATATCTGAGAGTATTTTGTAGGCCATTCGAGTGTTTCGCGAAGCACTCGGCGGGGCTCAGACAGTCCTATTCCATCGTCAGCGTAGCCTTTCACCGACCACTGGACAGACTGACCTCCAATATCGCTCCATTTGACTTCCGATTTCTGCAAAGTCACCCCACGCAAACTGAGTGGTGTCATAGCCGCTTGAGCAAGCGCGAAATCCTCCATTGACATGTCAAGCTATCGAAGCCAATCAGCGTACGCCGAGACCGGTACATTTCACTCACTCTGTGGTCATCAACCTGTGAAGTGCGAATCATCGTCTGTTGTAAGGCTCCTTCCACCAAGTCGCTTAGATCCGATGCAGTGTAGCCTTCCGTGGTATTGGCCACAGTGACGAAATCGAGTTCCGGCAAGTCGCCATTGGCCTGGAGATTTGACGAGCTTCGGCGTTGCTCTCCAACAAGCGATAGCAGCATCTGACCGTCAGCCTCAACCCACGTGAGTGGCTCACCTCTCGACGAATCTCCTTATTCGGAACATTGATTTTGATCGTCTCGCCGAAAACATGCTTAGCATTCAGCAACGGGTGCAAACTCGCGCTGCTCGTAGCAATCACAATGACCAGTACTCCGAGGGGCAGGCTCGAATGAGAGAAGAGGCGGCAGAAGTGGTCGGCAAGCGCGGCGGGATTCGAGGATGGTGTTAGCTGAGCTGATCAGCAGGTCTCCCTCAACGCTGAAAGAAGAGTGCACCTCATGCTCAGGCCTGATCAACGAGTCAAGCCCATCTAATATCAGCAGGCATGGCTGCCGCCTTTTCGCCTCCTCCGCCAAATCCGTCATCTTCTCCTTTGTCGCCGAAAGACGAGAATCAGAGTCCATACGCCCTACATCTTGGTAGAATACATCTGAGAAGTTTTCATCAGGTGGCTGCTGACAGCGGCTGATCGTACTCACCTGCCATGACTTCCCTATCCGATTCGATGTGTTCCGCGACGAGCTTAGCGATACTAGTCTTGCCTGACCCCTTCGCGCCGAGCAGAAGTAGGGGTCGGGGATGTTCGACCGCGTTGGAGCGGCGCAGGTAGGCGACGGCGTACATGACAAGAAGATCCACTCCGGCTAAGTGTCGGCTGGACTGGAGTGAAGGTCTAAGAAAGATTGTCATCATTATGAGCCGATGTGTGAGGGGATTAGAGCAGGTCTCACACTTGGAAAACCGGTGCCGATACTTTTGGTATGCCTGACTTCAGACGACCTTTTCTCGGACTCGCTGCTGTTATTCTAGACAGGATTTCCATGAGCAACGATATACGTTTTACTAGGCGGAACGTACTGCACACTGCTCCAACCCTGCCACTTTTCCTCTACCTTCCCAGGTAGAGCCACACATCCTTCCGGCATCTCTTCCCAGGGAACAAGGAACCCCTCAAGACCCTCATCCTCTCGCTCCGCATCAGGTTCACCGTTACTGGCCTGCTCGCCTTCCCGCTTATCCTGTCCCTTGTTCTCGCGCCCCACTAGGTCCAGCCTGATATACAACATCCCATCTCCCTTCGACCTCAATCTTCGTTTGACCCTTTCCAGCGTGTCCGGAGAGCAGACCACTATCCTATCGTTACCAACTTTATCGAGCTGATCTTGCGGGATGACCGAATCTCCCCACCTCGCTGCAACCCGTGGCGGGACCAAACGAAGCTCAACGTGCTTTTCTCGCTTCTTCCTCCCATTCTGGGTGGATTTGATAGGAGATGACGGAGAATGGACTGTCTTATTCGGCTCAAGTGGTCGACTGGATGGTTCGAAATCTCTTGGTCGGGGAGCGACGAAGATTTCGGTTTCGGAGTGAACAAGGACCGCGGAGGTATCACTCGTCTTCGGATCGGTATCATCTGAACATGCCCTTAGTGATATGTCAAGGATAGGCAGGGGGAGTCGAACGGACCGACTCGTATTCGGATCTTAGTCCGGCCCATGACCCATACATCCAGCACCTGACCCTTCTGAGCGGCTCTTAGCTGGGATAGAAGGTTGTTCTCGAGGAAGGAGGCGTGTTGTTTCTGTCTCCCTCTCAGTGATAGTTCAAAGCGGTTGACTTTAGCCTTACCAAGATCTCCCAATCGTCAGAGGTGAGCGGTGTGACCGAGACCGACCTAGCTTTCGTCGGGTTGTGAATGACCGAAATCTCCACCTAAACTGGTTTCAGCATCCCCTCATATCGGGATCCCGAGGAACTGACGATAGTACTCTCCGCCCATCCCAAACCCATAGCAACCTCAGGATCAACCTCAACCGTCTCCAACCCCTCTCCTCTACCTAAACCCGCCAATCCGCCAGCAAGTGAGCTGGCAGCAGCGAGTCCTGACCATCCTAGATACGCTGCTTGAGGTCTTTTGGACGAAGAGAATGAAGAGGTGATCAGAGGTAACAAGTGGAGGATGATCCCTTGTGGACGCTATGCTCTGTCAGTCGCGCTCAAGGAGAAGGGAGGGGGACAGACAGCTTGTTGCTGAGCTAGCACCGCATATAAGGAAAGGGGGAGGTGTACCAGATTTGAGCGGAGGGAACGATACTTGACTGTCGCTTTCTTTGGCATTTCGTCTCAGCCATGTAGAGGGTCAAAAGTTAGCCTTTGTACATGTGGAACTACTGAGAAAACAGATGTGCGGTGGCCGGAAAGAACGGCTCTCGTCATCGGACTGTCCGGAGGGTGGTACCTGACTGATTTCGCAACAGCATTTCTCTCACTCCTTATCAGATACTGACCATTGTGCACTACCGTGGCAAAGAGAGTAGAGAGGTAGCTGGGACGGTCTGAGCTCTATAGGGAGATCGGGCTCAACACCGTCCACGTCTCATCCTGACAGCGCGAGGTCGTAGATACATTCCATAAATCGTTTCGACCTCCTGGAGTATGTGGACCTCCCCCTTGATCCTTCCCCTTTCTCGACCAACATCAACGACTCTCCGCTCTTCACTGGTCATCCCGACATTCCCACAAGTCCTCGCGGAGCTAGTCCAAAACTCCCTCGATGCTGGTGCGACCCGGATTGACTGTTGGCTTGACTTGACTAGAGGTGGGGAGAGCGTGAGAGTGGAGGATGATGGTTGTGGGATTACAGCGAGTGGATTGAACAAGGTCGGGTGTCGGTATGGTGCGAGATCGACTTGCCCTTTAGCTTCGGACTGACCGCTGAAAGTGACGAACAAGGAGGTCAGTGAGAGCGGGCTGAGTTCGAGGGGCTCTTATGGCTTTCGTGGAGAAGGTCCGCTTCCTGCATTTACATCAACGGGATGGATACTGATACACTCCTTCGCAGCTTTGGCCTCCATCGCTGCGTTGGGCTTGGTAGAGATCACGAGCCGGACTCAATCATCCCGGCACACCTACGCAAAGCTCATAAAGGTGAGCCTACCTATGCCCGTTAAGTCGCTGATCATATCCTCCCAGAGCTCAAAGACGATCTACGAAGGTAACACATCTCGGGCCATCTCAGGCACGCATGGCACAGCGGTCGTTGTAAAAGATCTATTCCATAATGTAAGTATCTTCCTCGCATACTGCCGTACAAAGCTGATCAGACTAGGTGCCCGTACGCCAAGCATCCTTAGCTGCCAGGTCTCCCGCGTCAACCCTTGCGGCTTGCAAAAAGGTCGTCGAGACTCTCGCATTGGTAAGACCTGGAGTACGATTCACATTGTGGGAGGAGAGGAGTATCGGGTCATCGATTGGAGCAGGAGCCAAGAAGATTCTATCGATACCGGAGGTTGGTCCACCGGGTCTACCCAGCCTGAATGCTGATTAACCCAGCTCCGGTCCAGCGTGGAAGTCTTCCGCTCCGTGTACGGCCATGCTACCGTCGAGGTAAGCTAAATTCGATCTTTAGTGTTCAAACTCTTGCTGACGTCGTCAACAGAGGGTGCAGAACATCCGGGTGTCATCGGGAAAGAGGCGGGTGGACGGTTTTATCAGTCTCGAAGGTACCGTCACCAAGGTGAATCAATACCTATTCCGAGGTAGGACTATGGCTGATGAGGCGGATTGACAGGCTCACCAGCACCTATGTAAGGCTTCTCTTCCACCATTTATGCCATTCTTACCCGGCTTAGACGTCAATCACTACCCTATCGACCGAGGTGATCTCCAGCTCGCTATCGAAAAGCGATTTAAGTCAAGCAAGTTCTCCTCGATGACTCAAGACAGTGTCATGGAGTACAACTCGAACACCCGTAAATCATCGGCTCTATCATCGGGTAATACTCATTGCAATAGATCACCGCCGCTCCCCACGACGCCTCGAGAGATATCCAATCTATGTGCTCAACGTAACCTTACCGTCGGAAGATGTGGATGCGGCGTATGAACCACGGAAAGGTATTCTCGGATATAAGGTAAATCTTCCTAAGCGTAGTCCCGCTGACCTCCTACCAGCACACCGATTCCATCAAAGCATTCCTTTTGGCTGTAATCGACGAGTTCCTCAAGAGACACGGGTTCACTCCCACTATTCAGGCTCAGAATGAGATCTCGCCCTCAAAGTCCCCTCGTCATCGCTTGGCGACTGGGTCTCCGTCGCGCAACATCAGAACCCCTCGCTCAGCCAGTCGCGGGATTGAAGAATCCCTTGTAAATACGCCATTCCGTCACTCTCCGCCATTGTCAGTGGTGAATCCACCTGCACGTTTGACGACACCTACTGTCGCCAAACTACGGCCCTGTACTACGCCTGCTCCAGTCCGACGACTCCTCAATTCCGAACCTCCGCTGAGAAGAGCTCGCCTGACTCCGCCAATTGCTCAAAGGGGTGGCAAGAAGTCGAAGTGGATTGATGATTTGATAGCGGTATGTCTCAGTTTCAGTAAGACACCTGGACTGATGCGAAACATTCTACAGGACATGGATACCGGTCTCTTGCCTTTTGCTTCATCGCAAAATCTCTCGCCGCCTAATTCCTGGAACGTGACAGACAGCCAAGCTTGCTTCACACACGAGCGCGGCTGCTTGCAATGTTTTGCGATCTCTCCAAACCGCAATGTATCCTTAACTCCTCTACATTCCGACGCAACCGATACGACACTCACCAGATCATCTTTGTCGAACGGGCACATCCTTGGGCAGGTCGATCAAAAGTTCATTGCCTGTCTCCTCGATACCACCACAGCTCCTGGAAAAAGGACTGTGGTGCTCATCGATCAGCATGCAGCGGACGAGCGTGTCTCGGTCGAGAGGATCTTGCGCGATCTGTGCGAAGGATTCGCTGAGAACACGATGGACATCACTCAATTGACGAACGTCGAACTTATGAGTGTGCTTACTCGAGCAGAGGGGGAGCTGCTTGCGCGGCCTGAGACACTGGATATCTTCCGTAGATGGGGTATTCAGCTTGTCGTACCCGAGGCTCAAGGCGACTATGTTCAGGTGGCGGTCAGAACGGTCCCGACAGCCTTCGTATTGCGTCTCGGTAGGAAGGAAGCGACCGAGATGACCCGTCTCATCAAGCTGTACCTTCCGATCCTTAAATCCTCGCTTGGCGAGTTGGAAACCCTTCTTGCAGAGGAAGACATATCCGAACTAGACTGGGGAAGAATCATGCGATGGATGCCGAAGGAGATGCTTGAGCTCGCCAACTCGAAAGCTTGTCGCGGTAAGTCTTCCTATCTGTCGGGTATCCGTCTAAGCTGATTGAGATCAGGTGCGATCATGTTCGGAGACCGATTGGACAAGGATCAATGCGCTCGGCTGGTGCAGCAGCTTAGCGATACGACCTTTCCCTTCATGTGCGCACATGGTCGACCGAGTCTGGTCCCGCTCGTCAAGTTTGGAGAGGGAAGGGGGATCAGCAGAAGCAAGATGGATTGGTCGGGATGGAAACGGAAACATACCATGCATTAAGCTACCCGTCAAGATTTGGCGGAAGACTGATTCGAAGCTGATGGACTGACTGCCACACCGAGTATAATCGATCTTCTACATACAAGCTGTGTGTGTACCCACTATCCCGGATTGGAGGAACAAAGGAAAGGCATTCCATCAACATGACACACGCCGTATCATTCCCCAACGATCAATCATTCGATGCAAAGCAGATTCTTGCTCCCGATTCGATCGTTTTCCCAAGCCAATCGGAGTACAACGAGGATGGTCTCGCCAGCCCAGATGTCTGAGATGAAGTCAGCTGCCTCCCGAATCGGCTTCACTATACCTCCCGAGCACGAGGAGGAATACTTGACCCTCCTGAAAGGAGCTGATTCGGCTGTTGAAGCGGTCATGAGGGAGCCAGGTATGTCTGATTTCCTCTTCAATTACTCCCGATGAGAGTGCTGATTGCCAGGTCAGATTACAAACCCCTCCCAAACATGTCGAAGTATCCACGCACCACTGTCCATCTTTCGGAAGGAGACCAGAACCCTACGAACGCTTGGGCTTGGCGTGCGGATATTGGTGATCCTATCGAACTTGTTAACAGCGCCAAGCTGCTAACAGGGAAGACCGTGGCGATGAAGGATACTATCTGTGTCGCCGGGATTCCGTCGCTACTCGGCACCGATGTCTTTCACGACTGCATACGTCCGTAATCTGTTTCTACCCCATCCACTCGGCCATGAACAGGCTAACGATTGCTCAGCGGATATGGACGCGACCGTCGTGACTCGAATATTCGTACAAGGTGGTCAGATCGTTGGTAAGGCCACTTGTGCGGTACGTCATGTATTCCAAGCGGAATAACAAGCCCTTGTTCTGACTGTGAATTTAGAATCTTTCCGCAGGAGGAGTTTGATCAACCTCTTCGGGCGGACCTGTCGAGAATCCCCACGCCCCTGGGTTCTCAGCGGGAGGTTCCAGTTCTGGGTGTGGAGCTCTGGTCGGCGCTGGGATGGTCAATATAGCTATAGGAGGGGATCAGACCGGTTCACTTCGGATCGTATGTTTTCCCAACTCGATCAGCCTGATGAGCGTTGATGAGGGATACAGCCGGCGAGTCACTGTGGGACGGTGGGTTTGAAACCGACTTTTGGACTGGTTCCTTACACCGGTGTGTTACGTCTCCCATTTCACAAGATGTTCGAAATGGGAGAAGCTGACTTTGGCGTATGATGGACAGGTATCGATGGAGCCCATGCTAGACACTATCGGCCCAATGGCAAAGACCACACTCGAAGTTGCTCAGCTGTTACAAGCCATTGCGGGATCCGACTGGCTCGATGACCGTCAGCTCGGCGCTCCTACTACTCTTCCAGATTACGTCGGCGCCGTCCTTGGCGGGAGGAAGGAAGGTATCAAAGGGATTAAAATCGGGGTGCTGAAAGAGAGCTTCGAGCGCCCATCGATGGCTTCGAGCTATGAAAACGTCGTGAGGAAGGCAATAGCTAAGCTTGGATTGCGCGGTGCAACAGTTGAGGATGTCTCGATACCTACGTAAGTCATCCGTTTTGCGGCGACGGCTGTACTGATAGGTTTCGCAGACACAGGCTCAATGGTGAGATCGAGGTGACTCTCGCTGCTTTTGCTTGGGGCGCTTCGACTCGTCAAGGTCGACAGGTCGATCATCGTGGGGTTTATCTGAACGACTACACGGAACATCTCCTCCCTTGGACTCAAGAGAAGTTCGAGAAGGCGGGCAGGACCGTCAATACGTTTGCTTTGATATCGCAAGTCTCCAAGTTCCTGGCGGGAATTTACGCGATGCTGATGACGCATCGCAGCGAGTACGGTTTCGCCAAGTACCCGACGGCTTACGGACGCGTTCTCAACCTTACTCGCAGGTTGACAAACGAGTATGACGCTGTCTTCGCGAAGTACGATGCGATCGTCATGTCTACTGTCTCTCAACCTGCTCGTCGTCATATTCCTTCACCCGCAGGTCCCCTCAAGTGGTCTCATAACTCCCGTACTTCTCACCTGTTCCTCCATGGCAAAAGCGAGATCCTGACGAATTAGCTGGCCTTGCTGCAAATGTCCCCGCATCGAGCTATACCGGACATCCGAGCCTATCAATTTCCGTCGGCTTTGTACCGCCCATGGCAGAGGATATCGAATCGGCAGAAGACGAAAAGCTCAAGCTACCGGTGGGAATGATGATTGTTGGGAAGAAATGGGAAGAAGTGACGATCTTGAGGGTTGGAGATATGTACCTGGGAGCGAGCATTTGACTGGAAGAACATGACATGATGATTCATAGTTCCCGCTACACTGCTGAACGCAATCAGTCCGGTTTGACCAATTCTAACACCAGACCAGTCGTCTTGTCCCCTGAGAGACGCGACCGCAAACGGGTCATAAGGAAAATGTGACCGAGTGGCCTGTCACTCAAATTATCATGTAGTGGCACCAAATGCGAGGGCAATAGCACAATTGCCCGAGTTAAAAAAATGGTTGAAGAACTGTACTTACAGGAACTTATACTCCAAGTGTCATATCCCAACTTGCCTTCAGAATCCGTCCCGAGAGTAGAGGTTTCAGAACAATGTCATCTGCAAAGAAGTCAGAGCTGCCCTCTGCCGCATCTTAAATCGGGTACACCATAGGCCTTGAACATGAGAAAGACAATGAGACACTGCTTGGGAACCACTGATGTGCAGCGGAAGTGATCATGTCTCAGCCAGGTATGTTGACCCTTCCTTTTGGTCAACAGAGGGCTAAGGTCATGAATGAACTTCAGACTAAGAGCCCGTACCAGGTCTACCCGAATATTCTCGAACCGGTATCCACCTTCCAAAAGCAGATCAGAACCCTTTGAAGGCTTGGGCGTGGCGGGCAGATATCGGTAATTTGCTTGAACCAGCGGGACAAGGGCGACCGGTCAAGGAAGATGCTAGAGGGGAAGAGTTTAGTTCTGAAGGACAGTATCTACGTGGCGGAGGTGCCGCTATTATCTGGAAGTGAGAACTTCGAGGGCTTCAGGCGTTTGGCTACTTATGAGAGAGCGGTGTTGATAGCTGATTCTGACAATAGCTGATACGGATGCGACGGATGTGACTTGAGTCCTTGAAAACGGAGGCCATATCACCGGCAAGGCGGCAGCGAGCGAGGTATGAGAGGTCTTCCGATGAAACGTCACTCCGCTAATCTCACGCAAAGAGCTACTCGTTCGAAGGGACATCCTCATCTTCGGCCTACGGACCGATCGAGAATCCCATGCCACCGGCTCCTCTGCAGGTGGTTCAAGCTCGGATACGGTGCGCTTGTTGGCGCTGGGATTGTGGATTTGGCCGTCGGAGCCGATGTCACCGGCTCGATTCGAATCGTAGGCTCTCTCCTTTGCCAAATGACCTCAGCGGGACTGATGAAGTAGCCCGCGAGTTTGTCGGGATGTGTAGGCTTGACGCCAACAATCGGATTGGTGCCTTGCACGGGTGTGGTGAATCAATAAGACCCTGCCTCAATTTGTAAGCCAAGCTGCCGATCTTGTAGCTGTCTGTCGATAACCCCAGCGTTGGATCACGTCGGACCTATGGCTCAAACCGTGCTGGACCCCGCGAAATTGCTTCAAGCCATCGCGGGCTACGACTCGATCGATGATCGTCAACTGGGTACGCGTATGCACTTTTCATTGCGGACGGAAGGGAGAGAGGGGTCAAAGGGATGAAGATTGGCGTGCTGAAAGAGGGATTCGATCACACGGGTCTGGCGCCAAGTGTGAACAACATCGTCAGGAAAGCAATCGCAAAGCTTGAAGCTCTGGGCGCGGTCTCTGTACCTACGTGAGTCCGATTCTCAACAACAGAGGGCAATCGTTGACAGGTCCCGGAAGGCACTTGCTTACCGGACACCTTGGAGTGATATCCGATTTTGGTTCGGTGGTTTCGATTCAAGAGCGTCGAGTTGGTCGTAGTGGCTTGTACTTGAACGATGCGTCGGATTATCTGCTACCATGAACGCAGGAGAAGTGGGATAAGGCTAAACTTGGTGTCATTGAAGCTGCTCTGGCGTGGTGGGTGTTTCCTGTGATTGCGTTTTACAAACGTATTCTGACGAGGTACTGCTCATCAGTGAATATGGCTTTGTCAAGTATCCGACACTTTGCGGACGGGCCATCAATCTCGCTCGAAGGATGCGAGACGAGTACGATACCGTCCAATATTGTCGGAATATGACGTGATTGTCGTGCCTACCGTTACTCAACCTGCTCGTCGTCATGTGCCACCAAACACCGCGCCTTTAGCTTCAAGTGACAGTAATCGTAGGTTGTGCCTGTTTTGGGCGATTGTGTCGAAAAGCATAGTGACAGTCGTAGCTGGTCTAGGGGCCAACAATGCGGCAACAGGCTACACGGGCCATCGAAGTATGTCAATTCCAGTCGGTTCCGTGCCGCCCATGACGGAGGACATCAAATCTCCCATGGATAAAGAGCTGAGGCTACCTGTGGGAATGATGATTGTCGGAAGGGTCGGAGATGCATGGGAACAGGCATTTGATTGGAAGACAATCATATACGAAGAGTAGGTTGCAGTTAACCGTGGAACTGGGGTGTATAAGTTATAACTTATGTATATACCCCATCGAAGTAATGCCACGTCATCTCGGAAATTCAAGCGGTACATGCCGTGTCCGAAAGACTTCGTTATGATGATTCCCGGTATATGATGCTTGAATTCGGAAATGCCCTTTCGAGCTCGAGTCCATCCACCAAGCACCATCTTGCGACGAGATGCGTTCCTTTACTTCCGTCGTCTTCCATCCACCGATTCCTTATCAACTACTCCAACATCCGAGTCTTCCACCACCCCCGACTCCGAGAAACCCTTCTTTCAACCCCATCAGATACGACCTCCCATACCCCCTCACCGGAAATCACCCCCACGTCATACGGACGGAGATCAACGCAAACCATTTAGATACCGTCTCAGCCAAATCTTCAACCTCGGACATTCACAGGTCGAACCTTCACACACCCCAGTAGGTGCCCATGACGATTTCGTCAGAGCTCTTGAAAAACAAGACGTTCCATCTCTCAGGAGAGCTTACGATACGATGATTTCAGCGATGGACGAGGACCCGTCTTCATCGACGTCTCAATCACGATATCTGTCCTCCTCGGAGATACTGGAAGCAATGTTTCTACTCCGCCGCTCGGTAATCGCCGAAGCTCTACCTCTTCTCCATCGAATGTACGAAGACAATCATCTTCGATTCGGGTACGAGGATACAGTAGTTCATCACCGGTCGATGGTACGGGGTCTTGTCTCTGGGGGACTCATGGGTGAGGCTCTTGTCCTAGCTAGGAGCCAGAAAACACGACCATGGAAGGTGGACTGGTACTTTCTGATTACGAAAGCGGTGAAACACTATCCTGAACGTGTGGATGAAGTGGTCGACGCTATTCGAGCACAAAGACCTCTTTCCGATAAGGAATACGCCTACCTCATCAAACACCTACGCCTGCAGCTGACTGGGGGCGTCATCGGACTCGAAACTGGACGGGAGAGGTTCAGGGAGACATTGGAAGAGATCGAAAAGCTCGGGTTGAAGCTGAACAGAAAAGGTCGAGTCGAGTATGTGAGGGTTCGATTGGCTTTGGGAGATTTGAAGCAAGCAGAGGAATTCGTGGAGTGGTGGAAGCGGGAGGTTACGGAAGGGCGAGTTGGCTTGAGCGCGGAGGCTCCGGACCTAACAACGGCTCAGGTGGATTTAGCGATTTACAAGGATGATCGGGATGGGATGATCGCGCTGTGTAAGGGATTGGAGCAAAATGGCATCCGACCGCCAATTGAAGCTATGGCGTACCTCGCGAAAGGCCGGTTGAAGGGTGTGAACTCGAGTTCGGCGGTAGAGATGGTACGTGCTGTGGATGAGTCGGAGCGAGAGATGGGGACCGAGGCGACTGTTTCACTCTGGACAAGCTTGATCGAGCAAGTCACTGATCGTTCTCTGGACGATCCCACGCTCGATTCTGCTGTGGAGATGTACGATAACGCCCGTAGCCGAGGCGTAGTCGTCGACCTCAAGCTCGCACGATCCCTGATCTACCCTTTATGTTCACCGTCACCACCTCGATTGAGACAAGCTCTCGAGGTTTACTACGATCTGATAGGCTCCGAACCACCTGTCACCGATCTGGATTCCCGAAAGACCCTGTCAGACATCTATCACGCCCTCCTCGATTCATGCGGTAAGACACCTCAAACTTTCGATACCGCGATCCGACTAGTCCACGACATGCGATCACGAGGTATCGCTTTCGAATCCCATCACCAACCTTCAGCCCTGATATTTCACCTGATGCGAATCGCACCAGATCATAACTCCGCCTTCAAGATCTACTCCCTCATCCATTCCCTCGACCCTTCCGTTCTCAACCACGATGACTTTGAAGCCATCGCCATCTCCCTCCTTCAACTCTCATGGGATAAATCCCCTTTCGTCCCCGTCAACCTCTTGATCGAGATGATGAAAGACATGCATCGAGCAGGTTATCAACCCGGCCCAAAGATCCTCACCTCCTTACTGAAGCAGTATGGAACACAAGCGAGTGCTATACGTCATCTCGATCAAGAAGGGGATACGAAACGCTCGGTCCGATTGGGTATCACACAGTCTATCGATAGTCTACACCGGAGGATAAAGCTCGATCCGATGATTGAGGTTGATATACCTTTACTGAACGCTCTCATGGACGCATATCAACGTGTGTCCGCTTGGGCAGATGCTTTTGAAGTATGGGAAGAACTGGTTGACAGGCGATCAAGAGAGAATCCCGAGACGGTGAAGGAAGAGTACGGTCCGACTATGAGTATCATCCTGGATACATGCGGTTGGGCTCTACTACCTCATCGAGCTCGAAAAATCTGGGCGTGGGCGAGACGACATGATTTGGTCGGGACAACGAAGATATGGAATGGTTACATCGAGTGTCTGTGTCGATGTGGGGAGATGGATCAAGCTCTGGAGATCGTCTTTGAGGAGATGAGGGAAGGTGTTGAAGGAGCTTGTCGGCCGGATTTCGCGACTTGTCAGATCTTGTTGAAGTTTAGTTGGAGGGATGAGAGGTGGTTCAGGGATGTTCAGGAGAGGGTTAAGAGGAGGTTTCCGGAGTGGTGGGAGGATTTGAAGGATATTGTTGAGAAGGATTGACGTGGGGGAGGAGTAAGGGGATGCATCTTGCATTGCATTTTGGTCGAGCTGGGATGAATCTTGACAGAGCGCCCCACGTATTAAAATCCGGTGTGGAAAGAGTGTCTTCATGGAACGAAGCTTGCTTGGCAGGGCGAGTCAGACTCGTGCGGCGGAAATCGATCAATGAGGAGTCCTTCTTGTCACTGATGTCTTCATCGGCTACAGATCAGATTGGTGACATCTACCCGGCTCACTGGCTTCCGCCCATCACCGAATCGCTCAACGCCACTGTACTTACTACCTAACCTCTTAGGAAGCCTTTCACGACCTATTCCGTGCCCAAAGCTGATAGGAAAGCGAAACCGACAATCTCCATCAGTCTCCACGGGTCATTGGGATTGGATTGCAAAGCCAAACTTTGCGGTCAACGTTGTAGGAGACTCGAAGCAAATCTTAAAGAATAGATTTTCAAACGAGAAGCTTAAGGGTTCAGTCAGAGTTTAGCTCTGTGAATCGTTTACATGGCATCATCTGCCAGGCGAAGCATCAACTTTTCTGTACCGACGATGGATCCCTTCTGGAAAGCGTGGAAATTTAGCGCAGCTTGGCTTCTTACACTATGCTCGACTTCATGTGATCGCGTCTAAAACGGGTTTCAGATACTGCCCCATCCACCTTCTCTCGGCCACGGTTTCCTCACCAGGTTATTAGGCATTGTGACCGAGTCTCGGCGCCTATGCTTTACGCTTATCGATGAAACGATTGCCTGCGAACTGAGAACGTTTCCGCTCCTTCACGGGGGACTTGAGTGTTCTTTAAGAACTCAACCTGCAGAGTGACTCCATCATAGCGGCGTAGAATAGCTATTCGTCCTACACTTCTGAGCGAAGTAGGTGATATTTTTCTCAATAACACTGTCCAAGGGAATTCAATCTAAAATGTGCACAGATTCACGACGAGCTTCTTTACTCCGCGGTTCCCATCTCCACCTTCCCATCGCACCTCGAAATACTTCTACTCATAAGTCGGGACTGCTTCGGATCCTAGCGAGAATCTCGGCCCCACCGCCTCACCCGCCATGTCCATCGTCATCACCGGTTCAACAGGCAAACTCGGTACCCAAATCGTCCAACACCTATCCAAACTCATCCCGCCCTCCTCAATAACAGCCACAACACGTAATTCCAACTCTACCAAAGCCCAATCGCTCTCCTCACCCGATCTGGGCATCCGATTGGTCCAAGCAGACTTCACCGACCCGACCTCACTCGTTGAAGCCTTCAAAGGTGCAGAGAGAGTCTTGATCATCTCTGTCGACAAGATCGGGGAAGAAGCTTTCCTCCAACATAAAGCTGCTATCGACGCTGCAAAGCGATGTGGGGTAAAGAAGGTATATTATACGAGTCATCTGGGTTCGAAGGAGAGGAGTGAATTTCAACCGATGATGGATCATTGGAGGACCGAGCAGTACCTCGAGGAAACATGCCACTCCGGGTCTGGGACCGGGACGACGACAATGGAGTTTACGTCGCTGAGGAATGGTTTTTACATGTCGAGTATGAAACAGATGATCGGTTCCCCTCAACATAATGGGAAAATCATTTGTCCAGCCGATGGGAAAGTATCTTGGACGACTCATTCCGACCTAGGAGAAGGGATCGCGAAGATCCTCGTGTCGGACTCGGTCTCGCATTCGGACTCGACGAAATCTACGAGTACACCGCGTTACGTGCGTCTCACCAACACCTCTTCGTGGGATATGGAGGACGTCGCGAGGATCCTAACACCGATCCTCGGTAGAACTGTCGAGAGGGAGGTCATCTCGGAGGAACAACATAAAGAGAAACTCATGGGATTCGGGGTACCCGAGATCTTTGCGGATATGCTTCTCACAGGTTTCAGGAGTTTCAGGAAGGGAGAGTTTGGAGAGACCGATGGGTATTTGAGGGATGTTTTGGGGAGGGAATGTGAGAGTGTTGAGGTTTTCATGAAGAGGGAATTTACGGGAAAGGAGGGAGCGAGCATGGTCAGCGGTCATTAAGGGGAGTGATGAACCTTCCTATTCCTGAAATCCTTGATCCGCGGACACAGGCTCTGCTAGCCAATTACATCTCCATCTCTAAGGAATCCAAGACTTCGATATCAATGACCAAAAAGGTATCACTCCAAGTCATATATATACTTCAAGGAAGGGTATCCTTTTATCTACGATCCGCCCTCCAACTCCTACGCTGTTACATCAGATGAAGCCGGGCCGCGATTCCAGCTCTTCTGGCCAATCTTCAAAGCTGCTCCCTCGAAAGCGCGCCACTACTCCATCTCCCCCGCTAACTTGCACCGTCCTGACCGACATTTCCCCGTTGCCTGGCTCGTCGGCTGCGCCCCGTCACTTCTCACTCCACATCACTCCCTAACCCCCGTCCCTTACTCCGACTCCTAGTCATCCTCATCGGACTCCCTCCCTCACCTCCAGATCCAGTTTCCTCCTTGACCAGGTTTGACGCCGCCGTCCGTCTCCTCGGCGTTGCGGCTGTGCTCGGTCCGATACTCGAGTCTGAGGTCGAAGTCGAAGTTGAAAGTTCATCTCGAAGTTTCTCGATACTGGCTTTCGAAGCTAGACGACTCGATTTCCGGGCCGGGGTATTTGGTGCTGAGTAGGACTTCTTCTGGGCTGAGGAGTAGATCATATCCGTAAAGGGTCTGTTCGGATTTCACGCTCAGCACGGCGGTTTCGCTTTCATGATGAAGGATGTGGAGGACCTACCCCTCAAATCGAAGAGCAGCCATATACACGACCCAAACGAATCCAGAGAGGACGATTCCGACCGACGATTGGAACCACAAAGCCGTGCCTAGGTGTGTGATGGAAGACCCCACGTACATCGGGTCAGAGAGGATGTTGAATGGGAACCCTGTGACTCGGTGAGACATGAGGATACCGAAGTAATCGCCTAGGTAGGTTCCTACAAGCGGGGACCGAGCGCGTCAGCGCGAGTCGAGCGAGTCGTGTTTTCATTGATACGGAGTGGACAGGGATAATTAGCCAACGAGGGTAAGAAGAACGATGAGGACAAGGAAGTGACAGGTGATTTCGAGATGAGGGGTTTTGGACATACCAGTTATACCTAGAGCATACATGCTACTCAACGTAACGACCTGTCCACCAAAGAACAGAACCGCTGCGACGACCTTCACAACCGGATGATCGAGTATATCCATCTGAGGCTGATGTCGGAGTGCATTGAGATACCTAGGCGTTCCCCCATCAGAATCCCTCCCAAACGTTGCGCTAGTAGAGAAGGAATGTCCCGCTAGTAGGCAGATAGACTCACAAGCTATCCCGAAAAGCACTAAGCGAGAAGATCGTCGCTGCTAGGAGATAACACCCTACCAGCGGACTTCCAACGATCTTCGTGATCGTCTTCCTCCTATACTCTGAACAAACCGCACATCAGTCCCTCAATCCCTTGACAAGACCTCTCATTCATTATCCTGAGCTTGGATGTGGTAGGGGACAGCAAGAAGGGGGGGACACCAACCATTTTGAGCGACAGTATTCCAAAAGACAGGGTTGAGCACCACCATCCCTACAAACGCCCATAAACTCGATTGTCTCGGATCGAAAAGATCGAGTCCGGTCGCATAGTTGTAGGAAGGTTCGTTGAAGTGATGTAAGGGGAACCAAGTTGGGAGGTTATCTTTTGCTAGGTAGGAGTACGAAGAGAGTTTGGACATCGCGGCAGTAGTGTCGATTTTGCCTTCTTTGCACGCCTTGTCAAGAAGATGAGTCGAGGCAAAAATGATGATAACGACGGGAATCAGGTGGGGGTGCAACGTTGATAAAGAAATTGATATCTCGGGGAAGGCTCGTGACCAGCCACGTTTGTTGACATAAATTCTTCTTACTGGACCACCCCCCCTCCACTTTCGACGCGTCTCATCGCGCGGAAGGTTTTCCAACCGAAAGAGGCAACTCGATTCTATCATGCTCTTTACCTCTTATCTGACCCACAATGATATGCATGGTATCCAAGATGATAGATATGCTGATTGTTGCACGATGTAAGAGTAGTGCTCTCAATCCTCCCTGTCCGTGGCGGCATAACCCGCTCTACTCCACCGCCTGTTGCTCTCCCCTCGATCCGCTCACAGCGCTTTCCCCCGCCCCCGCCTGATCAATCGTGACACTAGCCGCCCTCCACATATTCTTCTCCTTCAACCTCTGCGCAACATACATCGGCATCCAATCAATCCCTTTCTTCCCAGTCTGTCCAATGGCCCTACTAGTCCCATTCGGGTTCACATAAGCTTTCCTCCAATCAGCAACTTTCCGATCCATCACCCGATCCCTCTCGTACGTCTTCTTGTTCCTCAACCCGGGTAGACGGGCTAAGCATTCGTCTAGGACTGCTTCGGCTCGGTTCTTGTAGCTTATCGCTAGGGATCGATCGGGGAAGGAGACTTCCATTCGGAACGAGAGCCAGATGTAGAGGACTAAGCTCTTATGAAGTGTCTCAAGAAGGGGGATTGAGGAGATGATGATAGGTGGGGTTAAGAGACGTCGACCAATCCCGAAAACTGGTGGGAGTGGTGGGAGAGTGGCAAGAGTCGCTTCGGTCATGTCGAGGTTGACAAGTAGTCGGGAAGTTTCGAAGACTTTATCGACGTCTACTCTACCTGAATCGGCGTAGTCTCGGACGATGTTGGTGAATATGTTGATTGCGTTGAGATCGCGTGTGGAGACTGGGGAATAGGTGAATAGGTCCATCTCGGCGAGACTGAGTCGGTCTCGGAAAGGTTCGAGTACGTCGGCGAGAGGGATTTTCTGGTCGAAAGCGCCTGGCACGGTGTTTGGCGGTAAGAGAGCGAGGGCATTGAGGTGATCGAGCAGGTGAGCGAATGGTATTCCCGAAGGGAGGAGGACGGAGAGGTCGGACATGGTGGTGTAAGGGATGTCGAGAGTCGCTCTTTTGAGTGGCGGCAGCGGAAGGGGGAGAAGTGATCGTAGGATCGGTAGATCGGCTTTGTGTAGCGTGGTGACGGTACCACCGGGTTGAGCGACTTCATCAGGAGTGACGGGTTCTATCACGTCGTGATCGAGTTCCTCATCCTCGTCCAACTCGGCCTCCTCGACCGGTGTAGGCTGGGCGGTCTTGTGCATCCCAAATCGACCTGCTCGTCCGGCGATCTGCTTGATCTGGGTGAGGGAGAGAGGGATCTCGGTTCGACCATTGAATTTCTGAAGCGACTCGAAGATGATCCGCTTGATCTTCCTAAACGCAAAGTATCCGTTTAGCATCTGCCAAGCACTCAAAACTGTATGATCCGACCTACAAGTTCAGACCCATCCCAACCGCATCACTAGCCACCAAAACCTCCGCAATCCCATTCTCATCATTGAAATCCCTCGCCTGTTCCGCCCTAGTCTCAGGAGGTAGAGCCCCATAGACTACCGCACATTTCCTCCCAGCAGTCTCCTCGATCAACTTCTTCACCGCAAAGATATTACTTCTCGAGAAGGTGACGATACAATCTCCGGGTCGAACATTATTGAAGTCGTTCTCCAAGCTCTCTTCAGCGACGGTGAGAGGGGTAAGACGATCGTATCGGTGGATTGTGAGAGTATCGCCTAGTGAGCTGATGAGGGTTGTGAGGAGGTCGACGGTGGTTTCATCCCCGCAGAGGTGGACTTCCTTTGCTCGAACGCCGAGGACGGCTTTTGTCCATGCTCCACCTCGGTGAGAATCACCCATCATCTGGATCTCATCGATGACCACCACGTCGTACCCTGTTCCTCCAACAGGTCCTCCGAGGGGTATCATCTCGACCGTACAGCTGAGCAGACCAGCATCGGGATCGACGATTCGCCTCTCCTCCCCAGTGAGGAGGTTGCATTTCTTGCTCTCCCCATCCAACCCGCCAACTGTACCGAGATTGAGCCGTTCCCAAACCTCATGAGCGAGCAATCTCAGCGGCCCGGCATAAGCCCCTGATTTGGCTTGAGCAAGCGATTTGAGAGCCGAATACGTCTTCCCAGAGTTTGTCGGTCCGATATGTAGATGGAAGTGCCGCCTCATTGATCGAGCTCTCATCATCTCGCCATGGAAAGCTATCCGACTAAGATCGGTCGTATCGAGCAAAGTCTTGACATGCGTCTGTAAAGGCTTCGATAGCCCAGGATCGGTCGTACAAGCCCAAAGGAAACGACGCAAGAACATCGATTCCAAAGTTGTTGCGAAACCCGCTCCTTCCCCTTCAAAGCTCTGGGTCAGGTTCACCTCATCGATCCCACATATCGCCATCGCTTTTGCAGCTTCCTCTTCACTCCCGCAGCCGTACAAGCCCTCCTCCATTCTGTCCGACCATCTCTTTATAGCTTTGTTTGCTTGGGTCGGAGTGAAGCCGTACGCTTCGAGTTTCCGCTGAAGTCGAGAAGAATTGGTCCATTCGGGCAGACATTTGAGGATCAGGTCGACTAGGTGTCGAAGAGTGGGTGGTGGAGAGGGAGCGAAGGTTTTAGGAGTGGGATGACGATGGTTCAAGGAATTTGATCTAGGTGTGTCCCGATCTGAAGGGGATCGACCGGGCTGTGGGCTTGACGAAGGGCTTCCGAAGGGTTGTTGGCGAGGTGCTATTCGTTGATGCTGCGGAGTGGTTTGGAAAGATCGAGAGGGGCCAGCGACTTTTGGGAGGAAACATCGTCGACAGACTGGGATGGCGTGGACGCCTCGAAATACTGACATACTGCTGCTATTGTCGATTTTTCAATCAGTTCAAGCTGGATCGCAACGAAATCAACGGTGCACTCAAATTCTTAAGCGGGGGGATGAAAAATACTATAGCCAAAGCCAAAACGTCAACCGTTATTACGTAATAGTTTGGGGACGTGCTCGTAGGTATCAATTCAACGCATTTTCTGACGGCCTCGTAGCCGATTTATGAACACCACTCTTTCTACTGTTGATTGCCCACCTTCAGTATTGTGATCCTTACGAGCGTGAGCGAAGAGTGTTTTTGTCAGTCCATCTACGGACTTTTCGCCTCCCTCTTGAGTGTCGCTTCTGTAGCCCTTCGGCTTGGGAGGGCACGTTCCTCTCGCCGACATCATGTCGCAAGGTAAGCGCGTCGCTCTCAAGGAGATAGCCTTTACAGTTCTATGTTTGTGGAGTAAAAGCTGAGCCTCTTGCAGCAAGCTCATCTCATTCCTCCGCCCCTCGAACCATCCCCGCTCCACCCCCATCACGAAGCGAGATCGAGCGGAAACTCTCATTTAAATCAGCTACGTCGACATCCCCCCGACCAATCAACGAGTCACCAAAGAAGGTGAAGGTAAGCTGAACCGTATCTAACGCTCTTGCGGGAGACCCGCGGCACGTTGGTCGAACTGAACTGACCGTACCCAGAAATCCGGTCCTGTAGCTCCACCAAGCTCCTACCTCTCCTCCACAACGTCGGCGACGTCGGCGACAACGGGCAACGATTCTGACACACCCTTCATAACGTCCTCAACAATCCCTCCGAGCCTTGTTGCACCAATACTCACTCCGGCCACACCGGCTGTAGGCGGGTTGAGCGCGATCGCAGAACGGAAGAACGTGGCCGGTGCTGAGTTTGGGGAAGAGCTGGAACTCGAAGATGTTGAGGAGGAGAGCGGGGAGGAGGAAGGCGAGGGGTCGGGGAGTGAGGTTGAACTTGGAGGGGAACTGGAGAGGGGGATGGAGGGGGAGAGGATGGTTAAGAGCGGGTATTTGGCCAAGAAGCAGGAGAGGCGGAAGGTGTGCCGTTGAATTCGCATGGTCACAAGACGGCGCTAACGCCGTAACGTATCGTAGGCTTGGAAGAAGAAGTGGTTCGTCCTGAGAACTGGTAAGCTGGCCTACTACAAGGACGATAGAGTCAGTCCAATCTTCGCAAATACCTGTTTTCAGGTACCTGTTGGCGATAGTAAGACTGACAACCCAAATCAGGAATATTCTCTTTCACGGGTCATCGATCTCCGTACGATACACACCGTCGCTCCAGTGACGGTCAAGAAACATCCCTTCACCTTCGGCATCGTTACACCGAAACGAACCTTTTTCGGTAGAGCCAACTCGCAGGACGACATGGACGATTGGGTACGAGCAATTAATAGGGCTCGAAGGAAGCTCAGCGAGAAGCAAGAGGAAGAGAGATACAAGCGCGAGGGAGCAAGGACGCCGGGACTGGGTATCTCCTCGATGCCTCCGCATAACGAATCGCATGGCACGATCTTAAGCTCATCCCCTGTTGCGGCGGGCGGGTACTTCCCACCTCAGCCGGCGAGCGCCATTACACCAATACTCGTCACTGCCGGTACGACGCTGCCTGTAGCTGCACCGATTGGACACCCGGCGAGCCCGATCGATACGACAAATACCCTCACCTCGCAATTAGCGAAGGTCACACTCCCGGCTCAGTCAATCTCCCCGCGAATGCCTACCACTCCTATGCTTACGGCAAACCAAGGCAATCGATCAGTCTCGAGTGCTTCGGCTCGCCGGGAGCCGTCAGGAGGCTCGTTTTCCTCGGCTACAGACTATTTTCCGCGAACCCCAACTGTCCAGCATCCTCCTGCGTTGTCGATCTCAACGCAACATGCAGCTCCGCCCGGTGTGATCAGCTCCGACGAGGAAGAGACGTACTTCTCTGATCCTAATGCTGGATTTCCGATCGGCACGGCAACCAGCTTGTACACCCAAGCACATTCGAGCTCGTTTGATCCGAAAAAGGTGATCCTTAGCGCATACCTGATGAAGCGGAGTAAGGGTCGTGGGCGGAAGCTTTGGCGAAAAAGGTGGTTCTATCTTACCTCACAAGGCTTGACATACACCAAGTCGCATATGGTGCGGTCCCTTTTGCTATCCGCTGCGTGTGTTAACGACATATAGGACTCGCGCCCTCTCCGCTTCATCCCGCTTCCTTCCATCCTCGACGCCTTGGAGTTCAACCCATTCGAGTCACCCTCAGAGTCGGACTCCGATGCTCCGGTACTTTCACCCCACTCCAAACCATCTCCTCCTTCCCGTCTCGCTTCTCGCCGAGTCCTCAAGAAGGACGACGGACAATCGTCAACCCCTTCGAAGTCGAAAGACAAAGATCGAGGGGAAAACGAGCATACATTCCGGCTCATCAGTGCAAAACGAACCTTCGTCCTTTGCGCACCAAGCGAGGAAGACGAGATCAAATGGCTCGCGGCTTTCCGAGCGTTACTGAATCGCGAAAGAAGCGGTACGATGTCGCCTGCGACTGAATTCGCCCCGAGACTTCCAGTGCCGATGTCGACTTCGATCCCGACTATCGCCCAACAACCCCCGACGCAGGCTTCGGCTGTCGAGCAGTCACCTCTACCACTTACTCCAAGTGTCGGGACGAGTCAGGGACCACCAATATTAGGGCAAGAAACCAAATCGCCGTCGCCACCATTGACCAGAGGACGGAGCGCGACGTATACGGCGAAGAGCGCTGTGGCGGATGTGGTTAGGCGATTCCATCCGGAGCAGAAAGAAGCGGTTCAGTAGCGAGTGCGCCCGAATTGTACTATGTTTGTGTTGGAAGGGAACTGCGCAACGATCAATAAACAGGGCCAGCACTGCTATCAGGTCTCTCAAGGCTTTAATAGGACTGAGGCGATGCATCCCAAATGTTCCATCCACATGGTACAAAGCAGATGCAAGGCATACATCATGGGATGGTAGAGCGTTCCGAAACAAATAGGTGCTACTACTGTAGTTGGGGAACTTTTTGCGACGAACAATCTCAGTGTTTTTTTAGGTCGGATGTCCGTGCGCTGCATACCATGTATGATTGCCAGGAAGCATCATCGTTGACATGACCGGTCTAGTGAGTTTTTCATCGAACATCATACCAGATGGGTTAGCCGGGATGGATGTTCGCCTGCAACATCTCGATAGTCGCTCCACACGTAAAGAAAAGTGCCAAAGACAATAAAGAAAGCAAAGAGGACTTGATGTAAACTGCAAAGGTTTTGTGGTGGACTTCTTAGATCACCGCTCAGCTTTTTTGGTGACGCTTTTCAAACTCATGCATCTTCAACCTCTATCTGAACCTCCTAGCGTACATCGTAACTGACCAAAGATCAGGCTCGCATCGACGCTTACCCCTAGCACATCTTAACGCTCCCTTCCCGCCTCATTTCCTCACATTCCACGAAAACCTCTCGATCTTTACTCCTCCTCCCCTGTAGCTCATACCCCCCTTCACCTACTGAGACGCGTTGTTATGGTTGAAGGGAATGAGGGTGTAGCCAGACATGCAGAGCGCAGCTCAGAGATTGTGCTCATCCTCTTATTGATTGGCCAACAATCTCATTCAGAACAGGGTACGTTCATGCCGATGTTGAATTCAGTACGAAGTAACACATTCTCCTGGCTTCCCACAAAAGAAGGTTCGTTCCTGATTGTGAAGTTTATTGCCTGGCATCCGTGCTTTACACTAGAGTACCGCCATAACGTGAGTTAAGCCATACGTAGAGTGCAGTGTGGCAAACCAGTCATCGTCCTTGATACTCGTCAACATACCTAAACTCGATTCAAGGCTTGATAGGGAAAGAGATGAGCAAACCGAATCAAGCAGTGCATCAACTCGAATATATGCAGATTATAGAAAGAACCCAAAGCCTTCCGCCCGGAAGGTATCAGCGCCGACTTTCTTGATCATTTCTGGGGTAGGAAAACAGAATCTCCATTGCACTCCGCCAACGTCGGGTTCATCTTCAACAACGGCTCCTTACCCTGTTCTTCAAGCGGCGTGGACAACTTCTTCTTGTATTCGTGGAACGTGTCTCTGTCCACGAACATGGAAAGCTGGGTCAAACGAAGTACCACGTCGTGCACTTGTTCCGGATGCATCAAACGCATATCCCTGGAAATGTTGGAACGGTGGGAATGATGACTTTTTCCGCCCATCATCTTTGACTCTCAGGGACAGATTGTGATTAAAACGGGCTTCAGCCCGATTAGAGCTCGTTTGAAATCGTACTTGTCGAGTTCACCTCGCATCTCTGTGATCATCCTCGTCAACGACTTCTGTGTTGAGTGTTTTCTTTTTGAGAAAGAGCTGTTCGAGATCGGGTCCTGAAATGCCACGGACATCTCCTCGTTTACGGCAGATAACAGGTCGCAGTGTGTCATTGGGAGGGTTTGGAGATTCTCGAGGGAGTACGTCCCTCTGTCGCGCTTTGCGGTAAACACGGAGATTCTCATATCCGACCTTGTCCAATTGTTTCTCGATCCGCTGGGTTTCGATGAATGATGATAGCGGTCTCACGGGCTTGGTGTGTGCCGATGAATGGATCATGGGATGGTGACCTCGACGCCGAAAGTGGTAATCCGATCATACTGAAGAGTGGACAGACGGGTATACCGGTTTTCTTTCGAGAACTTCCTTTTCGTCAACAGGGTCGGTACGTTCGAGGGCAATACCAGAATGTGGACGATGCCCCTCTAGCTGTAGGACACTTGTTAGCTTTCATTAGGAGACCATAGCAATATGACGGCTTCAGCAACTCGCCTCAAGGGTCAGAAGTCACTGAGACAAGCGAGGATGTGAATACGACGCAAAACGATTCTGAGGTGCACTGTCGGCAGGTAGCAACGCTGTAGTGACTAGATTTGTTCATTGGAGATCAAGGAAGAAACAGATCAATGGGGGGTAACAGGACAGTTCCCATCTCGTCCACACGGCCATGATCAATGCATCCCGATAATGTGTTTAGTATGTAATCCGTAATAAACTAAGCCCATTCATGGGCTTGAGAAGAAGACCCTCAATTGGGTTGAAGTATGGCCTCGCCTGACAAAGTAGTGAACTTGATCAATTGCCCAATTTTGGGCCTGATCTCTCCAAACAACCGGGTCAGCATTGTCGAGTTCATGAAGATCTCCGTCCTTGATAACTGCCGCATGTAATACCGCCCCTGTGAGTCGTCAACCTTCTCCAGAAGGGCTGCAGCACGATCGACCGTCTCCTTCAGCAAGGAAGTCGGCTGGTTCCCTATAGGTCCAGTATAGTCAGCTGCATGAACACTGTGAACGAGTAGACGATCTTCCATCGTCAATGTAATCTTCTGCTCGGCGAATTTGCCAGATGTGTCCGGTAAACTGAAGTTCCACTTATCCCTGATAGAATAAATGAGGCTGTTGAAGGCCTCGAGAGAGTTTCTCCGGTCCTCTTTGGTATTGGCGCTGCTTTGAAAGTCCTGATGCACACGATCTAAGCGGGAAGAAAGCTCCCTTGTTTCGTTTGAAACTCCGTGGATGGTCTCGGCGAACCGCAAGTATTTCTGTGCGTGTCGCGCATCTCATCGTAACCCATAAGGGAGAAGCGTGTGCCAATCCCGTTAAGGTGGCGAAACAGTGCGGAACCTTGTCTGTTGAGCTGAGTCGTCATGTGGGACGAGCTCGATCTAAGCAGCGGTCGTAGATTGAGCAGAAATGTAAGACTGTCTGTAGGACAATACACCAATAGTATGAATTGCTTTGGGCCAGCTGATGTCACGAATCGCAACCCTGCAGTACCAGAAAAAGGTGGGGGGGGGGGAAGATTCCAGTTGAAAGTAGCGCTAACTGATTCTTGTACGGCAGTTCGTCACACCGATTTCGACGCAGTATGAAAGGAGAGACTTGTGTCTCCGGTATCCAGCATAAAGGAAGGGATCTCCAAGCTGTGTCACATGAATCAAGGGACTTGAAAGCGGCTGAGAAGAGCGTTATTAGTCGCGATGAAGGAGGTTCCGTGCAAGATGACAGGAGGCAAGTGTGATTCGGCTTTTGCTGTAAAGCAAAGAGCAAATCATACGATATGAGTTTCCGCAAAGGGGTCAAGTACCTTCTGTCTAGCTATAGGAAACACGTGGGGAGGCGACTCAGTACTTCTGATGCTTACCACACGAGGACTTTGCTGCCATATAATCGAAGCTCCACAGTGACCAGTCAGTCGAATGGTCTTGCAGCAATATATCGCCTGGATCTGAATCTCATGGGCAGGTTGTGAGAATGACCATTGCGGAGTCACTTTGTGTGTCCAGTCTAATACAGGCTCCGGTCCGTGTATGTCGGAGTATATAGCGGACCTGCTAATGCAGGTTTCGTTGAGTAGCAATACCCTTCTATCGAGATGATGGGTTCATTGGCACATTGCCTCTCTGTACTTAAGCATATGTCTGTGAGAGCTGTTTTCTTTAGTTTACGAACTTGGGAGTGCCATACGATCAGCTCCAAGGCATTTGCCACCGAGAGTGAGCTACGTGACACCCAAGCTTGAAAAGTGCCACCAGGCTGAGCAACACAGAGCTCTACTGACATCACACGACACATGGTTATGGGTCGCACAAGGTGGACTTTTACCGCGAGTCATATACAACTTCGAGACCGAGCAAGAGCGTATTGGATCAGAGGCGCCGGATTTTGGTGGTCCATGTTACACTGCTACACACATATATTGATTGGCTTGTTTCACGCTATACATCCATATCACCTCAAGGTTTCCTCTACATGCACGGCAATACTCAACACCTCGAGTGGAGGATGGTTGAGATTGGCTTATCTGTGGGGAGGATCAAGAATGGTGTCGTTGACTTCCCAAGTGATTTGAACGGGGCTATTTGGATGTCAAGCACGGAGTGCTGAGGACACACAAATAGATTCTGAAAACCTACTAGCCGACTATCATCCCTCTCTGTCAAATGACTACTCCTCTGCCATCCCCAGTCTACTTGTCATGTCTTAACGCCGCATTTGCCTAGTATCGTTAGGCTACCTAATTCTGGCGTCAGGTCGTCCTGCCATCTCGTCAGCCACAGCGTCCACGACATCACTAAATCTTGTAAGTCATGGTAGTGAGAAATAGCCTAATACGTGTGATCCAAGGATCTGATTTGGATCGTCTTATGTGCGAATCACAAGTAAGACCTTACTTTTGTAATCTTCCGCAACCAAGTTGCGTCTTCCTCTCATCTTGACAACTAATGGCAGCGTATGCCGCGACCCGAATTCAGCATCACCTGGCATCATCTTTCCCTTCCTCTCTTCACGATATCTACCGCTAGTCAACCTTCGCCTCCATCAAAATTGAAAATCTCCGTCCCGTTCCTTACTTATCATTCGCCCTGTCCACATCCTATGCGGTTCAGTAAGCAGAATGATCGAAGATGAGCGTGAGAACCCACAGTCTTGTTGATGTTGAGCGTGTTTGCGGATCCCGGACGGACTGTCGGGATGAAGACTTGTAAGTCTTGCAATCCTCCAACCAATACTTTTCGTCATCAGTGCCTTTTGTTGGCTGTGACCTCAATATTCTCTGAACCGAGGAAGCAAGCTGACTCGGCAACCTGTCTCGAGCATGATTCTTTGGAAAGTCGCCACGTAGCGAGGGGGAACTGCTTCACATACTTAGCTCCAATCTTTCAGGTGCTCCGAGCTGGACTAGTTGGATCTTTTGGTGACTCTGGGAAAGAGACCAGGGATCGGCGTCAAATCTGGTCTTAAGGAAAGTTCATGACAGTGACCCAAATCCGTTGTTCATGACAAGGATTGTTCCGGATGTTTGTCTCGGGCGACGAAGCAGAAGCCTAACTCATGTGCTGAAGGGAAGTCAAGCCCACAGACCAGACGCGTCAAGAGAGCGATGCGCAGAGCTGAACAAAGCCCAATGCATACTGAGTACTGTCCATCTAACGATCTATATCTTGAACTCCGTCCAAATGACCGGCAACAAAACCACACAAGCACTCCAGAACTGCACCGCAAACTCATCAGCACGACCGAAACGCCTCAACAAGGAAGACATACCACTCTTCCAGACAACAGCACAAGACCCGGCATCTCCGCCATGCCAGGTTTATGTCCCTTCATCCCCGGCGGTGGGGGTGGTCCCTGGGTGAGGAGGATGTAGATCGAGTAGAATGCTACCGAGAAGAAGTGGTAGAATAGCATGAGAGGTTTAGGTGTGAGGCTGCACAGCTTCAGCTGTATGTGACGATGAAAGGACAGGCCTAAGCTAAGCTCACGCTGAGAGTAGTCCAACTGGTCCAGCGACACATTCCCCTCCAAGCTCGAAGTACCTGAAACACCCTTCCCGCAAGATCTCCAAGTCGGGCTCTGCATATACCGTCAGTCATGCTCTGAAACACTCCTTCCAGCTAGATGTAGCTCAGAGGAAGCAAAAAGCGATTGACTCACCATCTGCCCCGCCAAACAGGTCATACAAAGCCATACTGAGTACATTAACCACCCCAGCCAACCCCTTCCGTCTCCAGAACCACTCCCTCAATCCTTCCGACACCTTCTCCCAATCCTCCAGACCGTCCCGTCCAGCTGGCAATCTCACGCTCGGCCGCAGATACTCCGTCAAGAGGACCGCATCACTGAACGCCACTGTCATTCCCCCACCGGTGAGGGGATGCCGCATATTCCAAGCGTCACCGACCATGATCACCCCGGACAGGGAGGCTGAGGTACGGCCTTGCATCGATGGTGGAAGGAAGGAATTTGGCATTGTACGTAGGCGTTGGGTGGAAAGGGCGTCGAGAACGGGGTGTTGTAGGTTCGCTGGGAGGTGGGGGACGTATTTACTGGCGATATGATCCTGATTGAACCATTCAGAATGAGTCCCAGTAGGATGGGATTCTCGACCCACCTTGAGACTACCATCCGCGACACTGGGCAGCTTCCCCTTAACATCCACCAACATCCTCGTCTCCCTTGCTTCATCCGCGATCTGGTACAATAACACCGGCCCAGCAGGAGTTAAGCAGACCGTTCCATGTTTCTGCATAGGCAGATCGACATCCTTCAGTATCAGACCAACGAAATGACTGCGTGTCTTAGCTACTGGAAGGCGAGAACCTCGTGTCGTCCGGAATTTAGAAAAACATCCGTCTGCGATGATGGTGATCGGAGCGTATATCTTTCGAACCACCGTTGTCGGTTCGGGAGTCGCATCGGTAGACATGGAGGTAGATGAAGGATTGACCTTGAAAGCTGCTGAAACTCCGATGACCCGATCGGTATGCTCGCAGTAAATCAGATCTCGGACAGTCCCCTCGAGGACGGTGAGGTTTGGGGAGTCGTGTAAACATCTTTGTCGAAGTGCTGAGATGAGTCGGCCGTGGTGGAATGATCGTCCTTCTTTCTTCCCAGACAGAGACTCGACATGCCATGGCGAGCCGTTTGTTTCTCCATTCCCGTCCCCATTGCCGTGTCCATTCGCATTCGCATGTCCATTTGCGTAATCGTACGATGGGGCAGGACATGCGAGCAGTTTACGCTGACTACCGGATCCTGCGGAAGTAAGGCGTTTTCGTAGATTGGCCAGTCCGTTCCCATTGGCACGACCGTTCTCGTATCCGTTTCCATTCGAAACCCCATTGTTGTATCCGTTCTCTTCCCTTTTCTCGCAGATGTTCTTCTGCCGAAGCACCCCATCCGACGCCTTCTTCTCCCCTTTCATTCCAGCCATAGCCTCAAGTTTCGGATACGGCACCCCGACCCTCCTCTCCCCCGAAACGACGCAATAACCCTCCACACCAACCGCATCAATCCCTTCCAAAACCCCTCCTAATCCCAACTGGGTCAAAGCAGCAACACCACCCGGTTGAAGAAGTTCACCGACTATACGATCGGGTTGAGAGAGATCACGTTCAATCAAGAGGACTCGACGGGAAGTATGTGAGAGGGAATAAGCTAGGGAGGAACCTGCTATCCCTGCGCCGATTATTATGATCTCGGGTTGGAGGGTGTGTAGCTATGACGTTGTTAGCTTGAGTTACCAAGGTCAAGGACCGGGACAAGAGAATGTTCGTTTCCTTGCAGAGCAGGAGAGCCGTTTTGAGGGAGAGTGAGGATCGAAACTCAGAGAGAAGGGAGACGTACATCGGCTTGAGTGATCCTCGATTTCGATGGGCCAGCAGTACTGCTTGAATCAAACTCATCGGACAGCTTCATCCTGAATGTGCACGTATTGTTCTCGGATGCACCCAGAAGGTAAGGAAGAAAGTGATTGAAGTTTAGGATACACTTCGGGGACTCGCCTCCTTGTCGTCCCATAAAAACCGGGTGGCGATCGAACGGGATCAATCAGCCCCGGGCCAGCTTTGGTCAACATATGTCAAAACAACGCTCCGAACATGCAGATGCAAGCACCTTCGATGCGACAAACGAATGCTTCTATCTGTATGTATCTAATCCGCTGATTCACGATCACAGTCCCACAGGTACCTCGCATGTCCCAAACCTCGGTGCCTCCCCTCCACTCTTGAACAGACTTCTGACCGTCTGAACAGTCGTGAAACCGCCTACAATCACACCAAAGACAATCATCAGCCAATCCAGAGACTTGGCTGTCCGCGTCGTAGCGTGGCCTTTCAGATGCAACATCGGTGGATAGATGAAACACAAAGGAATGCTAGCTCCACATCAGCGTCTTCACAGAAGCGAGTAAGATAGACTTACCAAGCGAACGACCCGATGAGACTGACAAACTTATCGAGCTCACTACTCCCCGCCCAGCTGACCAATGAGCAGAAGACAACAGTGCCCGCTCGGAAGACATTCTTCTGCCATTTGACGGAGGAGTTGTGTTTCCCTGATCGGGAGAAGAGACCGTTCTCCATGATCCGGACGGCGGGGAAGAGCTGGAGTGGCATAGAGAGGAGGATGGCAATGGAATCTAGGAGTGATATAAGGTTAGCTTGTAGGGCAACGAATCTTAGATTGACACCAAGACGTTGTATGAGAGGAAGTGATACCCACAGATGAGTTGAACAACCTGGACGAAGCGATCGTCCTGAGGCAGATTGACAATGACGACCGTCTGTATGTCACTCCCATACGCCGCATAGCCCATCACACCAAACCCAGCGAAAAGGATCGCGACGACGAACATGACACCCGAGAGCACTTTCGGGAACTGCTGTGGTTCTCGCATGGATTCGGTAAGCGGGATCACCCTGACGTTGCATCAGCCAAATCGTATAAGCTAGAGCAAGCACTCACAACCCGATCCCCTCAAAAGCGAAGACAGCTGTCCCGATGAGGAGAGGGAAGTTATCCCTGTTGAACAGCTGGACATCCGCCAATCCCTTCTTCGCGAGAACCGCACCCTCGTTGCTACCGATATATATCACTGCCAATGGTCAGCGAGATGCACCCAGGTTGCAGGAAGACATACGGCCAACGACGATGAAAAGATCAGCAATCAAAGCTGTCCCGCTAAGTTTCGCCAGATTCCGGATCATAGCGAGGGGAAGGAAGACGAGGAGTTGCGCGAAGATGAGGTAACGAGTAGTAATGAAGGTTCGACAGTCGGTGACGGCCATGACAAAGGCCTGCAGGTTCTCGGCGATGAAGATGGTGTAGGCTGGGGAAACATCAGTGTAATCTTCATGGGCGTTTCCTGATATGACATACCCGCGACGAAGCCCATCTGAGAAACAGCGATGGAAGTAAGGATAGTGAGACGCATCGAATTGCCATATAACGCTCCACCGATATCTATCTCCAACATCAGATCGAGGGAGATGACGAGGACTCCATGTGAGACGTACCGCCGAAAGATCCAGGCACCTTCATGTACACCTGTACCAGGAGCAGGAAGGACCACAGCGAGATCGTTGCTATGCTGAGGAGGACGATTGACGAGAAGAGGATCCCTAATGTCACCATCAGCTCTGCATCAGTTCGCCTTCAGTGTATCGTACCTCCGTTGAAGAAGCTAGTGACGTTACGATCAGCTACTTACGTCCACTCTGGTGATTGAACTCACGCCTTCCCCATGAAGAGAATCCCAGTCCCAACAAACCCTTTTAACAGCTTCGTATACATCAGCCTCTCTGCACACCCTTACCCATATCGTGTGACTCACCATCAGAGTCGCCTGCAACACACTAGCAGTCCCAACAGGCGGTCCACTCTTCGTCCGCCTATGTAACCTCGTCTTACTCCCCGCCCGACTTCCAGGTCCAATCAAAGATGTCCTCTCATCCGCACTCCTATCCCGGAACGATGACCTATCCAGCGGTCTTCCCAGGCTAGCTCGATCGAATGGTGTTCTGGCATATCCTCCTCGACCTGCTTCTACTGATCCGATCGTACCGTACCCAGCTTCATCCTCTTCGCTTTCATCTTCGTCCTCTCCTAGATCTTCTCCAGCCTATCACACCACATCAGACGAATCCGAGGTAGGTTAGAAGAGGGGGACATACGAAATGACCATATAGGAATAAGAAATCGATAACATTGCGGACCACCGTTGGCGCTTCCAAACCCTGTTCCTGCGCCCGATTGACCACGAAGTTCCGTCTGAACCCGCCTGGTTCCTTTATATGCGCTAGTGAAGGATCGAGGATAGCTGACCTGTCCAAGGGGACGTGAGAGAAGGATGCAGAGCGTGTAGGTCGAGCTCGATGATCGTGTTGCCATTTGTACAAATCATGCCTTCCCAAACCCCATATCAGCTTGGAAAAAAGACGAAAGGTTGAGCGAAGCAACTCACGTCACATCCCCACCTGCAGCATCATAAGGTATAGGAAACTGTTCCGCTTCATGTCCCTGGAGAGTGCTTGACCCGCTCGTCCCACCTTGCATCCCACTATCACCATGTTCCCCAACTGGCGAAGCGTCACCTGGACTAGGTACATCTACAGGAGTAGCAGAAGCGCTCGGCCGCCTCTCTTCAGCTGAGACGAGATGTCTTCGGAGGACCTTCGCTTTCTCCTCGTTGGACACTTCTGCGAAGTTGGTAGAACTGGAATAATTTCGACGTGAAGGGGAGATACCTGAATCGGCTGGAGTCAGATCGGGTCGAGAGGATTTCCGACGAGGGGTATGGTCTGGGGGTTGTGGTGATGATCCGAGTTGAGCAGTCAGTGCCGAAGAATTATTCTGTGGAGCCGGAGAAGTTTTCCGACCAATGAGAATGTCTGTCGAAGGTTTTGGGGAGGGTTTGGAGGTTTTGCCTTCGCGAGGTGATGGGTTAGGGGGTTTGAAGGAGGCTGACAAGGTCCGAATCCCGTTAAAAGGTGATGAGAAGGATGGTCGGGATGGGATGTTCCGGATCGTTGGGGATGTACTTGGTGGTGGGACAGGAAAAGGGGATGCGGAGGGTCGGGAGAGGCTTGATTGACGTGATTTGGGTTGGGGCGCGTTGGATGATGACGGTGGTTGGTCGGGCTGGACTGGTGAGATTGCGCGAGGGGACGCCATGACGAAGGACGTGGGGATAGGGATCGACAAGGAAAATATGAAGAGGGGTTAGAGGATTTCAGCGTATGATCTTGGAGGACAACACCTCAACTTGTCAGCAAGGTCATCGAGGAATGACTATCTCCGGAACCGGATCCTTCGAGACGAGGGCGAGTCCACCACGTGCAACCATGCTGTCTTTGCGGCGTGGCCACCGGATCGAATGCAATGGGGATTCCCTATACAGTATACAGTACTCGTTACAGTACTCATATTGTACACCTCAATCCGAAAAAACTCTCATCAAATGTACTACGAATATATCAGACTAAGTCAAAGATCGATCCTCAAACACCTCTGCTGTATTGGTCCCAGCTCGAGTGCTCAACAGCCGAAAGAGTATCCCCTGTGAATATTGGGGAAGTGTACATCCTATTGGCGAGGGGACATGGTCACTTCGGCTAGCGCATTCTGTCATCGACTACCCTTGTACCACCGAAGCACAGATTAGGTGAACGAATCCGAACAAAGGGTATACGAAAGTCTGACGTAGTGAAGCGGGGAACAGACATTCGCTCTTTCCTTTTGATACGGAAAGCCTTCTTGAGCATCGTGAGGTGCTTGTCAGAACTTATTTTGAGGGTCAACCTCTATCTGTCCAGTATCATATTTCCAGTTTAAGCACCGGTATTGATCTGTCTAATCTGCCGTCTTGATTGGATCGGCAGTTGCTTGAAACTCCTGCATCATGTCACGCCACGACATACCATACCCCAAACACAATTCTAGCTCGTTCGTACCAGTCAGTGACGGACATAAACCTTCCTTCCAAAGCAAAAATATACCACAACCTCCTTACACCTTTCCATTCCAGCCTCCGCTTCCAACAAGTCTGCCTAGCCACCACGCTGGTCGAAAAAGAGCTTTAACGCAACTACCAGGAATCAAAGTGGGAGATGGGGTATAAAACCTACTCCTGCGGCTCCAGGCGGAAGTACAGATATGGTCGAAGCTGTCAAGACTCGAAGTGAGACCCGTTTGGTTCGTGAAACGCAGCATTTTTACGGCATAGTGACCAAGACCAGCAGAGAGGACGGTGATATGATCACATTGATCATGGACCCTGTGTAGGACTGTCACGCCTCCGCCCATTCCCTGATCGGGATCAAACTCTAGCCTCCAGTCCGCAAGCGAGAAATCATGCTTCGACTTGGCTAGTCAAAACAACGCGGGAGAAAAAAATGTCACCACATACATGAATGTACATCGACAATGTAACCAAAAAAGGCAAAACAGCTTATGGCCGACTAGGGGACTGGGTATTTACGAAACCGACCAGACGAGGTAGTCTGCGATCGAGGAAGCTGAGAAGGCATTGCTATGGTAATGTTGGATATATGACCGGAGCAAGCGGAGCATGAAAAATCTGATTAGTCCGTAAACCCAATGCCCTCGAGAGGAGCTACCAACTATTATTTTCTATACAAAGTGCTCCGTGAGCAGTCTCGATGAGAGCACTTATAAACGAGAAACATGGACTACGCGAACAAACGCTCGGATGACAGCGCAAGATCGTACCGGCTCGATATAACGCAAGATACTGAACCTCGCTCGCTTGCAACTCATCTGCTTTGTCATGTCACGATATGAAGTCTTACATGCGTAATCAGCGGGAGCTTTCGGCAACAAAGTGTTGTTGAGTTCATTCAACAACATTCGCCTGATCCCTTGTTGAAGGCTTTCGTATAAATGAAATCATCTGGTGTAAAGACCTTATCATGGCTTCGTGCGTCGTATTTACGAGAATTCCTTTGATTCCCAAAACAGAGTACCCGAGAGGTTGCGATCCGTGCCCTTCAAACTCCACTTATCGCATATCTCCCAACAACTGCCTTCCTACATGCCGCCTCCGAATCCACGCGCACGGGATCGCTGATAAAAAGGTGAGGCATAGTGTCTCATCGCCTCGTGCAGCATTTCCCAAATGCCAGCCCTGACAGCAGTAATGCTATGTCACGCTGAAGTACTTCCTTCCCTACCGAGTGAAAGATCATAGACGACGGAAAATGCCAGAACCACAATTCCTCAAATCCATTCGGCTTGGTGCATGACATCATACCAGGACACGACTGTACACACGGCTGGTATGGTGGTACCACTTTCAAGGAATGCATTCACCAAGCCATCCTTTGATCTCACATCCTCGCGAGAAGCTGTTCACTCGCTCTTATTGAGACATGAGCACATTCCTGAGGGTTCGAAAGTTAATCTATTTTTGGGGGATCTTTGTCTTGCTTCGACTTGTAATCTAGCCTGGCGCCGGATCCCCTGCTCCAAGAAGTCCACCTTCTCCGCAAATCCCTCACAGTCAATCTATGTGTCGTCTCTAATTTAGCGTGGATAAATTACTTACTCGTCAAGTCTTTCACTTGCTTCCTGCCTCAAGATTTTAATCTACCTTCGTTATCGCATTTACCTGGCTAAGCGTCGAACTTAATCTAAGTCGTTCTTGCTCATGTTTGACCGCAGGATTCTCCACCCGGAAGGCGCTACATTCAGGTGTACATGTTGTACTGGGGACCCAACTACTAACCCAATCACTTCCCCATTTCTTCGATCAGGCGCTCAACCGAATCTGAAGTCATCCACTCGTCCACTTTTCTATCAAATAGATTCGTACTCGAGTACAGATCACCAAACAAGACCGCTGACATCTGGGACCAGCTTGTAACACAACGAAGAGCCTTCCTCCTGTTTTCTCGAAGATGAAGCAGGTGAAAGAATGGAGACCGTTTACGGGTTACGTGGGCTATTATCTCTACAGCGAGGACACAGAGAATAAGACGCGTGACTTGGCCGACGAATTGAGCAGAACCCTCAGTCTGCGGAATCCGCTTGACATTATGGGCTTGACCTACAGCGATGATCCACAAGAGAAGCAAGCGCACATTCAAGAATTCTGGGCGAAACTCACGCGCGACGTGGATACCTCGAAGGGGACAGAGCCATTCAAGTCGTCCTGGGATTACGTCACAAAAGGCGCACCTTTGAGTGGCATTTCCACAGGGCAGGCGACGACCTTTTCTGAGCAATTTGAAGCATTCGCTCGTACAACGGAAGGAAATGCCAGATTCGATGACGTCCGCCTCAAAAGACTCACCCAGAAACAGTACCAGGAGAACCTGGAGCTCACCAAGAAACTGACCAATGGGATCGGGAGTGCCTCAAGACTTTCACGCCAGCTCGAGAGGTTGAACGCGAATTCTCGGCGTGGATATCAGGCAATTCATTGAGGAGGAGGTGTAGTATACGATTGAATAGGATGTGTATATATTAAGAATTCATGCAAGGTTTTATCTCGGCCAGGTTTGACTACTAAGGGATTAGTGAAAAACATTCAAAGTCGTGAAGAATGTATTGGCATTGCCCATCTTGTTACAGATCGTCTGTAGCTTCTACTGTCCAACACAGTGCTTGAATTTGGTGAGAAAGAGCTTTGAGGACGTTCGGTCTCGTTGAGCTGCCTCGAGCGGCCAAGAGCTAAGGGATGGCAGTTCCGCGATCTCCGTGTCAAGGTTGTATTTGACAGAGACCGTCGTGGTCTGCTGTACTTCCCCGCTGGCTTCTCAGGATTACCTGGATGACAAGCATAGACTACCCTGGACGGACTCATGAATATACAGGACCCGCTGGCTATCTATTGTTATCTCTCAATGTTCTATGATTACACATTGTCATCCCCAGAGCTTAGTAAGTTATGGCAAGTTAGCGTCCGTCTTGGTACTGGGTCGGACTTGTTGGAGGGCTCGGATAAGCTCGTGTCGCGTCGCGTGCGTTCATAGTGTGATTTGGTTCCTTTTCGCTCGTCTTGCTTTTATGCATTCTTTATAAACCTACAACAGATTATGAGACCTCGCCTTTGACCAACTAAGCAAATTCAGCTTTGACATACACTCGTTTGACATACACCATCTGATCGCACGACTGACCGTCATACCAGTACGACCTGTCTTGTCGAACGATCATAAGACGCCTAGGATAAGGGTCTTAGATAAAAAGAGCTGAGTAGGAGTGCGGCGCAGCCTGGTGTGAACCAAACAGCCGCTTTATTCGAGCGTCAT
>JAABUH010000735.1_pt1 | contig 43168 bp, 58 predicted proteins | sample 5559121 | NCBI WGS metagenome assembly JAABUH01 (sample SAMN10711871, study PRJNA513364) | rock metagenome | isolation source: Antarctica rocks | place: Antarctica: Victoria Land, Battleship Promontory nord | collected 2015-12-28
GATGTAACAGAAGTGGAAGAGGCGTGGTAAGGGGGTGATCAAGTAAGTGGCCTAAGTTCATTAGTAAGCTCTGCTACAGGAGCAGCAGAGGATTCAGGTAACAGTTAAACATTTCGAGCTACTGCCCGCGATGTACGGCACTGAAACATTTTCCTATTTCATGGGGCGGTTCAGGCGGCTCAGGCGGCGCATTCTTGTACGTACCATCCAACATTCTCGTCGGGATTCTTGGTTCAACGGTCTGCAAATTCTAACCTAAGAAGGGCTTTGCAACAACATAATGCCTTGCGTTTCCAACTATGAGATGTTTCATCCTACAAGAATATCTGTAGGAAGATATTGCCACGATGTTAAGTCATACATATATTGTGATCTATGCCCTTCTCTGTGGCCGTAAAATATCCTCCAATATCCATCAATCTTGTCCTTTAATATGCTCACTTATATGCAGCGTTACCTCTACCCTATTTCTTTGTTGTTAAATGCCTTTTCTCAAGTTCGTGGACAATCCGCTGGCGGTTCGTCCGGAGTGCCTTCGGCGTCTTTCATTCCATCGTCTGGCGTTCCAAATGTGCCGCCTCCATCCACATTATCATCGAATCTCTCATTGAGTCTCGGGTCTTCGGCAGGGACACCATCAGGGCCTCCACCTGGGATTCCGTCAGCCGGGTTAAGTGTTCTGTTACCGACGGCAGGTATAGTACTCGTAGCTACAATTAGTTCAACGGCTGTCAGCGAACAATTTATACCTACAACTTTTCCAGGGTATGCTACGCTAACTACTACTATCTCAACGACTTCATTGGACGCGCAAAGTAACCCGATTACGGTCTTAATCGGTCCTAGTGGCGTTGCTTGGACGCCTACTAATCAACCTTCTGGGGCTCCTGAGGTCCCACCACCTTCAATAGTACCCTCTCAAATACTGCCCCAGACTACACAGTCTTCAGGAATAGCATTGCCGACGATTACGACTTCCTATGATCCTGGGACAGTAACTATTCTTTCCATTGACCCTACCATCACGGAGAACACTGTTATTCGAACGAGTGACGATCATCATACTCTAGGATTATATCCATTCATTAAGGGAGGACCAGGCTGTTTCTTTTGTCCTCCTTGATAATGGGGGGTTTTTCTTGTTTGGGATGAACTTGCCAGGCATATTCCCTCCTCCGGCTCCTCCCCCCTTTCCAAAGGTCAATAATTGGCCGACGATCAAAATTGGCAATGATTTGCAGCCGACTCCTGATCCGGGAAACAAAGACCAGCCGTCTACGCAGCCAACGAATTCAGCAGATTCAACGGCGACATCTACCGGAACACAATCGTCCTCGGAAACATCGTCATGTAGTGCGAGCACTATTGCATCGGACTGCTCCGTGCTTTGCTCTGCTACAAGCGGTTCTGGCTCCTCTCAAAGTTGCAGCACTAGCTGCTTCTCAACTGTTACTGGATGCAGTACCGTAGGCACAACTATAACATCAACCACCACCAGGGCATGCCAACTACTAGTGCCTTTCAGTAACATAGTGGATGGATCTGATTATGCGCAGAATTCGGCAGCTCGTACAGCAAACCCTTCCAGTGCAGCTTCTCGCTCACCATAACCGGATCCGTGTCAGCTATTGCCACCGGGAATTCGACATCTCAAGATGGAAGTGGCGGTACTTCGTCCATACCGCCTACGAGTCCCTCAGACTTCTGTCCCGCAACCAGTCCAGCATCTAGCGATCCTCAGATTCCCGGCTGTTGGGGTGTCCCCGATAACTTCAACCATGGTCGTCTAGAGAACAGTCTGAATGCTAACTTTGATTGGGTTGTGCTTACTATTTAGCTTCTGAGCAAGGTCTTCCTGCTGACACTCCGGACTACTGCAACTGCGGGGGTACCACGGCTCCGCTCCTTACCAGCGACGGGACAACCGACTGCTTCTATAGTACGCAGCCTGCATCTAACATTCCCTTGGGGACATTGAGTGGAGTTAGCACTACGTCAGCTTCCGTTCAGCCATCAACATCCCCACCACCATCAACGTCGGCACCCCCATCTTCTTCAACAGTGGCAACCACTACATCTTCTCCGGTCTCTACCACCATAGATACTTTCCCATGCACATTATCAGAGGTAGCTCCCCTAGCCATCTCTAACGGTGTCGGTGCTGGTTCGACGCAGGACTGCTGGTGTAATTTTGATGGAGGTAGTAATGCTTGGAGTTACGGCGGAACACCTGGCGATAATTGCTGCGACAACGCTTGCAATGCCTGTACGAATCAATGCAGAGACACTACGGGGGGCCCTTTTTTTCCTCCTAGGCGTCGTGAACTTGCTCTGGGTAAAGATCGACCGCGCCAAATATCCAGCAAAAATTCAAGACGAGATTTTATTGCCAAAGCTCACGCGCCGGCAATTCGAAAAGAGCCATGGACGGCGATCGGGCGCTTGTTCGATGTTCGAGGACTAAAAGACCATCAACCAAAATGGCAGTATTATGCGCCCAAAGGCCTGCAATACACAAGGACTGGACGAACAAGAACGGCGCTGACGCACAAGACCCATGCATCTTTGACGACTACTTCAATTTGCAAGGCCCTACCAAAGCGAAACTGTCTGAGACCGCTGGAAAGCTCCTAAGCGACAACGAAGACATCACCGACTCAGTCTACCTCTCAATGGTAGCCACAGGCCCCAAGGACAACCAGATTGCAGATTTCACCGTTACCATCAGTGCGAGCGCAGGGGTGTTCCTTGCTAACGCCATTGACAGAGGCGCAAGGCCAGAGGACAATCCGCCTCGGGACCCGATTCCATACAAATTCTCTCAAGTAGCTTGGTGGATGTGGGTGAGGACTGTCAAGACGGACAATCCGGACGCGACTGATTTTTCAGGGATTAAATCGTTCTAGCAACGCGATGTTGACAACCCAGACACCGTCGAGATCCTGAATGAGATCTTTGCGGGAAAAGACATAACTGAGACGGTCAAATTCGACCCCAGCGACGAAGGCCCTGACAATGCTTTTTGGCCGCTACTTGGTTCACCAAACGGGAATGGCATGCAATACTTCCTTACTGATCATAAGGTCGCCACCAAAGGCAAGGGTATTAAGAGGATCAGTGTCACCACGGATAAGAACAAGAGATACCAGATGTGGGCTACGATTGGATAAGGATGATCGATGTTGCGACTTGGATGGTTAGCCTTAAAATGAACCTTTGAAGTTCTGTCTTCGGAAATGCTTCCATAATGTATTGGATAGAGATTAGAGCACTCTTTCCGCGGCGAGGCGTGTCGTTTTGATCCCTTCCATTTCCTAATGCAACTACCTTACACTCGTTCCAACTTTAAGCAAATCGTTTCAAGTTAGACAGTTCTACGGGGGGGTCCATCTCTTCGCAAAAGCCTTTTCTCTTCCACGGAACAGTGCAGGGTGTCAAAATCCGAATTTCATGGGCTTTATGATGAAATCCGCTCTTGTAATCAAGTCCGCAGCTTTCTGGGATAGCCAGGCCCCCACCCGGAAAATAAGTGGTGGTTTTTTTTTTTACCATATCCCTTAAGAAAATCAGACAGAATGCGACTCTCAAAGTTACAATATCACAACCCGTCGGTGACAACATTGAATATCACTGATAAATGTTTCTACTACACATCTGCATTTAGACAATCAGATAATTGGACGGGTTTTTAATTGTCTGGCACGGGTATCGAAATGATGAAAGTCGACAACGCGAGAGTGAAAAGGAGGCAAGCTTCTCGCTAAAATTCCCAATTATTCTTTGAAATGCGCCTGTAGCGCCTTGCTGGCTTTGCAGATTCATTAAGCGAAAAAGTGAAAATATTGTCCCCGGCGCCAGCGAAGATTTATTGGGATAAATACTGGGTAGATGTCTAAAAAGGATGGTGACGCAGACCGGATTGGTGATATAAAACCTGCGAAAACCGGAGGGACAAAAACAACACGGACCCCGTTCATACCTCGTCTTCGCTTCCATAAATTTCATCAAACATCTCATTGTACTCGGTCCGCTTCCTCGCCCTTTCCTTGTCTCGCGAGACCACAATCTTCATTGCGCGCTTGAGTGGGCAATGGAAAACACGTGCTTCACCCAAGTCACTGCCGTCGGTGACTTCATAGCTAGTGATGCCGTCCTTACTACCTTCGACATCAAGCTCTCTTGCAGTGCTCTCAGTATTGCACACTAGGAGTACGCCGTGCTCTTGCCACCCCTTGTTGAGGACAATTAATACCGACAAAAAAGTGGGTCTGAGCTGAAAGGACCTATCTCGTCGTACTCCATCCGGCTTCACATGAAACGAAGCATAAAGTTCCCGATCCGGCACGTCGGCTTCTAGTCTCTGCAGTCGCCTGCAAAGCGACCGATGAAAGCATAATATCTCCTCGAGTTTGCTTACTCCACGCTTAAACTGCATGAATTTCCCAAAGAAACTCCCATCCGAAACGTTCTTATCTCGGGCACGATGCGGAAACCATTCCTGATAGACCTGGCTCAGCAGATCGAAAGAATCTTGCCCTGTCAAACCAGCATTACCGTATATGACGCAGTCTTTCCAGCAGAACGCTCGGCAGTCGTCGGGATTCAGGTCTGACAGAGATCGAACGGTATGTCGGTTGTTGTAGCCACGAAACTCGAGCAGGCGCTCCGAGTCTGTGGCCGCAGGGTTGATGTAGAGGGGAATGTGGAATTGTTTGCGTTGTGGTTCGTAGTGTAATTCCAAGTCATCGTGAGAGCAGCGATGTTCTTGGTCCATGATGTGTGTTTCGACTTGCGAAGTGTGAGAGAGAAAGGAAAACAGCATGGAGAATGATCGAAGCCGGAAGATAGATACAGTAAAGCATTCAAATAAGAAACCAAGCTCTAATCATCAACTCTTCTTCACATCAGTACTATAGAGCGTTTAGAACTACACATCATCGCTTACAAGTAGAAGAATTGAAGGAGCTGACTGAGTCTAGACAGCAGTGTTTGCTCAACCCTACTTGAAACAATGACGTTATGACACTTTTACCCAGACTTCAAGAGAAACATGTCCTGCGTTTGAGATTTCGTGCTCGAGCTCTGAGACCCTCGCTAATGCTTGTACTACGTAATCGATGTTGAGGTATGAGAGTCAGAAGGAGAGCATACCTTAGGCATGTGTATATATTGGTTGAACTATTCTAGAAATTAGAAACTACGAAGGAAGAAGGTGAAAACTCTGAACCCCCCTAGCGTCAGCCCTACAAGGCTCGAAGCGAAGATTACTAACCACAGGGATAACAGTACTGTAGGTAATTCTAGGGTCATACAAAGGCGTCACACGAGTTTCATCTAGAACATTCGTACTTCAAAATAGCTGTAATTTTAATTTTACTGCTGTTCTTTACAGGTAGTGATTTTATCTTACCTTCTTTTCATACAAGCGGTAATTTTAAAACCTACCGTATTTGTTTTAAACCCTTTACTTCAAAACACTGTCATTGGGCAGACTTTCAAAAATGATCTTCGTAAGAAAAAACCGGTTTGCCACTACTCTAATTACAGAACTCTTTGCCCCTAGCTGAACCCTAAGGTAGACTTCTTTCTATAACATTCCTTCGCTCTACATATACTAGAACTCGAAGCCAGAGACCACAGGACGATACTGCCCCATCTTAGACGTTTCTCGCATTTAAAGGTCGCTATCAAGTTGATGGCCAATGGAATGTATCAAACCTTCAAAGTGAAGGGGCTCAGCTCATCAAATACAAGAAGGGTCTCCTCGCTATCTTAACTTGCTTAAAGCGATCGCCGCTTCTTTTCATGCCATGCGGTTAAAGTCATGAGTGTTGGTTAAAGGTGGACTCCCGCTACCGCATTAAGGCTTTCATGGAATTCGGGGAAGTGAGGTGCTTTGCGAATTTTCAAACACATTCCAAAATTGGAAAGAACTGATCCGGATGACCGCAAAACTGATCTACTATACCTTCAACTGTTTACTGCCGAAGAATTTCTCGATAGTAGGAATATATGGCGATCCATTGGGGCACCATCTCCATTCCTCAAGGGTTTTGCGCTTAGGGTCATCGTCAGGGAAGCGCTTGAAGCAGGCTGAATTCTGTAAAGCCCAGCTTTCTAAATGGTCCCAATTCCGGCACTGCTTGTGTGGCTGTCGTCCCGGATCCTGCAGCTTCGCCTTTCCACTTCCTGCAGGCCTGAGCGTGTCATCTGCTGAGCAGATGGCGTTCTCTCGCAGCGCGTCTAGACAGTGAACGTGGTGATGCATAGGAGTGGTTTGTGGAAGGCCTTGTTCGAACTCGCGTAGCGCTCTATAGATGTACATCTGTTGATACGGTTAGCGACTAAGTTTTACAGTCTATGGTTTGCTGGAGCAGAAGCCTACCAGACAATGCAGACTGTGGTAGGCCTCAAGCATGTATATTCCCTTGTCCGGATCCCAGGGGAACTGCTTCGTGGCATACAGATCCATCTTTCTGCTAAGATCTTTGTCCACGGCAACCACACCAACATTTGGGGCGAGTGCCTTCCACAATTCGTCCGCTTGAGTGGTGTTCTCGCTGCTCCACTCGGTATTCGTTAGGAATGGTCGGGATACCTCTCCAGTAACGCCAGCTATACGTACCTAGATCAGCAGGACCCAAGAGACATGGTAAAGTACCTCGAACTTACCAATTTCTGACCGACAATTGAGAGTAGTGCGGTCGCGATAACGCCAGTACTGAAAAGCGTTGCCACCAACTGAGACCAGCAGAATTGTAGCTCCAATGGCAGTCATAACCTTCAAGAAGGGCCGGGAAGCCCGTGAAGGGTAATGAAAAGGAGGCTCTATCTCTTGATCTTCAAGAGCCGGTTCCCCTTTGTTTCCCAAAAGGCGATTTTCCTCCATCATGAAGGAGACAGAGCGGGTATGATTGAATGATGAGGTTTAAGTTGGCGACATCAATAGTATGAAGAGTCAACAGTCAAAAAGAACGCGAGGCACAATAATACCAGTCAGTGCAAGAGAATAGATAGGAGATCCACTAATTTTCTGGGAGCTAATATGTATACTAACTGTTTGCTTGAGTTCTGGCTCAATAGCTCTGGACGGGTCATGCGAAGAAAGGAGTGGATCTGCAAAGCGGGAATCTTAGATGACCGTATTTGCTGGGTTTGGGATCGACTTGTCTGGAGTCCCGCATCCGTCATCACAGAGGAGGTAAATTGGCAGGGTATAGTAGCAAAATAGTGGTGAACGAGGAGAAAGTCGGGCTCAACGATTTCGGTAAGGTTTTGGAGCGCGATGACCCAATCAAAGTGTCTCTGTCTGCAGCCATGTCTTCAGATCCTCGCTTGGAGGACCCAAAAGCATGTCAACCTACTAGGTGATTGACCATGCATCGATCCTGAGGTGTGGGCAGTGCTTAGTGGGTTGCATTCATTGATGCGGGTATAGATGAGAGAAATAAGGTGGTGGGTCATGATTGTTCAAGGATCAGCTAAAATGCTCTGCAGTGCGGCGTATTCGGAGCACCACGCCCTTTTATATTACATGCTGCTTTTAGGATGCTGAACCTACCCACAATCATAGCGCTACTCAGCAATCGAAAAGCAGGCGTGGATGAGCGCCAAGCGAGGATTCAGATGGACTTGCACGATTGACCGACAGTCCATTACCTCCCAACATATATCAAGAGTACAGAAGATCTCCCTCCGTGCAGCTGTGTACTTGCATCTCTACCAGAGACTCGGTCACTGCCAGGCACCTATAGACCTGCCTTCTATTGCCGAGTCGTTCAGCAAAGGTGGCCCCTCATGTCACGGTACACTAGTTATCAACCTCTAAAGGAAGTGGAAAGTTCCTCGGGCACAGAATCCTGCCATACGTGCCATTTCCCTCCAAGCGGCTACGCTCGGCGAGAAAAGAGAAATGCTACCATCGTCTCAGTGTTGTTGATCCTATCTAACCTATGCACTTGGTTTCTCTCCAGACAAGTATTGTACGGTTCCTCTCCAAGCAAAATCGACCCTCGGACGCCTTATGGTATGTTTCCCATCCATGCTGACACTCCGTTCCACTCACTGAATATTTCTCCACAAGCCAATTTGGAACGCAACGTCCCCGTCCCCTTTGCAAAAGATACCCCGTACACCAATCCCAACGAAACTCTGGCCAACAAGCTCTGGGACGACATCAACATCGACGTCGGGATGGTGGCACTCCCAGAAGAATTCGTAGCAGCCCACGGCCTGCCAATCGCACAGCGCTTCCCTTGGGACCGCTCAAAAGGCATCTACCTCCTAAACGGCCACCACAACCTCCACTGCATAGTAAGCAGCCTACTCCCCCCCCCCCACCCCCCTTTCAAATCCTAGCATCGAAAGCAGTGCTAAACCCCAACCCACCAGAGAGCAATCCACATCTCACTGACCGAGTTCCGGCAAGGCGTGCCCCAGACGCGGGCCTGGGGCCACGTGATGCATTGCGCCGACGTGCTGCGCCAAGACATCCTCTGCAACGCCGACGACACTCCGCGCTACTCGACCGCAAGCGCGACCCCGGAGTCGGGCGTCGGCCAGGTGCGGCGGTGCCGCAGCTGGGCCGAGCTCGAGCGGTGGGCCCGCCGCTACAACGCGTGTTTCCGGTACGTCAATCAGACGCTGGAGAGCCTGCCCGAGGTGCAGCGGTTTTTGTACTGTCCGCAGGGGTCGCCGTATGCGGCGGAGGTGGAGAAGGTGTTTGGGGCGGTGCCGGCGTATGAGGATTTGTAACCGCATGCCGATTTTTATTTGTTTTTGGGGGGCTTGTGTGGGTGGAATCCCGAGACTTGGAGTCTTTCTGCCTCGTTGGAGTGGTGTTTGCATGTTTTATCAGAGAAAGTATTAGGCCTCCATTAGCGATTTTGGTGAAGACTTGTACAGCATGAAAAGCAATATATGTACCTTCACATTGCGCAGGCACACGAAGTAATCATGCAACGCTCGATACATCATGCACGGCTTTCATCACCCATCGTATCTCAGAGCGAATCCTGATTTTGTACAAACACCAAAGACTCTAACGGTTTCCCTTTGCAAGCTCGCGCCCTATCAAATCCAGAGGCTCCTCCGCTTCGAAACCCCTCTCCCCCTCCACCACCAACTCAGCTAGATTCAACCGCCCAGCCTTCCCCTAAGTGGTAGGCCCCATCGCCGCGTGCTCAGCGCCCGTCTTGTGGCCCACGAAGATCTCTCCGAGGTCGGGGACCTCCACGCCCTCCATGGGCGCGAAGTTGACCGCGCGCCCTTCTACTTGGCATTAGTCGTGGGCGGAAACAGGGTCGCAGGTTGGGGACAGGGAACTTGAGTGAGGAGAAAGGGGGAGTGGTGAGGGCAAACGTACGAGGACCCTTGACGGGCGCGGCGACGCCGATGGTAGCGGCGCAGGCGAGGAGAACGATGACGGCGGAGAATTGCATTTTTGTCGGGTGTCGAGATGAGAAGTTTCGTATGGGAGGTCTTTTTGATTCGAAGGGGGATCTGATGTACCCTGATTGTGTTCAGAGATTTCGAGGGGAGGCCCGAGACGTTGGTCAGCTTATCTATCGCCCCGTCTTTCCCAAAGGGCATTGAACACCGCGCCCCCAGGCGGAGAGATGCATGTGGTTGGTAGTCCTCGGGTCATCGCGCCTTCGATCAACGGCGAGCATCTCACGCTGCCTTTAGCATGCCGTGCTGCTGGCGTCCTGCAGGATTTCCGTTCGAAAACGAGAAAACCTGGCGGTGATTTTTAGGGCCATACATGCATGTACTACAAACCTTGCAGCATTTGATGCACTCGTCATTCACGGTTGTTTCCATCAATGCCCGTTCACTGCTGCCATCGGGTAGCACTATATTGTGGGTCTGCACTTGAATCCTTCGAAGCACGTCTGCGGCGTTGCAGTTAGACCAGACGAGACGAGACGAGACGAGACTCCCAGTGTTGTACGTGCATGAGCCCTCCCTGCTGCGTTACGAATGCATTTGCTGCACGTTCGGTAGATGGAAGTGAGTTGGAGATTTAAGGCGACGTTCCCGTCGGGACGGGCGGGAGTGTTAAGCTCAGCCTATCATCCGTCGGCTACCAAACCTTCTTTGATCTTCTGAGCTTCTGATCTTCTCACCTTCTCTACCTGCACTAGATACTCTGTCGACGGTATACTTTATACTTTATTGTACTATAGTACTACACCATCTGCAATGCATCCACGGTCTCATCCCCAGTCGGTCAGCAGCTGGCATGCTTTCACCGCCGATACTCGCTCGTATGAGAAGTACGGTGTAGTGATCGTTTGAGTCCTTGATGGTGCGCCTCTGCTTTGCGTTGCTCGGACGTCACATTCGCAGCTGTTGTGATGAAGAGGGCCGAGTGGTCAATTGAGACCCAACGTAGCGAGGTGCCCACAGTGAGAGCTACGATCGCCCATCGAAGTACGACGCTCATGACTTTCAAACGCCAAGAGTTGGAGTGTCCCAATTGGGTGTTGTTGCATCAGGCTACCAATGCCATTGCATATTTGAGGGAGTGATGCTGGTTTCGAATATTGTAGATACAGATTTCATTATGCGGTGAGATCATGTTGTGCCCGACATTTTATCCCGCTACTCAATCGATTGATTTCCTACACCGGGACAACTTTCAGCTCCTGCTGGAATGAAGCAATTCAGACATAGCTCTCCTGTTGACGAAAAGTGTGCTGGATGTCGATTGCTCCATTTGGTGGTCTCATGACCTCAGAGCACCCCAAATCTCTCATAGCATAACTTTCCACTGACGAAACAGTCTCTATTCCCGCAATGTGTTCCACAGATGACCCCTGGCTGGTTCGGTTCTCGAACTTGGTGGGTCTAGAGGGCCAAGAGCGGGAAGCTTGGGAGTGCAAGGAGAACGTGCTTCTGATACTCCTCAGTAATTTGTCGATCATGGACTGGCCGAAGAGATATCTCAGTGTAGGTAGACAGGCGGCGATGATGGCAGCTCCAGACTCAATCATAGACCAGAAGAGAATAAGACTGACATCCTCTAATAATGGTCAGTAATGGGCACCGTGGCGAATCGAGACACCTACTGTCTCCATCTAGATTCGGGCTGAATCCAACTGTTGCGTATTAGCGCAAGGCTGGAAGGCCGAGATTAGCCGCTTACCCAGTACTACTTTGATGAAGATTCCCATTCTCACAATCGATGCCGCAACTGCACTGAACAGTTTGTCAGTACGGAGGCTTGTGAGAGCCAAACCTGGCTAGTCTGCAAATATAGCTTACAACCCTCCCAGCAAGAATATACCCATAACCAAAACCTTCTTAGCAGTGCCTAAATGAAGGCTGAATATCTAAAGCCAAAGTCAATAACATAGCCGGCGAAACGTAGTACCAAGAACCGGAAAGACATACCACAGGTATCGGCATGGTGATGATGAAGACGTCCATTATCGAGTCAGATATCCCAAGTGCCAGCTGATCGCTCAAAGCGTTGGGACAATAGGTTATGATGTCAACCACAGTACCCCATTCCTTCGAAGGATGGCTACCGCAGTAGAAGAGGAAAACGAAGAAGAAGGTAGCAGTCCATGCTATAATTAAACTCCCCATGACTACAGTGCTAATGGAGAACCATGTTCGCTTTCCCGTGCAAAATATGCGACGGTAAAACATGATGAAGCTGAGCTTGATAAAACCAAGTGAAACAATCTGCATGAGCTGGAAACTCCACTCGACCTGGCCAAGGCATCAGTTCCGGTCTCGATAAGAAACGACTGGGTTCTATGGCAGCGAACCTTCTCGGTCAAGATGATCTGGGGGCTCATATATGTGAACTCAGCTTCAGGCGGAGCGTCTGGGGGCAGTCCCTTGGTATAGCCTACGCCCTTTCCCTTCGCACCTTTTGGGTGATTAAGCATTGGAAATGGTGGAAAATGGACGCAGCTCCCTTACCAATGATCAAGGCGACTCCCATCCCAATGATAAGAACCTATACTGTATCAGCCAGAATTTTCGCCTTGGATCGTCCAAGGGTCTAGTAGACGGGGAGCAAACCAGTGCTGGAATCAGAAGCCAGTCGTCGGCTAGGAGTTTCGCTTTCTGTACACGTCGAACATAGAACCGGAGACCAACGTGGAGGATGCTCAAGACTGGAAAAATGGCTCCCACCGCGATGATCGCTCCGGGCGTCACGTAGGATACATTGATTGGTGAAGACATGCTGAATAGAGTACACTGCCTCCACAGTAGTATCTAACAGACAAATGTAATGAAGCGTTCAACAAGCAGCGCAGCAGAAGCAATGCATGAACATAGATTTAGGTAGGGAAGTCGCAAACTAATTGGAAGATCTGAAGAGATAATGAGGATTATAAAGAGGGAAAGTGACATGCACGATCAGGAGCAGAGGTGATCTTCCCAAAAGCCATTTGGGGGGTGGACGCTAAAGCACGCGCCGTAAAGTAGGTACCTATGTATTGCAGTGTCGCAGAACGTTACTGGGAAGAATAGGTACATAGCCCCTCGAGCCAGATCAAACGCTACTCTACAAGTCTGCTGACAGGGTGTCTGCAATCTCTGGCTAGATAGAGTATGGTCCCCCGGTCTTGATGAGCACTGCTTCGCACACGGCCTGCCAGCCTCAACGCCATTTGATAGGTAGACTATAGCCGACTTGAATACCTTATCATGTAGAGGGGTATAATTACCGATCCCTCATATCATCGCTGAGCTAAATGTTCCTTTGCATATGCCGGTTCCCTTGTAGTCGCTCTGTTTGATCGATATAGAGCTAGATTTGTCTCTTTATCACGCATCACAAGTGCGCTGTGTGGCAGCTGCTGTGCTGGAACTGTCTCTCCCACGTTACGATCATCTAATTCAGTCTTCAATCACAGCCGCGATGGGCCAAATATCACGTTTCCTTCTGCTCGCTTCGTCCTTACTCGTTGTCTACTACGTCGGAGCCAAGATCTTGGATCGATTAACTTACTCCAGGAACAAACGCCTACTCGGCTGTCAAGAGGCTACGAAATACCCCCATAAGGACCCTGTCTTCGGTCTTGACTTGCTAATCAAAGACACCAAAGAACATACCGAAAGCGTCTATCTTGCCGAGATCAAGCGCCAATACGCCGTCTATGGGAAGACGCATGAGATCAGGTTCCTGAACGCGAGGATGATACGCACGATGGACTCCAAGAACATACAAGCGGTGTTGGGCTTGAATGCCAAAGACTTTGGGCTGCAACCTCTCCGAGAGGGCCTGGCCATGCCGCTTTTCGACCGTGGAATCAATACGACGGATGGCGAATACTGGCAGCATAGTCGCTCTCTGATCAAGCCGACCTTCTCCAGAGCCGAGATCTGCGATCTTGGCTCTCTTGAGTTCCATTTCTGCCGCTTTCTCGATCTCCTACCTCGAGACCGCTCTGAAGTTGACTTGCAGCCATTGCTGTCCCGTCTGGTACGTTTTTTCGATTTACAAAAACGATGAAATTAGAATGGCAGGGTGAACTTGCGCTTCTGTTCACCAGGCTGTCAAGCTGATTAGACTTTGGGTTGGCAATCTCTTTACCTTCTCCTTCCTAGCAGCTTGACCTGCTGGATGACGCATTGATCTTTTACCTTATTGAGGTAAGTCACTGCGACACTGACTACTGATCCAGTTCCTTGATACCTCCACTGAGTTCCTTTTCGGAGAATCGACAGATACCCTTCTACTGATGCCAGCTCAAGAGGGTGAGCTTTTCATCAAATCTTTTGACTACGTCATGGAAGGATTAGGAAATCGAGTAAGGTTGGGAAAACTTAAATTCCTGTACCGGGATCCAGTTTGGTTTGAATCCATTCGGATTGTCCACGCATTTGTTGAAAAACACATAGACAAGGCACTGGAAGCGGAGCATAATCGCAAGGTCAGCGGGCAATCCAATGAGATTGAAAACCGCCGCTACATCCTTCTCAACGAAATGGTCAAACAAACGCAAGATAAACTTGACCTACGCTCTCAAATTCTTGCTGTATTCATGCCCAGCCGTGATACTACTGCGTTCCTAGTGAGCAACGTGTTCCATGTCCTAGCTCGGAGACCCGAAAGCTGGGCAAAGCTTCGGAAAGAGGTTCTGTCTTTCGCATCGCAACCCTTGGCTTTTGAAGTGCTCAAATCGATGAAATACTTGCAGTGGATCGTCAACGAAAGTACGTACCAAGCTCACAAGTTTATATCCCCAAAACTGATATCACGGACCACATAAAGCCCATCGCATGTACTCGATTTCAGACAACAACCCCCGCGTCGCACTGAACGACTCCGTCCTCCCAACTGGCGGCGGCCGGGACGGCAAATCCCCCATCTTGGTGCGCAAAGGCGAATACATCTCTTTCAACATCTACTGTCTACATCAAGACAAAGATATCTGGGGTGCGGATGCCGACGAGTTCCGTCCGGAGCGTTGGGAAGGGCTTAAGCCGCTGTGGACTTTTATTCCGTTCGGTGGGGGGCCGAGGACATGCCCGGCGCAGCAACTTGTTGGCATGGAAGCAGCCTACGTCATCGCAAGACTGGCACAGGAATTCTCCAGCATAGAAAGCAGAGATGAGCACCCATGGACCGAGGCGTGGAGGATTGGACCCCACAGCAAGTACGGTTGTAAAGTTGCCTTGATTCCAGCGTGATATTACGAATGATATAGTATGAAGAGTAAAGCGAAGTTCAGGCCTGGCTGCACAGAAGTCAGTATGTTTTTCCAACCGAAGAGGGAATTCTGAGACCATATATGCTTCATCGGTATTTTGTAGCTCGCTAGAATGGAAAAAATCCATCCATTGGAAAGACAGGCTTCAGTAGAGTAATGTTAAGAGGAAACGAAAACCTGCCGCAACTTGAATTACGTCTCGTCTTCACTCCCATAAGTCTCGTCAAACAGCTCGCTATACTCCCTTCGTTTCCTCGCTCTTTCCGCATTTTGCGAAACGACGAGTTTCATTGCACGTTTGAGAAGGCAGCGAAATACCTATGCTTCGTCCAAATCACTTCCGTCATCTACTTCGTAACTGGCAATTTCTCCTTGGCTTTCTTCAATATTGAGGTCTCTCACGCACTTTTCAGAGCCACAAACAACTAGCACACCGTGTTCTTCCCATCCTGCATTAAGGACAGGGAATACAGATAAGAAAGTTGTTCTTAGCTGAAACGCTCCCTCTCGTCGGACCTTCTCCAGCTTCAGAGCATACGAAGGAAAATGTTCACGATCCGGAATCACGTTTTCCACGCTGCGTATTCGCTCACAAAGCGTTCGATGAAAGCATCAACTATCTTCGATTTTTGGTACCGCAGGCACAAACCGCATAAATTTCCCGAAGAAAGTATCATCCGCAAAATCTTTGTCCTGCGCACGATGCGGAGACCATTCCTTGTACATCTAGTCCAAGAGAGCGAAATGATCTGGGCCTGTCAGGCCGATGTTGCCGTACATGGCGCAGTCTTTCCAGCGAAACATACGGCAGTCGTCTGAAGTCAATTTAGAGAGATACTGAGCGGCGTGTTCATGTCTGTGATTGCGAAACTCGAGGATGCGCTCGAAATCGGTAGGACTGAGATCGATGTAGAGAGGGATAATGAACGCGATTTTTTGGCCTTTGTAGTGACGCTCTTCTGCACAAGCGCGGTCGTGGCGAGCTGCTGCGCTCCTGATGTTATTCGCGTAGCTGTGAAAGAGATTGCGAGATGATGGGAATGATCAAAGCCGGAAAATACATACAGCAAAGCTTTCAAGAAGGGAACCAAGCTCTAAACGTCAACTCTCCTTCACATCGGTACTGTAGCGCGATTAGAACTACACATCACCGATTGAAGGAGCAGTGTTTGCCCAACCCTACTTGAAACAATGGCGTTAGGACACTTTTACCCAGACTTCGAAAGAAACCTGTCCTGCGTTTTGGATTCCGTGCTCGAGCCCTGAGACGCTCGACAATGCTTGTACTAAGGTACGTAGTCGATAGTACAGTGGAAGGTTAGGTACCTTAGGTAGGTAATTCTAGGGTCAAACAGAGGCGTCACGTGAGTTTCATCTAGAAACACTTTGTAATCTCTGCCAAGCCACTGGTGCCCCATTTACTAAGCCTCAGGGCTCAGCCCTGGCATATTCTCTTTCAGTAAGTAAGGTACTTTAGGTCAACTTCCTAACTGGAGTGCTAATAGGAATCAAATAAAGGGATACTTTGTCTCAACCTACGTCTTGCCATGTTTAGCGCACCATATCTGTCGCAAAGAGCCATGCTGATCTACAGATCTGCTGTGTCGCGGCTCCCAGGGCGGTGCATCTGAAACAGTATCCTGTGACGCCCGAATAGATGCAATATACATTATACATATACAATAACTCTAGTTGTTATTACCTTTCCCGTTATTGTATCCGTTCTTCTCAGCACTCACTTTTACAATTGGATATCAAGGACAGAAATCGGGTGTCACAAAATATTCATTACTTGCGTCGTCGACCGATTCACAGACCTTGTCGAATTTCTATTCCAGTTTGCCTATATCGACTTCAAGACTCTGCTCCCTGGAAGTCTCGCAATCCCATCTCCTTTCGATTTCCGGAAAGAGATTTCAGCAGGCTCTCAGGCATGTCACACCCTTCAACCCCAAAGGAATCCAAAAAGACGAAACGCGCCAGTTCGCCTGAAAAGCATTTCACAACACCTCCAAAACACTATGGGAAGTGGAAAGAGGAAGCGGAGCCACAACCACCTCGGGGTTTTCTGAGCATGATTGGGAGGCTAATTGGGGTTCTGGGGGCTAGTGGAGGTGCGGCAGGCGCCTAACGAGGAACAGTAGGGAATATAGGTTTCGAGAGGTAGGAACGAGGCTTTACCGACCTCTGCTTCTGGGTTTGAACCTTTGGTGAGACATGTGCACGAGGAACGAAGACAATGTCAGAAAGTAGGATACCGTCATGGAGCTGTAAGTAATATTACTACCATTTGCCAAAGTCTATTCCAATAATCCTCGAATACCATGTTTAATGGTTACGAATCAAAGGATCTCAGCTCAGTAATTGCAGTTTCCATTTGGCTTCTCAGTCTAAAGCATCCGAAGAGAGCTCCATCTTCAGCACTTTCACTTGGAACTTCCGGAATCCGTCCTCCGTTGCTTGGCATAGTTGGTGCTTCTTGGAGCTTTGGATTTGTTCTTCTTCCATTTTAACCTCGTCAATCACCATTGCTAGGTCGAGATTTGCGATATCTGAGTCCCTGGTTGCTATATCCATCTTCTTTCTGGCTCCCATTGCTCTCTTCTTCGCCACTCCTAGTCTCTTCTTCGACGCCCTCCCCCTCTCCTGCTCTTTCAAAATCATTCTCGCCGCTACCACTTTAGATTTCTTCTCAGTAAGGTATTCGTATACCTCTTTAAGGCCTTTTTCAGCCTTTGATTTCTTGGCGATATAACTTCGGTCCAGGAGCATGTCCTTTGGTGTGACTGTCTTTGGCACAACAAGCATACCAGTGGATGTTGCCAGCTGTCCCTGTTCTGCGTTACCAACTTCGGCATCATTGCCTACCAAAAGCGTATCTAGGCTTGATAAGTAGGTGTTGCAATAGGACACTATGGTACAGCTCACCCTTCCGAGCTTCGAGCTCATTTTCCTTGGAGAATTTCCTCTGAGCTTGACGCAGTACATCTGAGACAACATTCGGCGTATCTAAATGATGTTCATCCAGCCCGTCATCATCATCATTATCAGACATGGCTGATTCGGCAAACATTGTTCCTCCTTTGGACGGGCCTTGATCGACTTTCAATATGCCAGACATCAGCAAGCATACGTGTCAATTTAAAATTTGGAACTTACTCCGACCGTTCGTTCCGAGTTGCGACCGCTTAGGAACCGTGGACTCCTGGTCTGTAGATTGGCGCTTTGATGGGATCATTGCCGATTCGATCTATGAACCATCAAATCTTGGCGTCTTCTAGATTTGCTTAGATGCCTACCTTGGAAGAAGACATAGATCTCATAGGAGATGCTAGCACCAAGATAGTTGGCTGATTTTGTGGTGATTGTGAGACCCTAAATGCTTGCTCGCCTGGACTCAAATTTGGCAAGACATAAGCAGGAGATATCAGATCCCCTTAATCAAAGATTTGAGATGGAATTTAAAGGATAAGAAATGCTTCACTGCCGAAATCTCTCAAAACTGATAAGCTAGGGGATACGAAGTGGCTTCTCTTGGATGGACGAAGAATTGATAGCAAAGCCTTCGAAAATGTCTTATGGTAAGTTCTTTCCAACGCATGCACCAAAAGGTTAGGCCCATAGGTCGTTGTGAAAGGATCAAGTTGAACAGAGGAGATGTACTGTTCTCGATAGAAAACCCCCCCGGGGTGGTGCATTCACACCGTGCTGTGAACCGGCGTGAATATTGAAATACTGGGATTGAGAATTCACAGAGAGATACTTCAGAGCTGAACCGTGCTCCACTGGGGATATATGGCTGGAACACATCAATTATGAAAGAAGGTGACAACCTTACCAGCTACAAGACACACTTTCTCGTTCACGGGAGACGAGGAAAAGGTTTCCTAATGGGTTGCAGGGCTTGAGGACCAGACGATATTGCTAGAAAGCTTACGAAAGACCAGGACGAGTTCCTTGCCCGCTCCTCTGACTTGAGTCGAAGAGCATTATTTGCTCTCTAAACTTTATCATCTTCGGCTCAGGAAAACTCAGGCAGTTTCATAGCCAATACGTGCTCCTTGAAGTTCAGGAATCCGTCTCCCATCACAACATCTTCGGCACTTTGATGTGTAGGTCCTTCATACATTTTCGCTACCCGCAGTCGCTCAGACGCCACCGCGACATCATACTTTGCCATATCTGTCTCTCGAATCGCTGATTCCATCCTGGTCCTTACTCTAAGTGCTCGCTTTTCTGCCATCTTTAGCTTTATCTCTGCGAGTTTTATTTTGTCTGGGATGAGCTGCCCGGTGGCGGGTTTGGTCGCGGCTTTATTTGTTTCGTAAGCGGAGGATCTTTCACTGAGGTACTCATAGACGTCTTCCAGAGCTCTCTCGGCCTCAGATCTCTTTTTGGTCGTCTTCGATGCCTTGGGTGTTAAGGCGGCCTTCAGCTCGGGTTTCTTGCTCTTGAGGGCAGTCGTTAAAACTCTGCTGCCTACGCTTGCACGCTCAATTTTGGCTTTGGCGATTGCAGAAGAGAGTCTTCCAGCGGCATTATTGTTAGCGAGGAGTTTAGGCTCCTTGAGTACGTCTTTCTTCTTTTTAGGTGTGAACCCCTTGTTCGCCGCCACTTTCGACTTTCTAGCCTTGAGCAGCTTAGCGGCATTCTCGGGTACGAGACCTGTTCTTCTAGCTTTGGTGGGTGTCTTCGGCGCGGAAGCCATCTTCACTGCTGGATCTTCCATACCAGAGGTGACAGTGCTGCCGCTGGGGCTGTAGGCCGGCGAAATTGGCTTTGTCAAGTCCACAATCTCCCACTTTTCGCTAGACTTGGCCTGGAGCGGATCTAGGTTGTTGTAAGCCGTCTAAAGCCAGAAACTGGAACATAGCTTACCTTCATCGTCATCATGACTCGCGTGTTGTTGTGGCGTTGTAGCTAGGGCCATCTTCTAAGCAGTGTGATCGTCCAAAAACCACTTCATACGGTATCAGTCAGGGCAGTTACTAACATAGTCAAACTCATGTTCTTCAAAAGGATGCTTACGACTGTAGAGCAGCGAAATTCCCTGCCAACAAAACGCGTGATCTTAAAGACCCAGTGAGCCTTTAAATGTCGTAAAGAACTTTAGAGTCTGGTACGAAAGCCACAGCTCGGATGGGCCAAGTCTCGATAGCAGAGCATTCGATGCTGAGACCCTAGCTATTGTTAATGTCGAGCCAAAAAGATGGAAGTTGCGAAATTAGATGAGACAAGCATTTACAAGGTGAGTTGTTCCTCGCGTTCTACACTGATCGTTCATTCACAGAAAATGCTAGCGCCAGATTGCAATACAATGCCAAACCAGGATATGAGGACTCTAGGGCCAATTGACTGTCTTGAAGATAGTTTTCATGTTCTACTACTGAGTCCTTAACGGAGAGTTAGGACTTGGACTTTCTGAAAGGGCTTCAAGAGCTTTGGAGATCTTACTACATTGGCTGGAAGAAAGCTGTTGCTACCGCAGAGTTGGTCATCACCTGAGAACTTTCAAACAAACCATTCAGAGTCAAGGTAAGTTTCTTGCTTGTGGATGGCTAGACAAAGTCCTGAATAATGTCTAAACGCTCATCCACGCCAATTTCAGCTCCTGCCTCCTACGAAAAATCCGGTCCCATCGCGGTCGTCGTGAAAGTCTGGAAACCTCTCTAGGTCGGTTTCAACTCGGCTGCGTACTCTGATCTTGCCTTTTCCAGAACTAATTCTGCGCGGTTCTGTTTCCACCATGCAAGATTGAGGGTCACGTTAGCGTGATCCATTTTCTCGCGCGCGGCTTCAAGATTTTTCTTCGCCTTCTTATGCTCTTCTACCGCTTCACTCGTTTTCTTCTCTGCCAGTCTCAAGTGCTCTCCATCCAGAAAACCTTGGGCTGCCATTGCGGCCACATCCTTGTTCCCAAACAGATATTTGTAGACGTCGTTCTCTACTGAGCAAGCGGGCTTGGTCATCTTCTTTTCGGGAGCATCATCAGGCTGAGGCGCTTGAGCTTGCAAGAATGCCGAGAGCTTGCGAAGTACATCGTTTGACAGCTCATCGATGTCAAGTTCGACCTCATCAGCTTGCACGCCCTGTAATCGTTCCCCGATGTCAGTATCAAGCTCACATGTCTACGGTAGATGGGATTTGCAATCGTAATCGCAGTAGCTCAAAGTATGATGGCACCTGCACCTTCAATTCCGGCATACTGTCCCGGGTAATTTTCAGCGCCATAACCATCTTTGACTCCGACAGGGTGTTAATCATGCTCGAGATCTTCGACTTCTGCTCGTACGAAGCTTTCTCGTCTTTCGATTGGACAGCAGAGCGCGAGAGGCCGGGTAGAAAGACCTCTGGGACCAGAAGTGCTGCACTTCGTTCAGCTACCCCACTGGATGATCCTTCTGGTAAATCGGATATCAGTAAACATTGAGTGTTTTCGGGTGTGTAAAATGGAGTCTACCTTGGTGATCGCTCTTCAAGTTTCGCGGCTTGACAGATCCTTCGTTCAAGGAACGGCCATTGGTGTCGGTCTCGGATTCCTTCTTGAAAAGTCGAGTCATCTTGTTTGCAGACACAGGTTGCACAAGGAAGACTTGGTAATGATGGCGGTCAGGTTAAATGTGAGGATGGTCTATGTGGACACGGTCAGCAAGCGAAAGAAAAACGGTGGGCGATTCCATCAATACTTCTCAGTCAACACTCACCGGTTTATTACCTAGATAACAGCTTCCGTCGAAGAGGTCTCTCAATTGATACGAGCATCTAATTGGTTTTCGAGAGTAGAGTCACTCTCCTAGGCTAGACAATCATAGATAGATTGAGCAGCCCAGGTTGCTGGAAGAGTAGAAAGTATTTGTGGTTTGTAAAGGTTTGAATGAGGCTTTTGTATCCAGAAATGGACGGGTGGCATTCTCTTTGCTTTAGGGGTCCAGTGTGAATACGAAATTAGTGAACGAGAAATTAAGCAGCACCAACTACACACTCACCCATGGAACCCAGAAAGAGATTGAAGATGAGAGCAAAAGCTGAACTCATTAGTCAATATACAGAGTCTCCTAAAAACATCCAATGCACACCAAAGACACCGTCTCACGCAGACATCCTCTTCAAACATTGCTTCGAAGCCTACACATAGGGAAGCAATCCCACTGGTTCTCCACGATCTAAATCCTGCTCAGAGCCCGAGAAATAATTCAAACCCTAATCATCCAGCAAGAACTCTCCACTTCAATCACCATTGAGACCCCAGCGATTACCCCAAGACCGTACCAAAACCGAGGAAACCTATACATTCATGACAAGACAGCGAGGCTGATTAAAAACCTCTCATCCATGGTTTTTTAATTATTATCAAAGCCCCCCTGACTACCATGCAGCAAAACCCTTTCTCCTAATTTACCACGCCTCACCACCTCTACTTCTTCCCAAGAACCTTTCTTGATATATGACCTTTCAAATTCCGATAGCGATACTACAGAGCAATTATTCCGTTAAGCCCAGTGATCAGAAGAGGCAAGAGGACTATTTCCGTGGAGCGGGTGGAAGCTGATTTTGCTGCAGAGTTCGGGGCTTATTATATGTTGCTGCAATACCTCCCCAAACGCCGTCTCTCAGCTACGTCCTCTACCCTCGCCTCAAGATTATTGTTCTATCTCTTATTCCAAACCCCAGGTCAGCCACTAGTAAGGAACCTGAACCAACCAGCCTCTCAACTCTCCGTCTTTCCAGCTTCGACAATAGGTTTCAAGGGAAAGGTGGTTAGATTGACTCCATGGCTTACTTAGTTGGTGATGTAGCGAAGGTTTCCTGGTATTGAATGTAAGGGATGAGCTGGGAAGAGGGGCAAAGAAAGGTATACTTGAATCAGACAGCCTTATTCAGAATCTACCTTTATCTCTCTGCCCGCCCCTAATATCCGTTATCCCTTATCCCCATCAGCCCAAACCTTCCTCCCTTACCTTTCTTCAGGGTATGCAAAAAGCGGGTTTGGCAATGAGAATATCGCTCTTGATGCAAACTTAAGATCTTAGAAGACAAGGTCTTGCGTAAGTAGGTGGCTTGGCATGAATGTGTCATCGTTCTTGTAGTTTTGGTATTTCCTTGCATAAGTCTACCCTTTAATCCTCGCCCATCGAGCTGTCCTCCTCATCCCCATCCCCATCTTCGTCCTCGTCCTCATCCATCGAGCTTTCCCCCTCACCATCCTCCTCATCCGTTATCAACTCATCGTCAATGCCTATACTACAATTAAAAATCCGAGCATCCTGGATCAAAACCAGCTCCCTCGGTGTCAACTTCATTTCATCTTCAGTCAACGTCCTCTTCCTGACCCCTTCCCCAGCTTTAGCACTCTTACCGACTACCCTCCAGATCGGCACTCCTTCCCCGTCCCACTCTCCCTCATCGCCCACTTTCCAGAAAAGATGGTCCGGGAAGGGATATCTCGCTCTGTCTTCATCGAAAAGCAGGTGTGCACGGTTTTCGTTCGCGTTGATTTCGATATACTCTCTATCCGGTCGTTTGGGCGTGTAGTAAACCCAGGGTCGGAAAAGGAGGGATTCACGAAGGGTGGGAAGACCCACACGTCTACTCGGCGTATGCGCCGGATGGACGTCATCGACAGGGACCTCAGGGAGAACGATACGACGCCTGAAGGAGCGCGCGAGTTCCCAGCAAAAGCTGTGTGTAATTGTACCGTTACCGGTTGCAATGTCTATCAGCGCATTTTCACTGAACCAATGGAAAAACGACCAGATGACTTCAGAGATCTCGTCCAATGCGCGATGCTGGCCTGCCCACATGCTTTCGTTGGTAATGACCCAGTAACGGAGGTTTCCGCTTTCGGCAACTGTATCTCGTAGAGAGGGTAGAGTGGCCGTCGCTGGATCGTGAGCTGCAGCGTCGTGGACCGGTATCAAGGATTTGAATGCCGTAAAATGCTTAGGGAGGTCGGAGTATTGGTTTGGTAGCTCGCTGGTCAAGAAGTTTTCGAGATCCCAGGGTATCGCAAGTGGGATGGTGATTTGCTTCTCCTGTACCGAAGCGAGATCAGGACCGTGAATCTGGCGCCGAATACGACGCGTTAGGTAATTACTGTCTGAGAAACAGATTAGCCACGATGTATGACTATGAGGCCGTACGCTACAACTCACAACCACCCCGTCGATCATTAATGCCAAGCTTTTGGCAGATAGCTTTCTTCAAAGAGTTGAAGAGGTTATCGTTATAGTAATCTATTTCTCGAGCAAAGTTGTTTAGATCGAGATCTTTGTTCCACGGGTAGGTTGGCATATCATCATAACTTTCTGGGTCGTAAGTCAAGCTTGCAAAACTATCCTCATCAAGCCTACAGTAAATTATGTTAGCCTCAAATACCCTACACATTAACAGACGGATGTTTCGTCGCCGATTCCAGAGGCACAAACCCATGTTGGATATAATTAAAAGGAAATATCAAGGGGAGTTGCGTTTCAAAGCATTGAAACCTTAGATATCACCAGCCTTAAGACGGCTAGAATGGCGACGGTCAAACACAAATGGGGGGAAGATTGCAATATGGATAACAAAAGAAATCGACTCACTCAGCATAAGCTAGAGCATCTAGTCGCCAAGCCTCGCAATGTCTCATGAACAACTCAAAAGTACCCAGGCCTCGCCGGCCATCAGGCAAGTCGCCATGCATAACAGCGGTGTCAATCACTGTAAAGCTCATGAGCGGACCATATTGGGCCGTAATACGGGTTCTCTGGGTTTCGTCGGCATCACGCAGCACCTTGTTTGCGCTTAAAATTTTTGTGAATTCCTCTGTCCATTCTTCTTCGTTGAGAGTGCGTATAGAGTTATCGTCGATTTCCATGTCACCATCTACAGAAGCAGAAAAATCAGGAGGGAGAGTAAGAGGAGTTGCCCCAAAGTAAAAGCGATTTACAAAATCCTGTCCAAGATAGGCAACACGCTTCAATGTTTTCAGACCGGGCTCGGGCCCATCAGGCTTGCGGATTCGTTCCGGCTGTGTCGTAATATCTGATTGATCACCTATCTCGCTCTCTGTTGCCTCTTCTCCATTCGTGCTTTCGTCTGCTGGAGCGCTATCTTGGTGCTCTGGCAGAAAATATTCGAGCTCCTTGTCCAAACTATCCTCTTCTAGTGATTTAGCGTAAGACGGCAAGATACGAAGCCCAAAGCCACGATCCGCATATTTGAAGACACGTTTCTCCTGCGTTGCCCGACGATCACCAAGGTGATGACCCCAAATGAGATCCATAGTGAAGACCGAGTAGCCGGTTTCAACCGCTCGAGCGAATCGAGGGAGCATAAGCACACGAGAGCCGTCAAAACCTATAGCGCAAGCATCTAGATCAAAGTTGAGCAATATTTGTGTAGGCGATGGCAACAGCTTCAATATAATCTGTATGCGGCGATTCGGGTAACTAGGAAGGAGATTAATCGTCTTAGCGTTCTTAACAACAAGCTTCTGTTGGTTCGCTGGGGGAAGATTCTTGCTCCACACATCATAGACCTCCTCGATCTTGCGATTGGCTTCGTCAGGAGTAAGGCCATAGAGATAAAGATCAATATCGCAGTCTCTAACATGGCACTCGTCATCCTTGGAAGGATCAATATGCACGAGGGTGGTGAGAGCCATGCCCCCGGCTACCAAGACATTACTCCAATCCAGTCCTTTCAACGCACCTTTGGTGATCCGCTCGAATGTTCTAACGAACGAAGCATCATCAGGCGTAATGTGCATCACCCGCTCACGGAATGCATCCAAAAATTCAAAGCCCCCTTTTGGAGGTTCCTTTCTAACGAATGTTACTTTCGTGTCATCTATGCCGCTTTCTGGAGCTCGTAGTAGTATGCTCGATAATTGCTCTAAGCCAACGAGGTATTTGTTATCCCGATTTGCTTCGCCGCGCGATCGAACGTAGCGTTCATTTGTAAGGATGGATTCATCAGTATCGATCATGTCTCTTGGCTCCTCTGTAGACTTGCTGGGCGTGAAAGTTGTCAAGAAGCTCTGGATAGCTCTCTGGACGGCGTATGGTGTTCTGGGATCTGCGAGCAATTGTCGTACTGTAGTTGAATTCAGGCTTCGCATTATTGTTCTAAGGTCCGCATCAAAGTTGTCAGAGGTGTTAAGTACGTCTAATACTTTACCGGCGGCAATGGAGGATAGAGTCGGAGGAATAGCTTTCGCTTCCCCTTGTGTTTCTTGGACGTGGTTATATTTCCCAAGTTGGTACTTGAGATATGCTTCTGTCAAAGATGATGCCTTCCATCCTTTGAGGTCCTTCCGCCTACGGGCTTGCCACGTCTCGTCCTTGCTCAAGCGCCAAGACGTAAGAAGATATCCAGGGAGTTTTGGCAATTGCATTGCTGAAGTCATGATAGGCTATTCGTTCAAAGGTAGCCAGCAGGAATCGAAGTCTCTCACAAGACTGCGCTCAATCAAATGACGTCAAATGTTTCGCAAGTAAAGCTGGACATATATGGAATATGAGAAGTGATGTTCAGAATCGAAGCTAACGATGGGAGAACAAACGGAGGATAATGAAGTGTTGCCACAATTGAGAATTCGAGAAATTGTGAATTAGGGTATGCCGTAAGATTATGCTCTGTGATATCAGGCAACTATCATCACTCAGTTTATAATGTCATGTGGTAGAGTGTTTGGTGTTGAGATGGTTGGCTCTGGAAAGTATTTTTCGCAAGGCGGGTCATTGTTGCCTTGGAGATCCCAAATTCCTGGCCAGACTACAAAACGGATCGCAGTTCAGCAATGCCATCAAATCAAGTTGATGCATAGGTACTTGGATGCATCGATTCATGACTGCATGCGATGCTTCAATGTAGGAACGCGACATTGAATGGACTACGTACACCAACTCTGCTCAATCAGGCATCCATGCAGCCTTGTTCTTGTCGACCCCACTTGGGGCTCAACCAATCGGTAGCACAATACTCTCTATCTCTACTCACCACAGCACCACAGCCAGGCCTCCAGTAAAGTGTCTTGTAATATCATCTAAAATCTCTTCAATCACTTCCATCAAGTTCCACACCTGGTGCAAGTGTCTGGAGGAACGCAGGTAGTCGAACTCTTGTGCTTTCTCGGATTTCTTATCCACTGGGTTGTGTTCTGAACTTTTTTTCTCACTTCAAAACAATCAATAGCAAAATAAGGTCCGCAAATCTTTACCACCACCGATACCAAGTTCAAGACTACTTTACAACCAAGAACGATTCCTTGACACCGTGTGCAACAATTCCGCCACCCTAAAACTTGACCGCCATGATGCTTCAACATGTAATAGACAGTTTACCATCGATCTACCCCGCACAGCAAGCCGACCTGTTTGCCAAAGCTTACGCAGTGTGCGACTCGGTCAAAGACAAAGTTGTCAGCATCGACGTCCCTGAGGCGGCAGTCCAAGCAAAAGAATGGGTAGTCGAGCACCCATACCAAACCGGCTTTTATGTCGCTAGTGGGATAGTTATTTTTGTACCAGGCCTGGTTGCAGCACCAGCGCTTGGGGCTGCTGGATTCACAGCTGAGGGTGTTGCTGGCGGTGAGCTCGCCCGTGTAAATTAGACTTATCTTGTGTACTAAAACTGAATCTCTATAACTTAGGATCTGCGGCCGCTGCGTTCCAATCGACTGCCGGGCCTGCTGTAGCACACGGCGTCTATGCTACCCTACAGAGCGCTGCAGCTGCGGGATACGGAGTGCCCATTGTCCACAGCGCTGTCCAAGGTGCCGTTGGCGCGGGTTTAGGAACATCAGCGCTCTGGAACAAGTGGCGCAAGCCGGAAGCGGCAGAAGATAGCAGCGAGGTGGAAGGTCGAGAAGAGAAGAGAGCAGAAATGGAGGACCTAAAAGCGGAACTTTGAGATGCCTGGGTTTATGGCGATGGAAGTGGGTATTGATGACTTACAAGTAACTCGAAAAACTCAGAGATTGCCTATTGATCAAACTAACAACACAAGAAATCTTCCACTACCTTTATTTTCATCGTGGACATTCAGCTTTGTTGTTGCAACAGTGTTGCGAAACCAGCTAGAGAATGTGTCGTGGAGGTGATAATGACAACCATAGAGAGTCAACATTTTGGTCTTCCAACACCCTCGTCCTCCCAACCTATATGATCTTCCAGTCCCACAGTCTACTTTCACAAACCCACCTACCATTTCCAATATGCCAAAGCTAAAAGCCAAGCCCAGCATAGCACTCAACCCCAAAGTGCCCGATGATACAGATCTAGTAGACGATAAAGAAGTGCCCATCTGTGATTATCAACCTCACCTCAAGCGTTTCACGAGCTATACAAAACAAATCCACAGTCATCAAGCCCTACCGTTGGCCGCATGTACGCCATTGTCGTCCGCCTCAGCGCTCCCATCGCCCAACTTCAAGACAAGGATCCTGAAGCGTGATGGTGTCAAGGCATGGGGCCCGCGCCTATTGAGGTCTAACTGCCGGGTTCTTGAGAAAGAGCGGACCCTTGCCTCGTACATACAACATCGGGAGGGAGCATACGGTGATTCTCGATTGGTCCTTTTTTGCCGGGGGGAGGTTCTATAACTGGTGCGAGCAGGATGGGAAGTGGGTGCTCAGTCGGTGGGGGAAGAATAGAAAGCGCAAGAGATTGGATAGGAGGCGGATGACGAGGGCAAGCTGGGAAGCGAGGCAGTTGCTTGATGGACGAACGAGGGATATTACCGAGGCAGAAGCTACTCAAGTGGAAGGGGGGAAGAGAACTCTGATGTGGAGATCTAAAGGGAGGTAGCGGAGGATGAGCCCGCGGAGCAGCTCTCAGCTCTTCGAAATCAATGGTGGAACGCTCGATGCTTGCCTCGCAAGAGCGGCGAAACGAAGGCGAAGAACCTTCGCAGAGTAGGGTAGATTCAAAGAGAAGTGTCCGGGATGGTAGAGGCGTTTGACGATCTTATGATTGCAGAAGTAAGATGATTTGGATACGTCTACTCTTGGGAGCTTGGGGTAGAATTAGCTAGTAGTATTGTACCAATAGTTTAATGTTACGAATCTATCAAGCGTCTCGTCAAGTTCAAGGGGCACTAACATAAAATTATTGAAATCACTGAATCGAAATGGGGTGACAGATTTAGGGTAACGAAAACGCAACATACTTTGATTGGCAATTTGCTGCTCAAAGAAAACCATTACCTACCAACTATTTTACTGATCTAAGCTGCAAACCTTACCTTACCTTATGGCTACGCCAACGCTTGCGCTGCTACTGCCCAGGCATTGACTTGCACACTTGTATTATGGTAGCCTTCGAGATCATAGCTGACCGAACTACTAGGTGAAACATGATGGAAGGGTCTACAGAGCCAACCAGGTATCTCGAAATACTCACTTCTTTAAAGTTATCAAAATACGAGTTCGAATTCAAGCGCCTTTGACTCGCTAGTATATCAATTAGACATGCTGAGAAAGCGAGAGGAAGAGGATGTAATCTCGGAAACCATCAACGCTAGAGATAGGAAGAGAGGGTAGTGTAAGGAGATAGCGGTCAGGGTAAAGATAGGGTTAGCATATGAAGTAAGCCTTAGATTCGCCTGACTCTTCGAGGTCCTTGGTCTATGCCTGCCAACGTAGGGGTGCTAGAGCACTAACATGTATGACAGAATCGACCCACAAAATAATCTCAATCATCCGCGTCCAGTTGACATCACTAGAAGCAGTATCCAAACGAGCACCACCGTGAACCAAATCAACAAAGCAGCAAGGAGTGCCAACCACAACATGATTCTTCTGTTGCGGTGGCTGATGGTAGGAATGCCCCCGACCGTTGTGCTTGTCACTATCTGCCAGTTTGCACCAGTATCCCGACGTGTGTCTGTACAGCGTTCGTTGTCATGAATGTGTGTCGGACTGTTGGTTTCAAAAACTTCACTGGCTTTCGACAGTGCATGGTCTGTAGATCCTGATGCACTAGCGTTTGAACAACTCAGAGACTCGATGAGAATGTCGACGGCCGCAGGATCCTGGTTGTCGAAGATTCTCCAGATATTCGCACCACATTCCCAGCTCAAGTCAGCAGAGATATAATTATACGATAATGAAACAGAAGGCTTTGGCCTACACATGTCCATTCGACGCGTCTGTGACCTGTCTGGAGACGAGTATGACTAAGATTAAGCAATCCCTTGCCAATATCCTTCCACATCGTAGAGCCCCGGGAAGTCAATGCTGGCTGAAGGCTCGGTCTTGGCAAAGTGCACCGCGCTACATGCATCAAAAGATATGGACTTATCGTAGCATGAATAGGCTTGATTCAAAATAGGGTTGCTTCCTAACGGTAGATTATAGATTATAAAGAAATCAAACTGCTGGCGGGCAGTATACATAGCATGATGAGGCTAAGGCTATTGGTATTCACCACACTCAGAGTCATGTAAACGCTACATAGAGCGAAGGGGTCAGCAGACATTGCCTTGTGATGAATTGAAATGAATAGAGTATCACACATCTCACTGAGTAAAACTATATAGAATGAGTGCTCTGGAATTCCACACACTTCAATACGATGGCCTGTGCCATTGAAAGTTTAAAATTGTTGAGCCTTGATTCTCGAGCTTAGTACCAAACAAAAGACTTCAGGGTAAAGAAGGAGCACCAACATGTTTGCGGAGCCTGCTTACACCATAGCAGAGCTAGTCTCCTAAAACATCAGTAAGAAGCCATAGCAGAGAAAGGGTGTGTCTGGATACTGCAGCTTGGGATGGCGCAAGCTTTGTAAGCACGCCGTGTATTCCTATTTTTTCTCGTAGCTTCGAAGGATTGTGGCACTTGTCAGTGAAGCATTTGATGTCGTTCATTCGACTCTAGCAACAGCATAGTTACTTGCAGTCGTTGTGGAAGTTCGATATCAAAGGTTTATTTGGGGGTCCTACTTACTTAGTCGGTTTTCAGCGCGACAGGGCGGCTCCTCAAGTGGCAACCTAATTGGTTCTAGACTTCATAAAATTACCTACTTAGGCGTGGTGCCTAGGGAACACCAACGCCTTAACTCAGCCTCGGCGCTATGAGGACTACCATGTTCAGTGGGTTTCTTTCTTTTGTGCTGTTCTTCAACCTTATGACTTTAGTACTTCTGATTTAATACGTCTTGCCTCCCTGGTATTGCCTTTGTATATATGCTTCTCTCCCTTCAAAGTGCTGCGATGAGGCCTCTCTTTACTCTCTCCGCCAGCCTTGCTATACTTAGCTTTGTTTCAGCTTATGAAGTAACATCATGGCATATGGTTAGGTACCACTTGCCCTCCAATTCAGATTTTACTTCGTTCTCGGGTGATATGGTCATCCCTCCTCTGAAACCAGTCAGTGAGGGCACTTACTATGTTTGGCCAGGCCTAGAAACCCCAAATGACGACGGTATATATCAAAATGTCCTAAGTGGCAACATTAGTGGTGAGGACAGTGGTACATGGTCCTACTTCAGCGGTTTCTGCTGCCAGAACCCAATTTTGCCGTGGGGAGCCAGCCTCAACCTGAATGGGGGAGATACGGTTAGCTTTAGTAATGTCAAAAATTCGTCTTCTTGGACGACTACGTCAAAGAAGGCCAGCAATGGGAGGGTTGTGACGAGCAATTTTCCAGATATAAGTCAGTCCCCAAACGAATACTCTACAAGCCCTACGATTCCAAGCAAGAGCTGACAGAGATGTATTCTGACTTGCATTAGCTAGTAAATCGTTCAACCAAGCCGCTTTTGCCATTGAGCTGTATAACCTAACATGGGACTTTGGCCCAGTAACTTTCAAGAACATTGTCTTAGTATGTCTTTCTCCAACTTTGCCAACTCAAATCGCTTTCATTTGGAGTCGTATCTCCTTCATATCATTCAACTGACACACTCGTAGACGACAACTGGAAAGGACGCCTCATGGTGCAACAATGAGCCAGAAGACTACTACGAAGCAACCAAATTTACAGTAAGCGGCGTAAGTTCGACCGTGAACGATACGGGTGTAACTTGCAATATCGAAAACCTGGTCTTGGATAGTCCTCAAAACCTGACGTCGTCGCCGCCGCAAAGGCCAAAAACTTCCGGCATAGGACTCACTGCGATCTCGGACACTTGGAGCATGTCTATTCCGTTTCTGCTGGCTTATATCATACGTAACATATGAAATAATGCAAGGACCCACAATCGTATTCTATACTCTCCACAACGACCTCCATTAGAGGCCGCTGGAATGAACCGGAGATCAATAGAGCGCCACAGAAACCTGTATTCTACCTCTTTCAGCATTTACAACTTAAAGCTCTCAATTCCCAAATTCAAATTGCTACAACTCAAGCGTCCCCACACTCATACCGAACGCGTCCTCCCTGATGCTCATGGCCCAACCTTACAGAACCCTACCAGAGCCACGTTCCCCCCTCCAAGCCAACGAAGAAACCCCATTCGACCCCATGGACACAGATACCTCAAGCCCCCAAACCCTCCGACAATGCGAGGATCTCGAAAACGGCCCCACCTATCCCAACAACTGCATCTGGACGCTCGATAGAGACATACGAGAGCAGGTATTGGAAGCTAACAGGACCATGAGAGAAGCTACTCAAGACGCGCTGGAAACCTTACCGAAGTTCCAGGAAATCTTGTCCCAGACGCTGCATTTTCTTACCGATCTGACCAAGGTTCTGACGGAGCACTCCAAGGCTTCTTTGAGTTTGCTTTGGAGGTTGAAGGAGTTGGATGGGTTGCTGGCGGAGGAGGATGGGTATGCTACCGAGCCGCTGTAGGCTAATCTGATTAAAGGACGAGGCATCTAGGGTGGGGCGTGCAGAGGGTGGTTTTTGTGGCATAGACGGGTGGTGGGTAATAGAGAACAAGGCGATGTGTCTGCTTCGAGTACTTTTTGACTGATGACTATTCCAGATCACAGTCTTGCCTAGTACCACCATTGTGTATTAGCCATGCCATTGATAGCTGTTATGATCAGTCTGAATTATGATACAGCTCCCTGCTTTTACAGACCCTCTAGGACCCCTATATCTAAGCCTCTCTTTCTTTTATCACATCCATCTCCATATCCCTCATCTTCCCCCTTCTACCCACTCCTCCTGTCCTCCCTCACCTCCCCAACCCAAACAACCCCCCAAACAACCCTCCCCCAGCCCCGCCCTCCCCACCCCTCCTCGCCTCCTCCTCAATCCACATCCTCAAAAACTCCCCATCCCCCATCTCTTCCACACTCGTCACCCTCGTCTTCACCTGCGCCTCCTGCCTACTAAACGCCATCAACGTCGGCACACTCGTAATCTGCCCGACCCCACCAACCCCCAAAAAGTCAGCCCAAACCCCTCACTCCCCATCCAAACCAGCACACACACCACCAGCACCAACAAGTAAAGCAAAATCACGCACCGTATACCGCCCCGCCAAATCCCCACCAGTAGGGCTATCAACTTCCACCTCCACAAACCCAACCCCGCCCTCTTTCTCGCCAATGCCGTCCTTCTCAACCGCGGCCCGGATCAGCGGCGCAATGGTCTTGCAGGAGGAACACCAAGAGGCGGTCCAGAAGGTAAGGAGAGGGGTGCGGGCAGAGGCGGAGAGGAGGAGGAGGGTGTCGAGGTCCGGGGGGGAGCGGACGCTGGGAGGAGGTTAATTGTGGGGGGAGGAAATGAGGGGGAGGAAATGGTACGTACTTACGAGGTGTAGATGCGGTTTTTGGCGCGTGGGGAGGGAGAGGTGGCGAGGGTGCGGGATTGGGTGGGTGAGAAGGGATGGATCTGCCTGCTATGTTTGGCCAGGAGCCGGATTTGGGGGGGTAGGGGTTTCATTGTTGGGTGGTGATTGCTTAGGCTTTTGGGTTGAGATTTGAAGCAGTCAGGTAGCATCATATCTTAGGCTCGTAGCTGGTGATAGATGCTCCCACACGTGACTTTTGCGCTAATTGTTAAAGAGTACCGCTGAATTCGTATGCCTGCAACTATGTTAGCTATACATTATCAACCTCGTTCATTTATAATAATAAATGATTTACGACATTATCTACATGGTATACAAATACACATAAAGTTGTACTGATGATGTATGTAGTATGAAAAAACTCTTTGCATAAAACAGACTCTTAGAGTTAAAAAATCACATAACTGTTTATTCTAGTAATCGCTGTATCTAATTTGAATTTACTTTTCATGCTCAGTTGAATGAGTTCAAGAAAATTCTGCTGCAAGCAGTCATGACTTAAAATTCTAAACAGTGTATTTCATAGATCATTGTGCAATCACATTGTTAAAATGAATGATGAAGAGTTATGCTTGAGGTTGCGAGCTGATCATACGAGTAACAGATCACGAGCTTCGCGTTATTGTGAACTGTCTATATGATTAATTTCGAGTTGTCTATGTGATCACTTGTAAAAGCCGATCACTTCGACATGAGCTTTCGAATTGACCGTATGATCACCTATCTGAGCGAGCTAGGTGAGCTTTGATCTAAGTATGTGAAAGCTGGCCACTTTGACATGAGCTTCCGTCCGCTGTTTGGTCACATAGTCATCTAGCCACGTGGACTTTTCCTGGGTATGAGCTCAACGCGTGGGTAAAGCGCTGTTACTGCTCTGTCGATGAGATTGTTCAGCTCTTCTGACTAGCATAGCTTGCAGAAGGTTCGTAGCTAGCACATCGTACAGGTAAACCTCGTTGCCGGCCAGTCTGGTAGGAAGTCTGGTAGGAAAACATGAAGGCTGTTGGGTAGAGAGTTGTGAGGGCTGCTTTCTGTTGAGCTAATTATAAAGCAGGTCACGAAGCGAACGACGTGTATTAGAACGCGTCGCATGAAGCATGTTAAAAAGCGTGTTCTGAAGGATATTTAATGCGCAGCTATCGAAAAGGTAAAAAGCGAATTTACTGCATGACTATGAAGTCAATTTAAGATATGACAGTCATTATGTCTTTTAATTCAGATTACGTTCTACTAGCGAAGCTTCAGCTTAATGATCAGTATCTTGCTTGTCAAGTTTCTTCTCGTTCTTTTCTTTCTTCTCGAAAGACTTTATCTCTTCTTTCAGTCATTTTACTAGATCACGCTGCTTTAGTGACTCATAATTCAATCCTCAGATTTTCACTCTTTCAATTTCTTGAACGAAGCAAAGCTCACGAATTTCAGAATCGACTTTAAAGACGTTTGAGAATATGTTATTTATGAGATCTCTCTCAAAATATAGACGCAAGAATGTGAGTCTCTTGCACTGCTTAAGCAGCTGAACACATTTCACAACATGAAGAGTTGACAACGTTAAAGATGAATCTTCAGAGTTCAGAGCTTCGTCTCATTTACACTCAGAATCGACTCTGCTTTCTCAAGTAAGCTTCAGTGATTCAATGCTGTCGCGATCAATTTTTTTAATTGCAATGAGAAGCTTAATGAGATCGTTCATATCATTCAAATGAAAAATCGTTCTGCGATACGCGAGAGACAATGTCTCTTGACGCATCTGTTTGTTAACTCTAAGAACAGTAAGTTTCTTACTCAGCGAGAAATAGAAATCGCTAGAATCGCTCATGTCTTCAGTAAAGTTGAGCTCATCAAAAGTGCTCATGTCTTCTATTTTTCATTCTTCTTTGAAGAGTGCGAAGATATAAATTCTGTTACGAAGTTCTCTAGAGAGCTTGTAAAACATTGAAGTTACGCTGTAAGATGTATTGAATTGCAGCTATGCATCGACTCAATTTATCTCTAAGAAGTTTCGATTCAACGCTGACATATCTTTGCAACAAATATGATTCTAAATGCTTCATCATTGATAATTAACAGCGACAAGTCAAACTCAAAATCAAGTTTAATATTCACAGTAAAACTGTAGAATACAACATGATTTCTACGCGTGATTGTTATTGTGTCTTCATTATGTGCAATCATTTATGACTGTGTCAGCTTAATGAATCTAGAGTCGAGATCTGCTTACTTGAACTACACTCAGCTTTGAAAGAACTTTCTCGAAGATTGTTATATAATCTTTATGATATTTCTTTCTTTCGTACACTTCAAATTCTTCTTTAGTTCTCTCGTAAATACTGTTAGAAATCAATCTGAGATTGAAATAGAAGCGCTTCACGTTCTCTTTGAAATAAGTCAAGAAATCGACTTTGTATCTCAACTTACTTTTCATTTTCACAATCATCAACGATGATTTAGCTTTGATCATGTGAGTTGATTGAATCAATCAATCTTTTTCGTATGATATTTGAAAATGCTGATGATATATGATGTCTTTTCATCTCATGTTATTTGCTCTCTGTAAAACAAAGATAGTTGAACTGACGCTGACTTTAGCGTCTAGTAGCGCAGAAAGCGTACGTTCTCTCACATTGACAGTAACAGTTTCTCTTTCAGACTCTTTTCAAAAAACTATGCAAATAAAAACGTTGCACATCTTTGTGAATCTCGAACTTGAAAAATAATGACTGCATCTGTCTCATATCACGTCTGAAATACAAGTATTCATCTTCATGAAGATCTTTGCTTCTTTGACTTTGTCAGATAATGTAAATTATTTTCATATCAGAATAGATGAGAAAAGTCATACTAGATTCAAAGTGCATGACAGAGAAAGAAGTTGAGATCAAATATGCTGTCAAGAAGATAAAAGAACACGATTGAATCGAAGTTGAAGACAACGTCAACGAGAGTAAGATTTATATCTGCATTAGACATTAAAGTATCTGAATTAATTTGAGTGATTCACAGAACAGTTGCAAGAACTTTGACTGCTTAACTTCTCTGCGCAAACAAGAAGAGATTATAGAACAGTCAACTTCATCAAATTCGCTCGAATGCTCTCTTCTCTGAACAAGAATCAAAATTGTTACAAGATCACGCAAGAGACTTCTGAAGTCATCGCTCGCAAGATCTGTCAGCGCTGTCATAGCTCGCTAGACAATCAGATCATTCTACTTGTCATATCATCAACTTTGAGATGACACAAAGAGAAGTGATTTTGCAAAACATGCAATGACACAATATGAAAGAGAATGACATGTGTCAGACGTGAACATTTCAAAGAAATCTCTCTCTTAATATTTGCATATAATACAGCTCTACATGTCTTTTTCTCGCTTGCATGTCGACGTTGAATCGCGAATTGTCAGTGCTTTTTCTAGCAGTATGATCTCTGAGATTTGACTAATGAGAATAACAAACATTCTTCTCACATTTGATTCAGTCAAATCTGCTCTCTTACATGTATTCTCAAATATAATGTTCTGCATATTGAGATGAGACGAGTCAGAAGCACGCATCTTCTCTGCGTCATTTCTCAGATCAGATTGTTGATGAAGACATTTAAAGTGCATTTCTGAGCATCATTTGTCGTAGCATTGCGCTAGCTGTATCATTAAAAGAAAATTTGCTAGCTTAAAGACTCGAACTGTAATTCACAGATTTGAGCAAGAATGCACGTGACTCATTTCTTCAGAGTCACTTCAGCGATAATTGATAGCAATGACAGATTTATCTCATAATGCATCAGACTTCTTACGAGCGACATTTCGCTTCAAACATATCTATCTATCAAAGATCATTTATTAGTCACTTTATTGCAAGAAACTTGAGATCTCATTTATCTGATGCTGTCAAGCTGTCTGATCTGCAAACGTCTGACTCAATGTCAAATTTCAATCAGATTCAGATCACGCATGATCACAGATTCATAAGATGCTGTCGAAATGCAAATTGATGAAGAGTAAATACTATCAATTCACGATAAACATTGCATTCATCAATAGACGTTTCAGACAAACAATTACTTCAGCAATCACTTCTATATATATGTTATCAACGCTCAGCTTGATTTCATGACGCACAATATAGTCTAGTACTGCATATCTTATCTAAAGCTTGCTCATGATTATTCTAGCAGTCGTTGTACTGCTACATGTCTGTCGCTAGCTGCAAGCTATCGCGTCGTCAATTCATGCTGTGCTCTCGTCTCGTTGATAACGATTTCTTGCTCGAGAAGCAATTGACGTAGAAGTTTACTTAAGAACTTCATTCTTGTCGTATCTGTCATGTCATCGTCATATTCATCATCATTCTCATCATTCTCATCATCATCATTCTCAAGCTCTTGTCATTGAGCTTCTGTTTCAACATCGACTTCTTTTCTCAGAAGCAGCTGCATCACTGTCTCACATCTCATGAAAGTCGCTATGTGTAGTGCAATAAACTTGGCTTGAGTCTTTGCTTCAACGTTAGTCTCTCTCTCAAGCAGCTGCTGCATCACTACTTTCTCTCGCTTTAAGATCATCAGATGAAGCGTGATAAATTCATCTCGTATCTTTGCTTCAACGTCGATTTCAATCTTTAGCAGTAACTTCACTATCGCTAGCTGCATGTTCTCGATCGCTCATATCAGTGCTGTTCTTTCTCAACGATTCATCACGTTGAAGTCGATTTTCTTATTTATCAGCAGTCACATCATCAATTTGTGATCATATCTGACAGCTCAATGCAGCGCTCTTCGTTTGTAGTAATTCTTCATATTGATGTCAGTCTCGTTCTTAATTAGAAACTGCACAATCATCATGTACTTATTCTTTGTTGCTAAAAGCATTGATGTTCATTCATGCTTACTTGCGTTAACATCAATCTCATTCTCAATCAATAAATGTACTACTGTCTCTTTTTTGCTCTTGAACGCTCAGTGCAGCGTTGATCATTCACTACGTTCATTCATATTAACATCAACTTCATTCTGCAGCAAAAGCTGCACGACTTTCTTGTGTTCATTTTTGATTGCTATCATTAAAGTTGTTCATTCTTTAATATCTTTCACATTAACATCTGCTTTCTTCTTCAGCAGCATCTGCAATTTCAAAATGTTTCTTTTCTGAATGATCAAGCACAGACTCATAATTACAGTACTTCTCTTCGTCTTCTTCTCTGCAATCTTCTTTAATAATGCGTGCTTTTTTGTATTCTGCTGTTGTAGTGTCACTCAATTTAGTATCATTCTTTCATTGTTAATCTTCTTGAACAGCACTTGCACTAATCTCTCGTGTTGTTTCAGAGCTGTCATGTGCAGAGCTGTTCATTCATTCTTATTCTTCGCATTGAGATTAGTCTCATGCTTCAATAGTACTCTTAGCATTGCTTCATGCTCTCTCAAGACTGCTTCGTGTAACGCTGTACATTCGTACTTGTTCTTTATATTGACATCGACGATATATTCAAGAAGCAGTTGCGTGACTGTCACTGAATCATTTTGAGCAGCTCAGCAAAGTGTCGTCTGTTCACAGTCGTTCTTGACATTAACATTCGTCTCGTTTTCTAGTAGTAGTTGTACTATTGTCTCATGCGAGATTGCTCAATGCAATGCAGTATTTTCATATGCATCTCTTAAATTCAAGTTGAACTCATTTCATAGAAGTATTTGAACTGTCATCTCATGCTTTCTTGACGCTGCTCAGTCTAGTGTCGTACTTTCAAGTCAATTCATCGCATTGACATTGACTTCGTTGTTTAGTAACATTTGCATCGTTATCTCATGCTCTTTCTCAGTCACTAGATAGAGCGTCTTATTTCTTTTATCATTTTCGACATCGACGTCATATTTCAATAGCATCTTCATCACATCATTTTTTTCTTCAATAACTGCTCAGTTTAGTGCACTTCATTCTTCATTATTCTTTGTCATGATGTTGACTTTATTCATAAGAAGCAGCTTTACTACGATCTTGTGCTCATTTCTAGCTGCTCAGTATAAAGCTGTCTCTTCGCTTTTATTTCTTATGTTGATGTTAATCTTGTTCTTCAGCAGTAGCAGCACTACTCGCTTGTGATCATGCTTGACAGCTAGCTGTAGTGTCGTTGCTTTGTAGCTGTCTTGAATGTTAATATCTATGTCTTTTTCAAAGAAAAGAGAAAGAATCTCGTCAAAATCTCAGTACGCTAAAACATGAAGAGAATCAAAGTTCTTAGAAAAATGATTCTGTCAGTCAATCGTTTGATATGAAGCTAAATGCAAAATCTGAACAAAAGAAGATAGCTTTTAATCATTCTTCAAATATGTTAAGATCAAGTTCATTCGAAGCTGATTCTCAATTACATGATGATTTCAACAATGAGAAGCATAGTCAAGAAACTGATACACTTGCAAGCGTTGATTTAGTGCTTCTTCATCATTGCAAGATTCGCTGTCGAAGACATTGAATGATAAGTATGTGAGACATGTCGTTGCAAGCTCAACTTCGAAGTCTGACAGAAGTTTTTCATGATTCTTTTCTAGATACTTCTGTAAGATATAATAAACTAATCATGTGATGCTGCTCTTCTCATCAACGCTGATCAGATCGACAGAAATGTTGAGTAGAATCTCAGTCTCTGAGAAAACAATCTCGTCTAATTCAATATCTTTGACTTTAACAATCAAGACATGACGTAGCTCTTTCACTTTTAATGATCTTCTTGCACAGAATATGTAGAAAAGTGCTCTCTTCGCTAATTGATTGTCTTTCTCTGATTGCTTCTCGATTCTCTTGATGACATCTTCATATGTTGCATATACTTCTGTTGATAATGCATTTATATTCTTTCGAATTGTCTTGAGATTCATTTGTCTACAAAAATGATCAATCTGTAAATGAGCAAGTAGAAATCTGAGTCATTTGAGTTAATATTTGCAAGTAAACAGTCTAGAGATGAACATCTGTCACGAACTGAGAGCTGAATGAAACCAGAATGAAATTCTAATAACTAGATTTTAGATACAAGATGTTGCACGAAGAAGAAAGAAAAGAAAGAGATCATTCAAAGATTCTTATATCTCATGAACGCTGAATATCATTTGTATCAAGAAACTCTCATAACATCACTGATAATCTCACATCTATCATCATTTATAATATTGTTCAACATCATCTAAGTGATCTAACATCTCTTTTTTCAACATCTTTTGAGTAACACATGCTAAAATCGTGACAATAAATTTCTTTTTTTGAAGTCAAAGCTTCTGCAAGACTTTTAATTCTCTGACTCATATTCAGAGTCGCTGCTTTCTTGCACGTAAGCAATTCATGAATTCTTACTCGAATGATCGAAATTTCGAGCGTGATAGACGTTCATGACTTTGATGACATTCATCACATTTGCAAACTTTATTCAACTGTTTTCTTCTATCTCAGTTCACTTAATTAAATACTCTAGCTGAGAGTTCTTTACTCGAAAGTTCAATAATTCGTTCATCTTTCAGTTAAGTACTTCTTCGACAAAGACTATCAAAAACGACGCGAAAGATATTTGTTCAGATAAGAAATTATTGATCGTAGAATGAAGCAGATAAGTATGAAAAACGTCGAAACAAAATCAGTCATTGAGCAACTTTAGCTGATAAGAATGAAAACTAATAATTTTGATGATTTTGAAAGATCTCTTGAATTTATTAGATAACTTCTTGCTGAGTCGATGAATCATCAGATTGCGAGCATCTAATCAAATCATATCATTAATTGCATACTTGAGAACATGTTGTCGATGAACATTAGCGAATTGTTTCTGATATGCTTGAGCTAAGATCATTTGTTCTCGCAGAATTTCATTGATTCAATTCATTTTCTGAATAAACAGATCGACATGTATTCATTTTGAGTGTTCAATAATGTTCTTCTGAATCTTCTTTAATTTCAATCTCATTCGAGAATGCTGTTTGAAGTTAGCTAGAAATGACGTGCATTGAATGCTTTCGAAGAAGTGATTGTTGATGACAAATTCAGCTGATGACAGTCATGCAGCTCAGTCGTTCTGCATAAAGAACACGAAGACTCGAAGATATTGTTTCAAAACGTTGTTGATGTTCTCGATTTGATCATTCATTTCTGAGTGAAACGCAATTGACAATCGAACTTGAATCTTCAATCGAATACAAAGTTCATCTCAAAAGTGATTGATAAACTGAGTTTCACGATTCGAAACGATTGAATCAGATAATTCATGATGTTTTCATATTGCATGATAAAAAACTCGAGCTGTATCTAGAGCTGTAATTTCACTCATAGACTCGTAATGCACTTGTTTAGATAGTCTGTTCACGACTATCAGAATATTGATTGTCGAATTTTCATTCAGATTCTTACTTTCAGATACTGTCATGATGAAATTCATGACTATGTCTTTTCAGCGACGATTGAGTACATCAAGAGACTTCAAAGCTCTCTGATATTTTTCTTTAGAGATCTTCATTCGAGAGCATAGATGATAATTGTGTATGAAGCGAGCTACTGTCTTGATCATTTCAAATCAGTAATAATGATGACTGAGTATTTCATAGATCTTGACTCTTTCTGAATGACTCGCAATAAACGTGTCATGACTTAATTGAAGCAGACGTAGTCGCAGTTTCTCATCTTCAAGTATCAATAGTTTATCTCTATAGTAGACTCGATCACTTCGCAGCATACATTTCGCTAACGAAAATTCTTTAAGCTTTTGTTGATCGTCTCTTAACGCAGTTATCATGATCTGTATTCATTCATCATTGAAATAGACTGCGAAGAGTTGTTCTTCTAGCTCATTCATAGACATTTTCTCTGATGATTCAGACTGCTCAGAAATCACTGATTTGCTCTTCGAGTCACTTGATTCAAGTGCTTCAGAGTCACTATCGTCGAGAACATTGATTAAGACTTGAATTTTCAGATTTTTTGATTTTAGCACGATCTGTCACTGATGTTCTCGACGACTATTTCTCTCGTTCAAGAAAAGATCTTCTGATCGACGCGTAAGTGCATCGACTCGAATGTTCAATTCACTCGAATGATACATGATTTTGAAGTTAAATTGAAAGAGAAATTCTGATCATCTGACTTGTCTTCAATTAAGCAGCTTGATTGACATGAAATATTCTAGATTCTTGTGATCGAAAATGATCTCAACAAAGTCTAACGTGCCTTTCAGTTCGAGTCTTCATTTCTCAAAAGCTCTGATTATAGCTAGAAGTTTCTTGTCATAAATCTCATGGTTGCATTCTGCGAATAGCATTTTGAAAGAGAAATAGATCACAGATCTTAATTGCTCATTATCATCTCGCTGAGACATGACTTCGATCACAACATAGTCGAAGACATTGATTTTCACAGTCACGAATAGATTCGAATTATAGTGCATTAAGATAAAGACAGTGATGAATGTCTGCTTGAGTCAATCGAAGACGAATTGACACTTCTGAGTTCAATTAAATGACTGATCTTTTCTGATTAAGACAGTCAATGAGTCAATCAGCTTGAAAAACTTCTTAATAAATCATTTATAGAAGTTGACGAAGCTCAGAAAGCTCTGAACATCTTTGATGTCTTGAGATGCAGCTCAATTCATGATAACATTGATCTTCTCAGAATTCATTTTGATTTCGTGAATGATGATTATTAGACTCAAATACTTGATCTCGATAACTGAAAATTCGCATTTCTCGATATCTATCTGTAGTTCAACGACTCTAAGTCGCTT